>Ga0316187_10005001_pt1 | contig 11474 bp, 9 predicted proteins | sample CroRivburrow1_MG_FD_204927 | JGI IMG/M metagenome (GOLD analysis project Ga0316187, IMG submission 204927) | Coastal sediment microbial communities from Maine, United States - Cross River worm burrow 1 | ecosystem: Environmental > Aquatic > Marine > Coastal > Sediment | place: USA: Maine...
AAAAGCTGACCTTAAAGATTTTCAATTATGATTATCTCGAAGAACATTAGGAAGTGTTGGAATTTGAATATGCTTAAAATTATTTATTTTTTAGTTTTAACTCAATACGCGGGAAAATCACTGGACAAGGAAATAGAGAAACATAATCGATCTCGGTTCTGATAAAAAATTCGAAATTCATAAAAGAATAACTAAAAGAGGATCTAGAAGTCATAATACATTAAAATGGAAAGCCGGGTAGCTCTGCCACGCTCACCTCCTTTATTATGGCGTTCCCCGGAAGCGAATTCGATTCCTAACCTTGCCCCTTCTACAGGCTGCCAGAAAATATTGAGTAAAGTATTATAACTGTAATGATACTCATCATCGAGCTGAAAATCTTTATTAAAAATTGTAGCTGATCCCACAGCCAATGAGGAAGATATATTTTTCGGCCAGGTATGACTCCAGGCTACATAACCACCCAATACATTCTGACTATAAAAAGTTTGGGAATTGGGATTATAGGAGATGTCTTCATTCTTTCCTGAAAAAATATCGATAAATCGTGAAGCTGCTGTGGTAAAGGTTGCTGAGAAATGGAGTTGATCTTTTTCTGAAAACGTATACATTCCTGAAAAAGAACCTGCAAAACCGAAGGAATAGCCAACTGTATTGGAAGTATCTGTTGCTGAAATCGTAGTGATCAGGGCGGACACCCTATAAGATAACTTATCGCCACGATAATTTAAACGACCAACAACATCCGGGATCACCTGCAATAGACTTGCATCGATTGAATCAGGAAGGTTGATATCAGGAGTAGAATATTCGATACTGGCCTGCCAGTTATATTGATCATTAATCGACCTGGAATATCGTACCTGGGGTGTAAATATACTGGTGGCACCTGCGGGCCCCAACCGGCTGACAGTGGCCGGAAGGAAATTCGCATTGTTGAAAAGTGTCCAGGTCTTTCCAATCAATACGGATCCAATTTGTCCATAGGCATGCCTTAGCCTGTAGCCATTGCTTCCTGCAAAATCTGTTTCAATCCGGACGAACAGATCTCCCATCTTCTTAGTACGACGGGTTACTTCAAATCCCAGTCTTGTAAGGGCTAGATTGGCAAAGAAGTTTGGTGTTTGCACCCGTTCATACATTGGAATCTCATAGGGATTAAAAGTATATTTGTCTGGCATAGCCTGATCACCATAGTTCATAAGCACACGAACGGAGCCAAGGATCCTCATTTGCATCATACGATCAGGTGAAAGAATAAACAAGCCTCTGTCACTTGCAATATCTAAAGGGTAAACTTCCTGATATTGCAAAGTTGAATCATTTTCCAAACCTTTTTCTTCGGGTTGGCCATATTCAATTTTTACAAAATTTGAATCCGGCTTGGAGGTTTCGTCAACCAGTTCTTCATTATCTAGCTCAATGAAAGTCGAATCGCTGTTTTTATTGTCCTGTGCATAGGCAATAGAAGGAAGTGTAGCTAATATAAATAGCAAAATAACTAAATATAAAAATAGGGATAATTTCAAGTATACAGACCGAATTGTTTCTCTCACCAGACTTATCTTCTTTCATGCCAATTTAAGAATTTTAAAGCAATTCATATTTAATATTGGCATCTATATTTTAATCAAATCCGGATCATAATGAATAGCATTTGGAATTATTATTTTATTCAACAAATTTTGATCAGGTTGTTTTTCCCCCCTAAATACCTGATATTGAAATTAATTTAAAATCCAGACTAAAAGGTAGGAACAAATAAAAAATCATATTCGAGAAATGAAAAGTCAGAAAAAATCCCCTTTTGTAATAGGAGCTGCAATTATCATAATCTTAGCAGGATTAATGCAGGCTCAAAGCATTGTAATACCCATCCTTCTCTCATTGTTTATTAGTATTGTTTGTACACAACCAATACTCTGGCTTTCTAAAAGAAAGGTGCCTTTTACGGTGGCCGTTTTTATAGTGTTGATAGGGATATTACTAATATTTACATTGATTGGCAGTTTGATTGGGGAATCTCTGTCAGAGTTTGCAAAGGATGCCCCTAAATATGAAGAAAGCCTTAAAAATATTTTTAATGATTTAATGATTCAACTTAATCAGCGGGGCATACAATTCAAATCAGATCAATTTCTCCAGATACTGGATCCCAAAAAGATCCTGAACTTTTCAGCAAATATGGTTGGGCAACTCGGTGGGATCATGTCCAACTCTTTCCTGATCATGCTGATTACAATATTTATCTTGTTAGAGATGAATGGATTTGTCTTAAAAACTAAAGTTATTGAACTAAAACACGGAAATTCTTTAAAATTTTTAAATAAGATTGGACAAAGTATACGGAATTATCTCAGCATTAAAACCATTGTAAGTCTTCTGACTGGAATTCTGATTACTATTTATCTGTACATTATCGGCGTTGATTATGCCATACTATGGGGAACTATTGCTTTCATGCTAAATTATATTCCCAACATAGGCTCTATTATCGCAGCAGTACCAACTATGCTTCTGGCACTTGTGCAATTGGGCCTTGGAGGAATGATCTGGACAGGTATTGGATATTTGGTTGTCAATTTGATCGTTGGGAACATCATTGAACCGAAAGTAATGGGCAAAGGACTTGGGCTTTCTACTTTAGTGGTTTTTCTTTCACTGGTGTTCTGGGGATTTATCTTCGGTTCGGTAGGCATGTTCCTATCTGTCCCTTTAACCATGACAATTAAAATTATGCTTGAAGCGAATAAAGATACGGGCTGGGTGGCGGTTTTACTTGGTACGGAAGAGGAGACAAAAAGGATTCTGGATCAATCCTGAACAAGGCTGACTACTAGGAATTGGTCTATTAATCTCTTTCACTTTCCTTATTATAAAGGCGATAATACTGAGAATTAATTTGTGTTTTTAACACAAGATGCATTTTAGCTCGATAGTAGTCTTAAAAATTAATCCGGAACATGAAATTCGGAGTAAAACTTAAGGCATATTGTTGTACTTCATTAATCTCTGAATCCGAATCTATCTGGTAAAATATATTTAAGATGTTCTGTTTATTTAACAGGTTCCAAATTGAAGCTCCCAACTCAGCGTTTACCTTACTGCTAATCTTTATTTTATATTTTGCTGAAATATCGATTCTTAAGTATTCATCCAACCTGGAGGTATTAGGGGGATAATACAGTATTTCATCATCGGTGACACTCAATGGTTCGGTATATGGTTTACCGGTTCGCCAATTCATTCCTGCTGATAATTGAAATTTCCGGGTGTAATAGCTCGCTCCTCCCGAAACAATATGCCTGACATCTATATTGTTTGGGAATACCGATGGTATGAAATCAGGGAAATAATATTCATTTTTGGCGAAAGAATAACTAAGCCAGAAATTAAAATTTTTAATTCTCTTATTAAATAGGAAATCCAAGCCATAAACCTCATAGCCTCCAGTTGATCTTGTGTATTGAAATTGATTCTGAAAACCCTGGCTGGAGGAGGTTATGCCTTCAACCTTTTTAATATATCCCTCCACACTGATCAATGTCCCGGACTTTTGAAAATGTATACCTGATGATAATTGTTTGGCCTTAATAATTGGGATGTCATCATTGTTCGCTAATACCCATCTTCTTTTTTCAACTCCTAAAAAGTCATTCTGAAAATCTATTATTTGTGCTGCGGTCTGACTTTTGAACTCTCCAAGGACTTCCAGAGAAAAGTAATTTAAGAATTGTTGGTTAAATGCAATTCTTGGTTCAACAGTCCACTCCATAAATTCCTGAAAATAATTTACTCTTAGGCCACCTCTTAGCCTGGTTTTCCCGGAATTGGATAAATAATTTCCTTCTGCAAAAAGGCTGTGGCTCAAAAGAACCCGCTTTATATACCTTCGAAATATGGGATTGTTGATATCCACCAGGTTTCCTATACCTACCTCTGTTAATTGATAGCCTCCAAAAAGATCGAAATTATCGGAAAAGATGTACCTAGTGTCTATTTTTAGCCCTTTCTCTAATACTTCATTTTCCTGGATCAACCGCTGGTCATTAAAAAGATCAAAATTTACGGCTCCTAATTGATAATCCGAAAAGTATAATTGGGCATTTGTTCTTAATTTCTCATTCCATAATCGATCATATACAAGGCCGGCAGCCATGCTTGTTTGTTCAAGCCCACTGGTTTTTGATTCATCTTCACCATTTATAACTGCATTTTCCTGGTAATCTATTTTATTATATATCCTCAGAAAACTCAGTTCCACTTTATCTTTACTCGTAATATTGTAGTTAAAATTGGCACTCAGATCATAGAATTCAAAGTTCTCATCTGAGTTAATAAGTGAATCAGGATTATCAGAAGGACTCAAGACTTCGGTATTTCTGAACACCCGGTCAAAATAGCTCTTGTAGGTGGGGGTTTCAATAAGATCAGCTATTGACCTCCTGGCAGATAGTTGAAGTGAGGATTTTTTAAATAAGGGAATAGTAATATTGGCATCTGCATTAATCATATTCATTCCGGTACTACCAGATACTTTTTGCCTTACTTGATGATCTGTTTCTATACTTAAGGTGCTTGAAACTGCATCTCCCAGGTAACTAGTTGAACCATTTTTTATCAATCCTACTTTATTTGTTATATATGGATTAAAAGCCGATATCAAACCAAAAAAATGCCCTGATTGGTACATTTTAATGCCATTCCAGAGAATCAGGTTTTGATCATTGGTTCCTCCTCTTACATTAATATCGGATACTGTTTCATCAATACTAATTATACCAGGCAGGTATTGAATGGTATGCAAAACATCAGGATCAGTAAGGCCTGGCAGGATCTCTAGAGTTTCAGTATTGATGGTATAAACACCGTCGGCATCTTTATCAATTCCATGGGATATAAAATTAGCAATGACCAGCTCCTTGAGTTTTCTTACTTGTTGAGTTAAACGTAGAGTATCACATTTTTCATCAGTAAATTCTGATATAGGTTTTGTAAAATAATCGTAACCTAAATAACGAACAAGGATTGTATCTTTCTCCATTAATCCTGTAAGTTTAAACCCTCCGTCTTCATTGCTTACTGTAAATTTCTTAGGTCCCTGGACCGTGGCGCCATGAATGATATTTCCATCTTTCCGGTCCACCAAAACACCACATACATTAATTCTTATCTTTGAAATTTTGCTAATTGTTATAAAACGGTCACTGATCTGTTGAAAGGATAATCCGGTTTTTTCTTCAAGATATCGAATAGTTTCATTAAGATCCGACTCAGTAGAAGGTGGTTGTAAAAAAATCCCATCAATATCCTCATCCACATAAGTAAAGGACACTTCATACCTTGCTTCAATATCTTCAAGTATATTCCTTAGAGAAATTTTTCCACTATCCTGGGCAGATACCGAAAGATGGAATAAGTAAAGAATAATACCAGTAATGACGTATTTACTCAATTTCACCTGATAATATGATCTGCTGATCTTCAGTTATTTGATAAGAAATATTCTGCGGGATAGTAATTGATTTTAAAGCAAGAATCATATCATCATGGGTAAATCTTCCTGTAAAAAATTTATCCATATCCACATTTTGTGGTATGATCTCTACATTATATTGCCTTTCAAATTCACTGGTTACTTGATTGAAGGGAACACTTGTAAATGCACTTTCATTATTTAACCACACTGGTTCACTATCTTTAGAGAACTGGTTCTTAAGAACCTCTCCATTTATAATCCTGATTGAATGGAAGGCGGGCAACTCGTTATTGTCAATTGGTGTATTGACTCGGACAAGGCCTTCATAACAAACTACTTCAAAAAAACCTTCGCGCTGCTTTACATTAAATTGCGTACCTAAAACACTTACAGTTCCTGCAGAAGTCTTTACATCGAATTTAGATCCTTTTCTTACTTTAAAATAGGCTTCACCAATTAATTTCAGATTTCGGTTTTTATCCCATGTTCTTTCATTGTATGTGATTTTTGAAACTGCATTTAGAATGACCTCCGAAGAATCGGGAAGCATGATTTTTTTCGTTTCTGAAATGCTGGTTTCAATTGTTGCAGGCAGAAAATATGTATAATAAAGATAACCGCCTACAACAATTGTCAACATAGCTGCTACTCTGAGTAATGTCTTTTGCCAATTTATTTTTATTTGTCTTCCTCCTTTGGCTTTATTTTTATTAAGCCGGATTAGTTCTTCCTTAGTATCAAAGTCTGGTGCCTTAAAATACTGAACAGAATCAGACAATTTTTTCAATTCTTTGAAAGTTTCTGATTCTTCAAATTGTGCACGTTCTTCCTCTGTCAGGGTACCATTCAGCCACTTCACTATATATTGATCAGTATTCATTTTAAGTGCTTTTCAATATTATAACAGATTAATGATCATTTTTCCTACCATAGATATCAATTATATTTTACCTACCTGATCTTTCAATTTTTTTAAGGCAGTATAAATACGCTTTTCAACAGCCTTTCTGGAAATTCCCAGCATTTCAGCTATTTCCTGATGCCGTTTCCCTTCTATCCGATTCAGTAGAAAGGCTGTCCTTTGCTCCTCCGATAAATTCTCAATGCCATTTTTCAATTTGTTCATATATTCCTTTTCCTCTAGAATATATTCTGGAGATTCGGAAGTATGTTGCCTTGTTGGCTCGTTTGCAGAATAGTTAAGGGCTGTCTTCTTCTTTGATAGTTCATTAAGCATTTGCCTGTTGGCTACAGTGAAAAGAAATGATCTGGCTTTTCCTGGCAATATTTTATGGCAATTATTCCAAAGTTTTAAAAAAGCCTCCTGAACGAGATCTTTCGGATTATTATCCACTCCATATTTATAATACAGAAAATCATGTAGCTCTCTGGCATGAAGTCTGAAGATCTCATTAAACCTATCCTCGTTACAAATATTATCTCTGGACATGTAGAAAACCCGATATATCGATATATACAATCATTATTTAATATGTAAACGTATTTATTAAATGCCCTAATCATGAAATTTTTTTAGTTTTTTTTCTGAATTGGGGTAGGAATTTCCTGAGTTGATCTGTTTTATTATCGATTTAGAAATTTAAAATTTATTTACACATGAAAACTAGCTTAAGAATATTCACTCTCGTTTCAATGATTGGCCTGCTATTTTTATTCAGCTGTCAGCAAGACATTACAGAGATCATTGAAACTCCGGCAGAACAGGTTATTACACCTGACTCAAAAGTTGCCGACCTTATTCAACGTACAGCTATGAGGGATGGGTCGGAAGATAATATAATTGACAAATCCAGTTGCTCATCAATTGTATTACCTGTAACAGTAGTTGTTAACGGATTGGAAATAATCCTGGATTCAGAGGAAGATTTAGTAACCGTGGAAAAGATCCTTGATCGATTTGAATGGGATGATGATTTTATTGAGATCCTGTTCCCTATTACGGTAATACTTGCTGATCATTCAGAGACAGTTATTAATAATGATAGTGACCTGGAAGCGCTTTGGGAATCCTGCGGTGAAGATGAAGCTGACGACGATATTGAATGTATTGATTTTGTTTTTCCTTTCACTATTTCAGTATTTGATTCAGAGAACCAGTTGTCAGATGTAATCACTATTGAAAATGATGAACAACTACATCATTTCTTTAAAGAATTCGATAAAGATGAAATAGCCAGTATCAATTACCCGATTATGGTCGCGCTTTCAAGCGGGGAGGAATATGTGGTAAATAGTAATGATGAACTGGAAAATCTGATAGATGCCGCCATCGATGATTGTGATGAGGATGACGACAATGATTATAATGATGATGACGTGGATGATTCTGACTTACGATACGTCTTGATTGATGGTTTCTGGGAAATCACGAAGTTCATGGACGAAGAAGATGAAACAGCAATATTTGATGGATATATCTTCGATTTCCTTGAAAATGGCGTAGTTGAAGTAAGCAAGAATGATCAGGGATTCAGGGGTGAATGGACAACATATGGGGACGACGGTGAACTGGAACTTGAACTTTTCTTTGGAGATGATTACCCCTTGGCAGAAATTGTTGATGACTGGGATATCATTGAATTTGATGGAAATATCATCAAGCTTAAAGACATCAGCGGTGGAGATGGTTCGGTTGAATACCTTACATTTGAGCGTCCATCTGACAATGGAGAAGGAGAAGAAGGTAATTCTTCATTATCTGATATCCTGATCGATGGGAACTGGATCGTTGCCAAATACAATGATTCAGGTAATGATGAAACAGTCGATTACGAAGGGATTTCATTTGATTTTCTGGAGAACGGAACTGTGGTAGCTACGAAAAATGACGATGCCTTGGAGGGCACTTGGTCGGTAAGTATAGATAGTGGCCATGAAAAATTCATTCTTGATTTCGGTGAGATTCTCCCTTTAAGTGAGTTCAATGACGATTGGGATATTGAGGATGTATTGGAAAATCGTGTGGAATTTCATAGTGTCAGTGGTGGAGACGGAACTTTGGATGCCCTGGTATTTGAAAAGGAATCCATTTAAAGACCCTAATGTTCTTGATAGAAAATAAATACAATTAAACTAAAAGAATATAATATGATGAAAAATGCAAGAAATTTGATCACAGTTGTATTAATGGTTGTTGTTTTGTTAATGACCAGCTGTGGAGAAGACGTTGATCCCAATTTAGCAGATGTTCAATTGAAGATAAAAGCGACATCTAATTTAGGGGGATTTGATGCAGGCGCAAGAACTTTGGAAGAACATATTACTTTCAACCAGGTTCTTCTGGGTGTTACCGAGATTGAATTTGAATCAATTGTTGACGATAATTCGGATGATGATTCAGATGATCATAGCGGAAGCGATAACAGTGGACATGATGATGATTCTGATGATGATAGTAGTGACGATAATTCTGACGATTCATTCGATGATTCAGATTTAGATATAGAATTTGAAGGAAGATTTGTGGTGGACCTTATTGCAGGAACAAGTAACCCGGATTTTGGAATTGCAGATGTTTATCCTGGTGTATATAAGGAAATTGAATTAAAATTGGAGCCTATTCTGGAAGGTGGATATTCAATATTTATCGAATTCACATATAATGTCGATGGTTCCGAGCCGGTTACTATTCAGTATTCTACAGACAAGCAATTTAAATTTGAAATTGAACGTGATTCAGGAATCCAGCTTGACGGCGGGGCATTAAACCAGATATTGATATTGTTTGATCTTGATCAGTTCCTCGAAAGTGTCAATATCAATGAGGCAAGTGCAGATGTTGATGGAATTGTGAGAATAAACAATAATTCTAATCCAGATATTGCAGCAGCTATATGGTCAAAGCTTAATCTAATGATGGAAGCAGGAGAAGACCACGATGGGGATGATGATTTTGATGACGACGAGGATTAGTTGCTCATTTGGTTAATCCAAAAAAGAAAATCCCGCCGAATGACGGGATTTTTTATTTTAATTCAAGTGAAGTCGCATTTGAATTGAACCTGCATCATTACAGGCGAAGCCATGTTTTATAAGGGATTTAACCAATCCACGACTTAGATTCCTGAATATGGTTATGGTATCTGACCTCCTTCTTAACCTGACATACATATCAACAGAATAATCAACGTAAATGTTGATAAATGGAACCTCATTATAATATTCCAGAAATGCCTCAGCAATAATTTCATCATTTAATATAAACACCTTGCTGCTATCCAGGTTATCGTAATCTTTCATATCCTATTAACGCAAAATCAGACATATTAATATATTCTTATTGAAGACTAATTAGATTATTTTTTTGCAACGCTAAATAATTGTAATATAAGCAGTCGAATTTGCATTATTCCGGCAGGCCAGAGCCCTGTAATGGCTATACTCCAATAAAAGAATAGTTTCGATTTCCCAAATTGGTATTATTCAAAGAAAATTTCCAAAATTGGTAAAAGTGCAAATTGCGGAAATCACTCTTCAATAATATGAAAAGGTATATTAGCTACCGCAGAGTGATTGTTCCCGTCATTTATATAGACAAACAATCTGAAATTACTCCCCTTTTCTTCAGGAGTCCTATATCTTATGGATCTACCTCCCTCCAGTTTTTCGGTTATAGCGCCATCAATAGGTGATGGTTTTGTTTCTCCCTGTCCGGCATAAGCTCCGAATTTCTTATTTTCAGGAACCATTTCCCATTGAATAGTCAATTCATCTCCATCCGGATCGAAGACATAAACATTTGCTTTATAAAGGGTGGTAGCTTTCAAATTGATATTGTCCTTCGCGTTCAATCCCTCAATTTGAAGAGAATCAATTATTGGTGTTCTGTTTTCCGGCCACCTTCCCGTCCATTCATAATGCATAACTTCAACGGGTCCCTTTTCTGATCCATCATCATGAAACATATTGTACCAGGTATGGGTTCTTTCCTGTCTGTTGCTTGTCCAGAGAAAAACATATGATCCTATGCACCAGGGCTCGGCTTTTATTACCTTTTCGTAGCGTTCCTGATAGACTCCGGCTTTCTCAGTGCTTGTTTCTTCAATCACCACATCCCATTTTGTTCTTGGCACCTGCCAATGGCCACTTGGGCCCCATTCTGTTACAGCAAAAGGTTTATTCCAATTGTATTCACGTAACCAATCAGGAATTTCCCAAATATCAGCATAGGAATTAATACCCAGCAGATCGACATCTTTGCATCTCTCCACGATATCCTTCATTTTTTCATTATTCCCGCGTCCAACTACAGCCATTGCAGGATGATTTCCATCAATTTCATGTATCATTCTGGCGATATCGTTGACCGCGTTCCACATATTGAGATTATAGTCGTCATTTCCTGGGATGTGATCCAGCTCATTACCAATGGCCCACATCAGTAGTGCAGGATGATCTTTATTGTCAATTACTATTTCTTTCATTTTCTCCAATTGCTCATTTACGGCATTTTCATTTCCGTAGTCGAATCCATTCCTTTCCGCTTGAACGGGAAGTCCAAACAGCACTGTTAACTTGAGGCGATGTGCTTCGTCCATCACTTCCTTTACATTTTTACGGTATCCGATCCGGACCGCATTGCCACCATATTCTGCTACTTTATCCATATACCTTGTTCCTATCGTCCTTGCCCCTTTAATAAAATATAGCTCACTATTTACATACAACTGAAACCGGTCATGATCTTTTTTTATCTCTACCTTTATTGGTGGTTCAATGGTATCACGTTCATTGTTTTTTTGATTACAAGCGTAAAAAAGAATCGCTGTCAGGATAGAGATTAAAAATGTTTTTTTCATTATAAAAAAAATTTTCGTGAATTACTTATTTGTGAATCTCGTACCAGATGGTTTTATACTTTTTCCCATCCAGTTTAAATTTTCCCTTTTTTACAGGAACTGTTCTATCCGTTCTGAGTCCATCGTGATCTAAAACATGCACTGTAAAATCAGATGATGACCAAATGGTAATATTT
>Ga0316187_10005004_pt1 | contig 11471 bp, 10 predicted proteins | sample CroRivburrow1_MG_FD_204927 | JGI IMG/M metagenome (GOLD analysis project Ga0316187, IMG submission 204927) | Coastal sediment microbial communities from Maine, United States - Cross River worm burrow 1 | ecosystem: Environmental > Aquatic > Marine > Coastal > Sediment | place: USA: Maine...
CCATACAGATTGGTTGGCATCACCGAGATGAAGTTGCAGCCGTACTGCTCTCGGTAGAACTGACAGAGTTTGATGCCTGCGATCTTGGCCAGGGCGTAGCCCTCGTTCGTCGGTTCGAGGGCTCCGGTCATCAACGCCGACTCGGGGATGGGCTGAACGGTGGCCCGGGGGTAGATGCACGACGAACCGAGGTACAGCAGCTTGCGCACCTCGACCTGCCTGCTGGCCTCGACCACCGTGGCGTGGATCAGCATGTTGTCGTAGAGGAACTCGGCCTGACGGGTCGAGTTGGCCAGCACCCCGCCAACGGTCCCCGCCGCCAGGTACACCAGTTGCGGTCGGTGTTTGTCGAACCAGGCTTCCACCTCGGGACGTGAACGCAGATCCACCTCCTGGCGATCGACGGTCAAGAGGTTTTGGTAGCCCGCCTCCCGCAGGCGGCGAACCAGGGCGGACCCGACCAGCCCCTTGTGACCGGCGACAAAAACCGGCGCTTCAGTATCGTCTGGTTTGGCCATTTGATTCCCATGGTCAGTAGCGGCGGCGGTAACCATGGAACCCACACTATTGCCCACCGCCAAGGTCTCCGCAGCATTGTGTAAAGCTGCTCCGACAGGCCGGATTGGCCAGTAGCCCCCAGTAGAATCACCCTGTTGTTCACTTGTCGCTTGTTCGACAATGTGCCGCAGCACGGCCCGGGTGAAATCGAGAAGACAACACTGTCGACCCGGCTGGGCATCGTGAACCTGACATTCGTGCACTACTACCAATCCCTTGCCCGCCGACCAGATCGGTATTGGCGATTGCCCAGGGATATCGGGCTGCTCAGCCTTGACGTCTTCGGAGCGGCCCTCCAGGCGGTAGTCCTGGCCACCCATGATCAGCACCACCTGGTGGCCATGATGTTGGCCGACTCGTACCCCGCCCTGACCGATCACTACGTTCCACTCCGTCTCGAAGCTGAATCGAGGGCCAGGGCCCAGGCCGAGTCCGATCAGCGCCCGGAGATCGTGGTGGCCGACATCGCCGACCGTTTGGGAGACCTGGTTGGCAACCAACCCCTGTGCAACGAGCCGTTGGTGGCGGCACGCCACGCCATCGCCATCGAACTGGCGCTGCAGCGAGTGATCCACCGGGTGGCGGAGCCGGCCTGACGGCTGCACGACGAGGCGCTTCGGCGAGGTATCGGGGTTGCATTCATCGCCGACAGTCACCTACCTCGTGATCTCATCGATTACCCACTCCGGGCCGTCGGGTTCTGTGCCGACAACCTGGTGGTCTCCTCTCACGAGGGGCTCACCAAGCAGCACGGATTATTCGAACGGCTGATCGACCTGACCGGGGTCGAGGCCCGATCGATCGTCCACCTCGGACCCGATCCCCAACTCGACGCAAACGTTCCACGCTCCCTCGGGATCGGCGGCAGGCACCATCGACCCAACGCAGGACAAACCAGTCTGCTCAACCCGGGTGCGGGATCACAGCGCAGCGGGATCGACTCGATTGCGCTGGCCATGGCCCGGGATCAGCTGTGGTCACTACCACTGGGTCGGACCGGCCCCCAGCCTGCAGGTGGTCGACGTCTCGACCCCGAAACCGGTGGAGCCGATGGACGATTCCAACGGGACCAACCCCCCGGACCGGACCCTCGGGTACCGCAACGGCGAGCGGGTGCTTGTCGTCGACGTCGGTTGGTCGGGGCCGACCCACCAGATGGTCAGGGCGCAGGCCGCACACGCCGGGCTGCAGGTCGACGTGATCGGGGCCAACCTCAACAGCCCCGATCCCACAGGTCCCGAGGCCCCCGGCTCCAGGACTTCAGACCCTGAAACCTCGACGGACAACCGCAGGCGAACCCTGGTCTGGCCCCCGGTTCACTAACCGACCGGTGCTCGCGCCAGGTCGAGATGTTGCACGAACTTCTCGGTTCGCCCCTACCGGAATCGACCCCGCCGACGCAGCAGGCCAGGCGTCGTCGTGAACGCCAGGCGATCAGTGTCGAGATTGCCGAGCGAGTCCTGGGTTTTGCCCGGGACCTTCAGCCCTGGCTGGACCTCGGGAGCGGCGGCCTCACCGTCGCCCTGGTCCAGCCCGCCCTACGGGTCCTGGCCACCCCAACACCAGCCGAGACCACCGTCCTGGCCCTGCACAGCACCGTGCCAAGTCCCGAGAGCCCTGGGGAAGCTTCCCCCAATGCCCCGGATCAGGCCGCGTCCGCTACGCCCGGTAGGCCTCGATGGAGGCCGAGATCTCCGCTGCCAGAGTGATGTCGTCGACCGACAGCAGACGGGCGGCAAAGGTGAGCGTCGCCTCCGAGCTCGGAGCGGGACCGAGGACCATGGTGTGTAGACCACCCGCCCGGGTGATCCTCGATTCGAGCGAGTCGTAGAACCCGGCCACGATGTCGTCGACGTCGACGGTGTCCTCGGCGAGACGCTCACGCCAGTAGCGCTGGCCCGCGGCATCGGGTGTTCGCCCCAGAATGTCGCGGTACAGGGCGTCGACGAAGCCAGCATCGGTGCCCCCCGCCCGCTGGTAGTACTCGGGCGACCCGAAGAACAGCACCCCGATCGAACGCAGATCGAGTCCAGCAGCCACACCTTCGATCCAGTACCGGCGCCCAGGGCCATCGGGCCCGCGACCCAGCGCCCGGCGGTAGAGGTCGTCGAGCAGCAAACCCACGAAGTGTTCGCTGCGCACCAACTCGTTGGTCAGGGCCCGACGGTCCCCCCTGCTCACGGTGTCGACCCAGCGGATGACCTCATCATCGGTGGCGGGGCGCCCCACCAGCGCCTGATGGCTGCGGTCGATATAGGCCCCCGGATCGGTCTGGCGCACCTGCGAGGCCGATCCCGGTCCGAAGGAGAACCAATCGGACTTGAGCCCCAGAATTGAACGCAGGGCCGACCCGGACACGGTGACCGAACCCTGGGAGAAGACGAGCTCGACCTGGAGCACGCGGCCGCCATCGGCTCCCAACCCGTTCCGCTCGATCACCTCGGCCGAACGGAACGTGCCCTTGCCGTAGCGGATCTCGAGCGTGCTTGGCGACACGGATCGGTACCAGTCGTGGTTGGGGTTGGCGGCGATGGCATCGCCCTCGTCGATCACGGCCGGGAAGGCGCCCCCCGTGGTGTAGCCCCCGGTACTGGAGGAGAATTCGGTGCGGGCCACCGTTCCGTCGCTGTTGAGCCGCACCAGCCCGCTGGTGGCCGCAATGGCGGCGTCGGTGCGTCCATGCGATGCCGAACGGAATCCGCCACGCTCGGTGTACGCCCCGTCGTATACCTGGCAACGAATCGTCTCACACGTGTCGGCGTAGGGCTGTTGGCGCCCGTCGCCCGCCATTACATAGGAACGGGCGGCCACCACTTGGCTCTCCAAAGCGGCCTGGGGCCACGAGGCCGGCATCTCGTTGGGTACGACCCCACGCAGGTACTGCTCGACGGCAACCAGATTCACCGTGACCGGCACGGCGTCGTCCATGGCGGCCTGGATCTCGCCGCGGTACCACACCCGGTAGCTGGGTCCGCAGACCTGGAGCAGACCGTCGGCTCCCTCCGCCGTCGAGTCGGCGGCGACCCGGACCGACGCCACCTCGCCCAGGACCGAGTGACCGGCCCATGGACCACCGCATCCGGGGCCGGTATCGACCTCGTAGCCATTGCCAACCCGCCTCAGCCGCACGGCGCTGCTGCCGATTCGGTCCAGTTCGGCCCCGTCGGGACCCCGCAGCACCAGCGTCCCCTGGCCCAGAGCCACCGCGGTTGACGTGCCCCGCATGAAGCGAAGCTCAACCCGGAGTCGGTTTGGGTCAACCGAGGCCGAAGAGGGGGCGACACCGGCGGAGGTGCCTCCGTAGTAGTGGTCGAGGATCTGAGCCGAAGTCCAACCACTGTCGGCGGCATAGCCGTAGGCCCCGTACTGGCCCATGCCCCGTCCATGACCCCAGCCGTGTCCGAAGATCATGATGTCGGGGCTGCCGTCGGCCGCGGCGGCCGGCGCCACCGAGCTCCCACCAACCAGGGCCGTGACCATCGCCATCGCCAGGCCAACCAGAACCGTGCGGGATCGGGAAGTACGCCTCATCGAACCGTCCTTTGGTAGTACTCCGAGGATGCTGCAAGCTCTGCCGCCAACTCCACATCGTCCACTTCGGTCAAACGCTGAACCCAGTAGTCGCCACCGGCCTGGTCGGGTTCGCGGCCCAGAATGTCGAGATAGAGGCGACGCACCCGTTGCTTTCGGGACTCTGGCGACAGATAGAAACCAGCGGTGAGGTCCTGAGGTTCGGCCCGCCCCGAATCGAGCTGCTCGACCCAGTAGGCCAGGCCGCTGGGGTCGCTACCGCGCTCCAGCAGGCGCTGGTACAGGCGCTCCACGTAGGCCGAGGTCGAACCGGAGGTGGCGACATACTCGGTCGAGCCGTAGAAGTAGATCCCGACATGGTCCAGACGCAGCCCGGAACGAACCTGGGCCAACCAGTAGTCAAGCCCCGCAGAATCGGGCGAACGGCCCAGCACATCCCGGTACATGGTGTCGATCCGGTTGCCTGCCCAGGCAGGTGAGCGTGCCAGTTCGAGCGCCATCTCCCGGTGCCCCCCGTGGAAAGCGAGCCAGCCATCCCAGTACTCGATCTCGTCGCCCGACATCGCCCGTCCCAGGAACAGGGTGCCAAGGCTGTTGAGGTAGCGGCCGGTTTCGCTGTTGGTGAGTTCGGGTGGGGCGCTCGACCCGGCGAAGGCGACGTCAGCCACCGCGGCACCGCCTGCGTCGCTGAAGAGGGGGAAGACGAGGCGCTGGCCCCCGAAGGGCCAGAGCTGACCTTCGGCACTCAGTATCCAACCGCCTTTGCCGTTGGCTGCGGATACCACGGCCTTGACGGTACGGACCGGCGGGAAGCCTCCAGGGCTGGAGACGGTGACGGCGGGGGCTCCGCCGAAGGCGTGCAGGGTGCCCGAGGTCGTCACCACCCAACCACTGTCACCGGAGGGCCTCACGGCAACATCGACGGCGCTGACCCCACCAGACCCGGCTTGGGCCGCCGGGGCCGAACCAACGGCCCGCAGGCGACCGCCGGCGTCAACCAGATAGCCGTCGCCCCGTGCATCGAGATCACCCCTGATGATGGGGGCCACCGAGTCGGCGGCGGCCACCGCCAGGTCGGATCTACCCCCGAAACCAACGGCGGCGCCATCAGCGGTGATGACCCATCCACCACCATCAGCAGCGCTGACGATGTCAACCGCGGGCCGGTCACCGGCTGGGCGGGACTCGGCGGCGGGGGCCGCACCGTAGGGGTGAACGACCCCATCGGCCGACAGAATGTAGCCCCCGGAAAAGCCACCGTTCCTGGTGGCGGCCACCGCCACCGTTGCCGCCGACGGTGCTGGGAGTGAGCCACCTCCGGCGGCGGGTGAAGCAGCCCCCATACCCGGGATCGAGGCCGAACCGGCAGCGCTGAGCACCCCTCCGGAATTGGCCATGACAAAACCAGGGCCGTAGGAGAATGGAGTCCAGCCCCCGAAGCGGTAGCTGACATTGGCGACCCCATTGGCCGCCACCCGCTGCCCCAGGCTTCGGACAAAGGGAAGGGTGAGGCTGCCGGGGCACGCCGTCAAACCAAGATCGCGGTGGGCCAGCACCGTCGGAACCAGATGCCACTGCCCGCTGGTCAGGCGGTGTTGGCCCGAGCTCGAACGGTTCTTCAGCCAAGTCGTTCCCTGGGGATCGACGCCGTGCAATCCCAACTTCCAGGTGGCGACATCGACAATGGCCTGCTGGGACACCTCCGCCGGGGTGGCTGAAGCCGGGCTGGCCCCCTGCTGATGCTGACCGAGCAGCGCGATCCCAACGGCAGAAGTATTGAAGCCCTTGGCGTGACCGCCGATTACCGGCCGGTCCGCTCCCCCGCTCCGCCCCTCCCAGACCGTGCCAAACCGGTCGACAATGAAGTTGTAGCCCACGTCGCACCAGCCGTTGACCTCGACGTGGGAGTAACGGATGGCCCGCAGGAGGTCATCGACCTGATCCGGGCGGTAGGTGTTGGCGTTGACGGTGTGATGAACAACGACCGCCTGGATGTTCGAGGAATAGCTGGGCCCCGATGAGCACCCGGAGTTGCCCGAAGCCCAGCCCTGGTCGGTCCAACTGCTACGGGGCATGATGGTCGGGGGCCCGGAGGCCACCTGGGTCGCCAGGAGCTGCTGCGCCCCGGCCACCGACGGCATGTTATCGATGCCCGGGTTGCCGTCGCCGTCAGCGGCCAGGAGGGCAACGACCGGATCGCCCCCGTCGCCCGCCAACCTGACCAGTTCGAACCCGGTGGCGGCGGGATCAACCAGCAGCGGGGCCAGGGCCCGAATCGACGATTCGAGGTCGTTGCCGACCGGCCCGCCCTCCCCTCCCGGCAGTCCTTCGTTCTGCCCTTCGGCGTAGGTGCGGTCGGGACCTTCATCGAGTTGGTGTTCGAGGGGCACCCAGTCGCTTTGGCGCCCCTCGCCGTTGGTGAAGCGCACGGCGAACCGATCGTTGACGCCGCTCGCGACGACGACGACGACGGTGTCGGCGAGCAGGGCCACCGTGGCTCCGGCCGCTTCGCCCTCGCCCCCTGGATGGTCGACGGAGTGATCGAGTTCGACGCTGAATCGGGTGACGCCGTCGATGGTCTCGTGCTCAGGACCGTCGCCGTCACCTCCGGCCCGGATCGCCATTACGGCGAACACGGCCAACAGACCCACGACCACAGGGCCGATGAGCCGTAGATGCGAGAGGGCGGCGGACCCCGGGAATTTGGCGATCGGCCGAATCTATACCGACCCCAACCGTGGTTCCGACGCGCCCCGAGAGTGCGGCCAAGGGCCCCTAAGAGGCCACAAGCTGGGGCATGCAAAGCCCATCGAGTTCAACGATTTGGATCGCGTCGCGGTTGTCGTGCGTGACCTGGTTACCTGGGTCGACCTTGAGTCGATACTCCCGGAAGGACATCTCCAGGGCGTCGAAGGCCAACAACCGACCACGCAGAGAATCACCCAGGCCGAGGATCAGCTTGATGGCCTCCAAAGCCTGGATCGAACCGACGATTCCGGGCAGCACACCGAGCACCCCGGCCTCGGCGCAGCTGGGGGCCAGCTCCGCCGGTGGGGGCTCGGGCAGGAGGTCGCGGTAGGTCGGGCCGTTGAGGGGATCAAAGACCGTGATCTGCCCCTCGAACCGGAAGATCGAACCGTGCACCACCGGGATTCCGGCCTTCACCGAGGCGTCATTGAGCAGGTAGCGGCTGGGGAAGTTGTCGGCCCCGTCGATCACGATGTCGTAGCCGGACAGGATCTCCTCGATGTTGTCGGCCCCGAGGCGGGTGTCGTGGGTGATCACGTTGATATCGGGGTTCATGGCCTCGATGGTCTTGCGGGCCGAATCGACCTTGCGATCGCCGACCCGATCCCGGTTGTGGAGGATCTGGCGTTGCAGATTCGACTCGTCGACCACGTCCATGTCGACGATGCCCATGGTGCCGACACCGGCCGCCGCCAGGTACAGGGCGGCGGGAGAACCGAGCCCACCCGCCCCCAGCAGGAGGACCTTGGCCTTCAGCAACTTCAGCTGCCCCTCCTCACCGACCTCGGGAAGAAGCAGGTGACGGCTGTAGCGGTTGCGCTGACCAGGGTCGAGGGTCTCCGGCACCACCCATTCCCGTCCCTCGTCCTTCCACTGGTTGAATCCGCCGTCCATGGAGGTGACATCGGTGTAACCGAGCTCACCGAGGGTCTTGGCGGCAAAAGCGGAGCGAACTCCACCGGCACACATCACGACAAGGGGTGTCGACTTGTCGAGGATCCGGCTCTCGACCTGAGCCTCGAGGTTGCCACGCACGATGACAACCGAACCCGGGATAGAGCCCTGGGCGACCTCATCGGGTTCACGGATGTCCAGCAGGACGGCGCCGTCGGCCCGGGCCTTCTCCGCCCCCGCCGGATCAGTTTCGGCGATTTCGGACCTGGTCGAAGCCAGAAGATCCCTGAATGTTGGCATGGCGAACACCTCGTCGCAGTAAGCAGTACCACATAAACTTTATCAAGTAGGTCAACAATCAACCCGGTGGCACCATTCCCAACCGACGGTGACTGAGGTCACCGGCCACAGATCGGCGGCAGCACCTCGCTGATGGACCCCCCGACCACCACGTCACCCAGCATGTCCATCTCGGTTGGACTGCCATTGACGATCACCACCGCTGCTCCGTGCTGCTTGGCCACCGGCACCACCCCGGCGATGGGATAGACCCCGAGCGTCGACCCGACGGCCAGAACCAGGTCGCAGGACTCGGCTGCGTTCTGGGCCCGCTGCAGATCCTCGGCCACCAGACTCTGACCAAAGCTGATCGTTGCCGACTTGAGGATGCCACCGCAACGGTCGCAGAGGGGATCGTCCTCCCCCAAACGGACCCGGTTCAGCACCTCCTGCATCGGGGCCCGGTACAAGCACTCCATGCAGCCGACGTGTTTGGCCGTTCCGTGAATCTCCACGATCCGGTCGGGATCGCTACCGGCGTCGTGATGTAGCCCGTCGACGTTCTGGGTAATCAACAACGACAGTTTGCGGCGCGCCTCCAGGGCCGTGAGGGCGTGATGGCCCGCATTGGGCTCGGCCCCCCAAATCGGACTGTCCAACCGGTTGCGCCAGGAGCGGCGACGGACCTCGGCATCGGCCAGGTAGTTCTGCAGCGTTGCCTGCTTCTCAGCCCCGGGATTTTTGGTCCACACCCCTTGCGGGCCCCGGAAGTCGGGAATTCGGGAGTCGGTCGAGATACCCGCCCCGGTCAACACCACGATACGAGCGGCCTCGTCGACCAGGCTGGCCGCGGCCTGCACCGCCTCGGCCAGAGGGGTCGACCGGCCGTCCACCGAGCTGGATGGAGGCGGTTGTTGGTCACTGTCATTGCCTGCTGTGTCACTGTCGGTCACGTTGTCGACGGTAGTCGCTGCCCTATCCTCGACGAAATGGCAACCCAGCCCGAACCGCAGCCGCTCTCGGCCCGAGGGCTGACTCTGCAAGCGGTCTCGACCACGGCCCGCCGGGCCTTGGCGAGCCAACGTGGTTTACGAGCGGCCGGATCCGATACCGCCGGAGCCCCCGACACTGACACCGACGACCGCCGGGCTGATGACGTCGACCCGCCACTCCCCCACCCCATCATCACCGACGCGCTCCTCCGCCACCACCTTGAACAGGCCATGGCCCACCAGGACGGACCCCGGCCCCAACGACGACCACTGCGCTTACTGGGACACCTGCAACGTTTCTGGGGGCAGGCAACGTTCAACGCCGCGGCGGTCAACGCCCTGCACCAGCTCGATCACCGCACGCGGCTCCAACAGGACACCATCGCCGAACTGGAGGCCGCCACCAGGGCCCAGCGCCGGACCCTGGCCATCCTCGAGGCCCAGATAGCTGCCCTGACCTCAGGCCGCGACGACGGCGACAACGACAACGACAACAGCGGACCATCATGACCGCTCGACCCCACATCGCCGTTGTCAAACCCGACTTTGGCATCAATGGAGGGTTCGAGCGCCACCTCGACGACCTGATCGCCGGACTCCGGGAACGCCATTGGCGAATCGACATCGTCACCATCGACGGCACGACCAAACCCCGGCGGCTCTACGGCCTGCCAGTCGAGCCGGTACAACTCGAACTACACAACGAGTTCTTCGTGTACCTGGCCCTGGTCGAGCAGACACAACAACTTCAGCTCGACCACTTCGATGCCGTACTGACAACCCAGCCCCCCACCTACCTGGTACCCCACCAGGCCAAGGTGGCACTGTTCTTCCACCAGGCCCGGTTGTTCTATGACCTGTCGGAACCAGTGGCAGCCAGTGGGATCGTCGACCCCGAGATCCATGGCCGGGCCAGCGAGGCCGTGCGCCGGCTGGAGGGCGAGGCCGTCGGCGACGTGCGGTTCTGGCTCGCCGGATCGGCGGAATCGGCGGCCCGCCTCAAGCACCACTGGTCGATTCCCGACGAGGCGATCGACACCTACTCCGCTCCCCCCACCTCAACCCCCCAGGCCACGACGCCACTGCGTCCCGATGGTCCGATCGTAAGCGTCAGCCGATTGGAGTGGCCCAAACGCGTCGAGTTGCTGGTGCAGGCCATGCACCTGACCACCAGCGAACGGGCGGCCCATCTGGTCGGCGGGGGCAGCAGGCTCGACTTCGTCAAGGACCTGGACAGCACCTACCACCGGGACCCCCAGCAGGCGACAAGTTCCTTCGACCCGCTGCTGTGGGTCGACAAGGGGGTGGTGGCCAAGGGCCCGAAGCGCCCCCCAGAGCCACCAAGCGGCCGGATCGTGTTCGAGGGGCCAGCCGGCAACGAGCGCCGGGATCAGCTCTACGACGAGGCCTCGGTGGTCGTCGCCCCCGCCTACCGGGAGGACTACGGCCTCACCGCCATCGAGGCCATGATCAGGGCCAGGCCGGTGATCGTGTGCCGTGACGGCGGCGGCCTCACCGAGATGATCGATGACGGCGTCAACGGGCTCATCGTTGACCCCGACGCCAGGGCGCTGGCTCGGGCCATCGACCACCTGGTGACCAACCCCGAAACTGCGGCCAAAATGGGCCGGGCAGCCCGGGAATCGGTCCAACACATCACCCTCGAGGCAGCAGTCACCCAGGTCGAGCAGGCCCTGCGCCGGGCACTGGACCTCGACAGCTGAAAGATCTGCCAACCCATCCTTGACAAAGCACCTCCAATTACCTTTACTTACCTCCACTTACGAAGATTTCTTACTAGCTGGAGAGTAGGTACTTGTTCAATGGCATCCCGAACCCCCCTGGACGATCGACCCGAAGTCGCGCCGACGTTTCCCGAACAACGGTTGCACGTCAAGCCCCTCATCGACCACGTTGTCGACTCCCTGGGGCATGATCCCCGATCGCTCTACGTCGAGCAGTTTTGGTTGCCGATCCTCGGCCCCTCTTCGACGTGGCTCCTGCGCCGCCTGGCCACCGGCCTGGACGAGGCTCCTACAGGCTTCGAACTGGACCCGGTTGAGTACGCCCTGGCGCTCGGACTGGGTGCCAGGGGAGGCAAACACGGGCCATTCTGGCGCTCGCTCGAGCGGGCCTGCCGATTCGGCATGGCCGACCGCCACGGTGACCTGCTGGCCGTTCGGCGTTTCCTGCCTCCCCTGAGCGCTCGCCGCCAGGGTCGGCTACCCGATCACCTGCGACGGGCCCATCAGGCCTGGTCGGCCCGCCAGTTGGCGAACCATCGTGCTGCCACCACCGCCACCGCTAAACGCAGCCCGATCCAACAGGAGCGGCCCGCATCGTAGGAGCAGGAGCAGGAGCAGGACGCAGGGACGAGCCTCAGTAGGCGCCGCGGGAACGAATGACGGCCGGGAGAGTGCGGACCATGATGGCCAGGTCGAACACCAGCGACCAGTTGTCGACGTAGTA
>Ga0316187_10005007_pt1 | contig 11467 bp, 9 predicted proteins | sample CroRivburrow1_MG_FD_204927 | JGI IMG/M metagenome (GOLD analysis project Ga0316187, IMG submission 204927) | Coastal sediment microbial communities from Maine, United States - Cross River worm burrow 1 | ecosystem: Environmental > Aquatic > Marine > Coastal > Sediment | place: USA: Maine...
TGCCTGCTTGGCTGCCGATGGTGCTTCCTTGGCTGCCGACGGTGCTTCCTTGGCTGCCGACGGTGCTTCCTTGGCTGCCGACGGTGCTGCCTTGGCTGCCGACGGTGCCTGCCTGGCTGCCGATGGCGCTTCCTTGGGTGTATTTACAACTTCTGGTACGGATTCCGGTGCACTTTGCGGTTTTGCCGACGCGTTGGGTTTTTCAGTGCGATTTCCCTCTGTTTCTCCCGCGCGAGGCGTTGAAGCGGCTTTTGCAGTCGCCTCATCGCCCTGATTCGGGCGACGGTTGCGGGAACCCGAAGAGCGCCTTCTGCCGGATTGACGAGAGCCTCCGGAGTTGTCACCCCCGGAGCGGTTACCCCGATTCGGTCGGTTATTCGATGAAGCTCTGCCCCGACCCTGGCCGCGCGGTTTCTGGGCGTCAGAATCCTTCCCCTCCTGGGTAGTCCCCGAATCCGACGATTTGGACTGCTGCCTCTGTGACGACTGGGAACGTCCCCCTGACCGTCTGGGTTGGTTGCCGCGACGCGATCGGCCACCACGCCCTCCGGAGCCGGACTCTCTGCGTTCCTGCGCTGCAGTTTCCGTCTTTTCTTTTTCCTCGACCGCGACCGATTTGTCCGTGCCGAACAGTTTGCCCAGAAATGACTTGATGAGACCGGGTTCCTCCGGCTTCTGGACCGCAGGCGGTGCGGCCGCAGGTGGTGCAGTCGTCTGCACCTGTTCCAGACCTACGAGTGCCACTTCCTTCAATTTGGCCGGTACAGAATAATCCTGCTGCAGTTCCGGTTCCTGGCGCTCGATCTGATAACTTGGAACCTGCTGAATCTCCGCCACTTCTTCCGCCCTGAGTCGCCGGATCTGGAAATTTGGTGTGTCGATATCCGGGGTGGGAATGATGAAGATCCGGGTGCCGAGGCGGTTCTCGACCAGGGAAACCTCAGATCTTTTTTCGTTCAGCAGGTAGGTTGCCGTCGCGGTTGGCAGGTGGGCATGGATGGCTTCCGTATTCTCCTTGAGCGCCTCTTCTTCGATGATTCTCAGGATATGGAGCGCCGATGATGCGATACCGCGGATTTGCCCTGTGCCCGCGCAGCGGGGGCACGCGATGTAATTTGATTCGCCGAGCGAAGCCCGCAAACGCTGTCTCGACATTTCCAGCATGCCAAAGCGTGATATCCGGCCGACCTGGACACGTGCCCGATCGACTTTCAGCGCCTCCTGCAGCCTGTTTTCCACCGTTCGCTGATTGCGGTTGGAGGTCATGTCGATAAAATCGATAACGATCAGTCCCCCAAGGTCACGAATCCTGAGCTGACGTGCGACCTCGTCCGCGGCTTCGAGATTGGTGTTCAGGGCGGTCTCCTCAATGTCCGCTCCCTTGGTGGCGCGCGCGGAATTGACGTCAATGGTAACCAACGCTTCGGTGTGGTCGATAATCAGGGCGCCCCCCGAAGGCAGTTTGACCTCTCTGGAGAAAGCGGATTCGATCTGATGCTCGATCTGGAACCGGGAAAACAGGGGAATGGTGTCGTTATAGTGTTTCAGCTTGGAACGGTGCTGAGGCATGACCTGGTCCATGAACCGCGTGGCACGATCGTAAATTTCCTTGTCATCGATCATGATCTCGGTGACATCGTTCCTCAGATAGTCACGGATGGCCCGGACCACGATGTTGGTTTCCTGGTATACCAGGAATGGTGCCGGTCTTTCTCCGCTGGCACTGTCAATGGCTTCCCAGAGCTGAAGCAGATAGTCGAGATCCCATTGCAGTTCTTCGGCGGATTTGCCAATACCCGCGGTACGGGCAATCAGCGCGTGCTCGGTCGGAACATTGAGTTGACTCATCGCGTCGCGCAGATCCGCGCGCTCATCACCCTCGATGCGCCTCGATATACCGCCACCCTTGGGATTGCACGGCATCAATACCAGGAAGCGGCCGGCCAGGCTGATGAACGTCGTCAGGGCGGCGCCCTTGTTGCTACGCTCGTCCTTTTCGACCTGCAAGAGAAGATCCTGTCCCTCCTTGATAACGTCCTGAATACGGACCTGGGCCATGGGCGTCTTCGAGGAGTAATCCTGAAAGTAACTCCTTGAAATTTCCTTTAATGGCAGGAACCCCTGCCGCTCCGAGCCGTAATCGACGAATGCGGCTTCAAGGCTGGGTTCTACCCGCGTAACGCGGCCTTTATAGATGTTCCCTTTCTTTTGGTGGTGAGAGGAGGATTCGATGTCGAGGTCGATCAGTTTCTGGCCATCGACAATGGCCACCCGCAACTCCTCGGGGTGAGTTGCGTTGAACAACATTCGCTTCATTAGCTGTATTCCCTAGGTTTCCACCCGGATGCACGGGCGCGTACGGCCAAGCCGATGCGCAGTCACATTGTGACTCGCATCTGTCAACCGTGGCCGCACTTTCCATGGTGCGGATGGAACCGATATTCATTTGTGCCTCTGCAAAATGGACAGGGGAGAGGCGCGTTAACCCTATTGTGTCGCGTTCGTGTGTGCCGCGTTCAGAATGTGAAAACCGGAACGCTCGCGACTGCTGTGTTCTCGCGACCGAAGTCGCCAGAACTCGCATAATCTTATCTTTACTGGATATTCTTTCGGTACAGCCTGCTCGAAGGGGTTCCCAACCCTTGTGGTTGACGAGTTTACCCCGCCTTATTGCAGCTGTGCCCTGTAATATAGCAAGCCCGCAAGTTTGCTTCAATTTGTTATGATCTGGGTCCGATATGTCCGGAAATGGCCAATACTTCGCACCGGACCGGCCGCAACGGGGTGTGCGTCACCCGATTCCACATCATTGCCCGGACTTTCAGCGTCAAATGCAGGAAAAACCCAAGGTTAGCTATATCATTGTGGACAACGAGTTCAGTGGGCAGCGGCTGGACAATTTTCTGCTTCGTGAACTCAAGGGAGTGCCGAGGAGTCTTGTTTACCGGATAGTCCGGCGCGGCGAGGTGAGGGTCAACGAGGGACGATCGAAGGTGAGCACGCGTTTGCGAGGCGGTGACCGTGTGCGAATACCGCCGCTCCGGATCTCCAGGCGCCCACAGCCACCGATTGAAAGGAACGGTTTGGAGGTGCGGATTCTCTACGAGGACGACCACCTTGTCGTCGTAGAGAAGCCAACCGGTCTTGCCGTCCATGCCGGCAGCGGAATCAGGACCGGCTTGATCGAGATGTTGCGCCAGCAACGGCCGGACGACCGGTTCCTGGACCTCGTGCACCGTCTCGACCGGGAAACCTCGGGCTGCCTGCTTCTGGCCCGGCGACGCAGCGCTCTCCGGCGCCTCCATGAAGACCTGCGCCTCAACCCCGGTGGCAGTAGTCAATTCAGGAAAACCTATCTTGCACTGGTGCAAGGCGACTGGGATGCCCGGCGCAGCGTGGTCGAAATTCCGTTGCGGAAAAATGCAGAGCGGGGGGGGGAGAGAATGGTGGTTCCCGATGAGGACGGGCTCTACGCCAGATCGGTTTTCACCACCCATGAACGTTTCGACCAGAGTACCCTGATGAAGGTTTCTCTGCTGACGGGCCGTACTCACCAGGTTCGAGTCCATGCAGCCGCCAGCGGCCATCCAGTTCTTGGCGACGAAAAATATGGCGATAAAACCGCAAACTCCCGCCTCAGGGCCATGGGGCTGAAGCGGCTGTTTCTGCATGCCTCGGAACTGGGCTTCCTCCATCCTGCGACCCGGGAGCGCATCGAGATCAGGAGCGCCCTGCCGCCGGATCTCGCACAGGTGTTGCGTACACTGGAAGGAAGCAGGACAGATGTGGATAATCCTCGATGAAGGGGCGGGAGATCTGCCCCGCCAACGCGCTGATCGACGGTGGTGAAGGCGTCGAATTCGAGGTGTTGCGGAACGACGAGGTTTTGCCTGCATTCGCAATACGGTTCAGCGGCGTGGTATATGCTTACATCAACCGATGCAGTCACATGGATCTGAAGCTGAACTTTCTACACCGTAATTTCCTTGATCTGGAAAAGAAGCACCTGATCTGCTCGACGCACGGTGCGCTCTATGATCCCGCATCCGGTGCGTGCAGAAGCGGACCGTGCGATGGCGCAGGCTTGATGCCGCTGGCAGTACGTGAAACGGGTGGTAAAGTGGAACTCGAGGAGCAGGGCGCCTTGACAATCATACGTGAGGAGCAGTAATGACGGATCCATTGAATCTACCTCCCGGTAGCGGCACCCGCCCGGTAAACTTGGAGAACGACCTGCTCAAGGAGTTCCTCTGGGAGAATCTGAAGGAAAAGAAACGTGCGCGCCGCTGGAATATCGCTTTCAAGATTTTCATCGGGGCCTACCTGCTGTTTATCCTGTTCGCCTATTTCGATGCCGACGTTCCGACCAGTAATGGCGAGCACACGGCGCTCGTAGAGATCGATGGGGTCATCGCAGCCAATGGCGACGTCGACGCGGATGATGTTGCAGCGGGCCTGCGCGCCGCGTTCAAGGCCGATGGAGTCAAGGGAGTCATCGTAAGGATCAACAGCCCGGGAGGCAGTCCGGTGCAGGCGGGGAGCATCAATTCCGAAATCCGCCGTCTGCGGGAGGAACACCCGGACATCCCGCTGCACGCGGTCATCACCGACATATGCGCTTCCGGTGGATACTATATCGCGGTCGCGGCTGAAAAAATCTATGCCGACAAGGCCAGCATCGTCGGGTCCATAGGGGTGCTCATGGACGGTTTTGGTTTTGTGGACGCGATGAAAAAGCTCGGTGTGGAGCGCCGGTTGATGACGGCGGGAGAATACAAGGGCCTGCTGGATCCATTCTCACCACTCGACGACAAGAGCCGGGAACATACAGGCGAGATCCTTGACGAGGTCCATCAACAATTTATCGACATCGTCAAACAGGGTCGAAGCGATCGGTTGGGAAACGACCCGGATTTGTTCAGCGGCCTGTTCTGGACCGGGGAAAGGGCGAGGGAACTGGGGCTGGTGGATGAATTCGGCAGTGCCGGCTTCGTTGCGCGAAGCGTATTCGAAGCCGAAAAAATAGTCGACTATACGTACCAGGAGAGCCTGTTGGACCGGCTTGCCAAACAGATCGGTGTCGGTGCCGTCCAGGCGCTGCGACTGTCATCGGTCCCTGGGCTGCCGGAACTGAAATAACACGAAAAGGTCAGACGGGCGACATCCCTTCTTCCTGAAGCATTGAAACCAGACGTATGAGCGGTAATCCGATCAGTGCGGTCGGGTCGTCCCCGACGAATTTCTCCAGCAGCGCGATGCCCAGACCGTCAGCTCTGAGGCTTCCGCTGCACCCGTAGGGCTTTTCCTTGTCGAGATAGCGCTCGATTTCGTGCTCGGACAGCCGCTTGAACTGTACGGTGTAGGGAATCACGTCTTTCTGGATACGTCCGCTGTCGGTGTTGATCACCGCCAGGCCCGTATAAAGCGTAATCGTCCTTCCCGAGGACGAGGCAAGCTGGCGCACGGCGTGTGCATGATCTGTCGGCTTGCCAATGATCCGGTCGCCGTCGTGTACGGCGACCTGGTCGCTGCCGATGACCAGAGCGTCCTCTGTTTTCGACGCAACCACCTGCGCCTTCTCAACGGACAGCCTCAATACCAGTTCCCTGGCGCGCTCGCCGGGCCGGGGCGTTTCGTCTATGTCGGGTGACTCGACCTCAAAGGGGATCATCAGGCGGGCCAGCAACTCCCGGCGGAATGGTGAAGATGACGCCAGGATGAGTTTTGGGGAGGTCATACGAGTGATAATGAACGGAAATTTGGACGCACTGGTGCCGAATACTAACAGAGGTAGCGGTTGGGTGGATCCGCATATCTCGCCAGGGTCCCGAGCGGTGATGCAAGGCAGGGACGGTTGGGATGTTGCTTCTGAGAAACACAATGACCTCGAGTGACGTCAATGCCTTCAGGAATGCTCCAGGCCGGCTGGCGAGATATGCGGGTTATCCCGGATCAGGAGCGAAAAGCATTATAATCAGGCGAACGGAACGCAAGAAGCGGGGGATTAAACTATGTCATTCATTCTGGCGCTGGTATATGCAGCTGTCGCGATCTACGTCATCTGGTGGGCATTGAGCGGTGCAAAAAAGCTCGACGCCGGTCACGGTGACCATGCTCATGAACAGGCTCACGACAACATCCAGCAGAGCATGCAGCCCACAGCCCCACAGGATGCCGATGATCTGACTCAGATCAAGGGCATCGGCGCGGTCATCACCGCCAGGCTGCGGACGCTGGGGATCATCACCTACGAACAGATTGCCGCTCTGAACGATACGGACATCGAGAGAATCAACCAGGCACTCAACTTCAAGGGACGAATCGAAAGGGAGCAGTGGATACAGCAGGCCCAGGAGATCCTGGCCAGGCGTAGCTGACCTGGCGGGCGGTCGCCCGCTGCAGATCAGGGTATTTACTGAAGTTTCAGGTATTGCTCGCCGCCTCCGTGCGACGACCATCCGGCGATGGTCAAAAGTGATCCGTTAAAGTTCGCACGGATAAAGCGAAAACGGCTTTCCCGGTACCTCGACGGCAACAGGCGGACGAGGTAAGCGCTGCACCCGATGATCCTCCGGCGCCGCGTCACGACGTAGCGCGCCTTGACATGCATATCCGGCGGAGAAGCCGGGCATGTGTGCCGTAACCACTCCAGCAGTTCTTCCACGCGCACTCGATCGTTTTCTGCGAAGTGGGGGGCGAACCAGTACCCCTGTCAGAAAACCGAAGGTGCAAGCACCCGGGAGATCTCCCGCTGTCTATTAATCAATATTAATTTATAACATTAAGAAAAAACTTTAACTGTATGAAAAATAACAATAAATAAAATACAGAATATCCTTTATCCAAATTTCTTTTTGTTGCGCTCTCGATCGAGGTTAATATACTGTCTATAAAAACAGTATATGTATAACCAGTCATGAAAGCCGAGCTGCGTGGATTGTTGAGCAAACATCACCTTGTGTGGCAAGGCAACGCGGGACAGAGGAGGGAAGGCGGCGTCAGCACCGGATTTGCCGGGCTGGACCAGGCGCTGCCGACGCGGGGCTGGCCGTGGGGTGCTCTGACGGAAATAGCCGTTCCTTACTGGGGTCTTGGCGAATTGCGCCTGCTGCTTCCGGCCATGGTGGATCTGAACCGGCAAAAACGCCAGATCGTTTGGGTCGCACCGCCCTATCTGCCCTATGCCCCGGCGCTGACCCGGGCCGGGCTGGATTTACAGTACGTCCTGGTCGTCGACACCCAGCCCGGCAACGTTTCGTGGGCGATGGAAAGGTTGTCGTCCACCCGTTCCTGCGGCATGGTCCTGGCATGGCCGGCACATTTGTCGGAGGTGGAAGCCCGCCGCCTGCAGCTGGCCGCCGAGACCGGCGGGGGCATCGGGATCGTGATGCGTGCGGGGGGCGCGAAATGGCGGGCGCCGGCAGCGGCGCTGCGCCTGGAAATAGAACCACGTGACGAGGAGATCGAGATCAACATCCTGAAAAGCCGGGGCGGCTGCCGCCGGCCGCGGGTTTCGATAACTGTGTAGCTGATGCAGCACGCTGCCCAATATGCTGTTCCTCCGGACGGGCAGGCGGTCCCGGATGCTGCCCGTGCGCGTTTTTCAAGGCTGTGGGCCGCTGTAGAAATGCCTTTTCTGGCCCTGGAGGCATTGTCCGTCGATGCCGGCGAGCATGCCGTTGTCACCGAACCCTCGCGCCGGGGCGAAATCGTCTACAAGGCCTCTGAAAATGCCCGATCAGCCGGCATCGGGCCCGGGATGCAGGTCAATGCGGCCCTTGCGATATGTGGTAAAACCCGGGTCTTTCCCCGCGACCCCGATGCGGAGCGTGCTCTGCTGCGCAGGCTGCATCGCTGGGCCAGCCGTTTCACGCCAACCGTCACAACCAGGCCCCCGGCGACGCTGCTTTTCGAAATCTCTGCCAGCCTGAGACTATTCGGAGGGGCCGGCGCTCTGTGCTACAGGCTGCGCCGGGAGTTGGACCAGAGCGGGCATTGCTGCCACCTGGCGATAACACCGACTCCCGGCGCGAGTTCGCTGCTGGCATCCGCCGGCCGTGAAGTGCTGATCATGGACAGGGCTGACCTCAGAGCGTCGATGCACGGGCTGCCCAGCCGTTCCCTCGGCTTGACGGATGAGACGCTCCGCAGGCTCCGGGCGGCGGGAATCTCGTTCCTGGAAGAATTATGGCGCCTGCCGCGCCACGATCTGGCCCGCCGGTTCGGACCGGAGGTGGTACGCAAGCTGGATCAGATACTGGGTATGCACCCGGATCCACGCCGGACCGATACCCTGCCGGCCCGCTTCGAGCGTCGTTGCGAACTGGAAGCGGAGACGGTCGAAACGGGCTTTATCCTGCATGCCGCCCGTCTTTTGCTGGAACAGTTCACTGGTTTTCTGGCGGCCGGAAACGCCGTCGCCGGTGACGTTCTGGTGTTGCTGGAACACGCGGGAAAAACCGCGACCCGGATCGAGGTGAGGACTCGCCTGCCAATGCGCGATGCCGTCCAGTGGGAGCGGCTGCTGGAGGAACACCTTGGGCGTCGTGAACTGCAGGCGCCGGTAACGGGCATCCTCCTGTCGGGCTCAGCTTGCCGGGACGCCGCCCCGGCCCGCGGGGACCTGTTCCAGTCGCCGGACATAGTCCGGGACTGGTCGTACGTGCTGGACGAACTGGAGGCCCGTTTGGGAAAAACATGTCTGTGGATGCCGGAAGTGGCGGCCGATCACCGCCCCGAATTCGCCTGGCAGCCGTCCCCGCCGGGGCCCGGTCGCCCCGCGGCATCGGCGTACCCCGATCGCCCGTTATGGCTGCTGCCTGAGCCCCGGCAGCTGAATTACAAGGCAGGCCATGTTTCAGATTCGGGGCAGATCAATATCGTCGACGGGCCGGAGCGGATCGAATCGGGCTGGTGGGATGACAATGAATATTGCCGGGACTACTATATCGCGGTCTGCCCGCGCGGCCGCCGCTTATGGATTTTTCAGGATCTGAAGCAGGAGTCCGGTTGGTATCTTCACGGGCTGTTTGGCTGACCGAATGGCCCCTCCCGGGCAAAAAAGCAGGCGGAGTAAGGGCTGAAACCAGGGTGCTTGATTCATCCGCCGCGAATTTTTCCCTCCTTCAGGGAGAGAGTCAGGGTGAGGGTGAATGGTTCGACACTCACCCCCATCCTGGCCTTCTCCCCGGCAGGGAGAAAGGTAAAACCTGCATACAGGAGCGCCGTAGCTACATGCCGACTGAGAAAATTGCCGTCATCGGCGCCGGGATCATCGGCGTCGCCTGCGCCTGCGAGATTCGAAGCCACGGGTTCGACGTCGTTCTCATCGATCCGCGCGACAAAGAGGCTGCACCATCGCTCAGGAACGCCGGTGCTCTGGCGTATTCCGAGATCCTGCCGATCGCAAGCGGAAGTGTGCTCTGGAAGGTTCCGAGGTGGCTCACCGACCCCCGCGGCCCGTTGTCCATCAGGGCGGCGTATCTGCCCCGGCTGACCCCCTGGCTGGCGCGCTTCGTCCTTGCCAGCAACGATAAACAGGTACAGGCGACCGCCAGAGCCCTGGCGGCGCTCAATCTGCTCTCCAGATCATTGTGCGACCCGCTGTACGAGGCGGCCGGGATAGCGGACTCGATAAACCGGACCGGGGCGCTTCATCTGTACGAGAGCGAGCCGGAGCATTCCCGCGCAATGCCGGGATGGCGCATACGGGAGCGCAACGGGATCCGCTTCCGGCACATCGATAAGGTGGAACTGAGGGCGCTTGAGCCTGCCCTGTGCGCTGATTTCCACAGCGCCACGCTGATCGAGGACTGGCATCTGGTATCCGATCCCCGGGATGTGCTCGATGCGCTTTTCCGGCTGGCGAGGGACAGGGGCGTCGAGGTCGTTGCAGAGTCGGTCTCGACAATTCAGCCCGCCGATAACGGTCCGGAACTGTCTTTTTCCGGCGGTAACCCCGCCTTGCGCGTGGACAAGGTGCTGATAGCGGCCGGGGCCTGGTCTAGAACGCTGGTAAACCGGCTCGGCGACAATATCCCCGTCGAGGCAGAGCGGGGCTACAATACAACCATTGTGGAGCCCGGCATCCAGGTCAATGCGGAACTGATATTCGGCGAACACGGATTCGTGGCGACCCCGCTGGAATGCGGTCTGCGTATCGGTGGTGCGGCCGAATTTGCAGGCCTCGACGGGGCACCCCGCTACGAACGGGCGGACGCGATGCTGCAGAAAGCCTCGCGCTTCCTTCCCGGATTACGGGCGGAACACACCACCCGGTGGATGGGCTGCCGGCCCTCGATGCCGGACAGCCGACCCGTGATCGGCCCCGCCGTGACTGCACCGAACGTTCTGTACGCATTCGGACATGGCCACACCGGCCTGACTCAGGCGCCCGGCACGGCGCGCCTTGTCGCGGACATGCTGCTGGGCAGGCAACCCAGCATCGACATGGAACCCTTTTCACCAGCAAGATTCAATTAACAAGCGACTTTAAGAGCAACGATGGACGAACTACTCGGGATTTGCACGCCGATCTGCACGGTCTTCTCCGGGCCCGACCAGAAATTCGACGAGACCCCATTTTTACGCCACCTGGACCGGCTGCTCGACGCAGGGATCCATATCATTGCGGTTTGCGGAGGCACGGGAGAGTTTGCCTACCTGACCACGGAAGAGAGGCGACGCATCGCGGAGTTGACCGCCAGGCACATCGACGGCCGGGCGAAGCTGATCGTTCAGACCTCGGCGATCAGGACCAGCGAGGCGATCGAGTATTCCCGGCACGCCGAGAACGTGGGGGCAGATGCTTTACTGGTGCTGCCGCCGTATTTCGAAGGTCCGGATGAACGTGGGGTCATCCATCATTACGAGCAGGTGGCGCGGGCCGTCACCGTACCCATCATGGCCTACAACATCCCCGTGCATTCGGGTTTCGACATCACGCCGGACCTTTTTCAACGGTTACGGGAGATCGACAACATCCGCTACATCAAGGACAGCACCGGCGACATGCTCAGGGTCGAGCAGTTGCTTGCCGGCGGTGATGGCGTGTTCAACGGCTGCGATTACCTCAGCTTCTATGCGTTGCTGGCGGGTTGTAACGGATTGTTCTGGGGCGGGTCCAATGCCATGCCGAAGGAAGCCGTGGCTTTGTACGACTACTGCCGCGCGGGCGATTACCAGCGCGCCGTTGAGCTGTGGCACCGGATGCGCCCGTCGAGCATGTTCTTCTGGTCCCATAATTTCAACCCCTCGGTCAAGGCCGCGTGCAACCTGATGGGCTACGACGTCGGGCAGTGCCGCCGGCCTGTCCTGCCGCTGGAGGATGCGGACCTGGATGCGCTGTCCAGATCGCTCCAGCCGCTGCAGGGATAACGCGGTGGCGGATCACGTTTTCACGTGTATCGACGGGCACACGGCAGGTATGCCCGTGAGGCTGGTTACGAACGGGATGCCGGTTCTCGAG
>Ga0316187_10005008_pt1 | contig 11467 bp, 11 predicted proteins | sample CroRivburrow1_MG_FD_204927 | JGI IMG/M metagenome (GOLD analysis project Ga0316187, IMG submission 204927) | Coastal sediment microbial communities from Maine, United States - Cross River worm burrow 1 | ecosystem: Environmental > Aquatic > Marine > Coastal > Sediment | place: USA: Maine...
TTGTGAAGAATGGCCCGCATACTCGAGGAACCGATATCGATGGTCAGGATGGTTTCCATTTCCACTCCCTAAAGCCTCTATTCTGCAACGGGCGCCTGCTCTGAACAGCCCTTTCTAAGTCTGCCCGTAATAGGCACCTTCGCCATGTTTGCGCAGATAATGCTTGTCAAGCAGTTGCTGGTCCATGTCCTTGAGTTGGGGATTGATGGCCAGCGATATATGGGCCATGGCTGCTATTTCCTCAAGAACTACAGTATTATGAACCGCATCCATGGCATCGGTGCCCCAGGTGAACGGACCATGGCAATTCACTAGCACCGCAGGAACAGCCACAGGGTCGAGATTTCGTTTCCTGAAGGTCTCCACGATTACCCGGCCTGTTTCGTGTTCATAGGCACCTTGAATCTCGTCGCTGGAAAGCTTTCTGGTACACGGCACGGCACCATAGAAGTAATCGGCATGAGTGGTTCCCAAGGCCGGCAAATCTGCTCCCGCCTGGGCCCACGCGACAGCCAGCCTGGAATGGGTGTGGACCACCCCGCCGCAGGCTGGAAACTGCCGGTACAGTTCAAGGTGCGTGGCAAGATCGGAACTGGGATTGTAATCTCCCTCGATTACCTTGCCGTCCATATTCACCACGACCAGATCCTCTACCCCCATTGTTTCGTAGGGTACACCGCTCGGCTTGATAACCACTTCCCCGAGCTCACGATCGATTGCACTGACGTTTCCCCAGGTAAATATCACCAGACCCAAATCCTTGAGCATCAGGTTGGCCTCAAGCACATTCTGCTTCATCTTCTTATTCATCTATCAGCCCTCCATCGCGCATCCGCTGGAAAATCCATTGCCTGGCGTCAATTATTTCTTTTTCCGGGTCTTCAGCCTTTTCAGTCCACATCTCGATGAGGAAGGGACCCGCATAACCAAGTTCCTTCAATCTCAAAAACACGCGGGGAAAGTCAACACATCCGGTGCCGAACGGAACTTCTTTGAAGGTCCCTTTATGTTCTGTTGTGACAGCCAGTGTTTCCTTGAGATGAAGGGCGACAATCTGGTTGAAGCCCAGGGTAATCTCCTCGATCACATCGTTGTTCCAACCACTCAGATTGCCGATATCCGGATAGACGGTAAACCATGGAGAATCGAGCAGCTGTTTCATATTCATGAATTTGAGGATGGAATTCATAAATGGATGATCCATTATCTCCATGGCCAGCATAACCTGCTCACGCGCTGCCATATCCAGGCACAACCCCATGTTGTCCAGATACCAGTTGCGGGTATCTGCGTCGCCATCTTCATAGTAGACGTCATATCCCGCCAACTGAATAGTGCGAATACCGGTATCAACCGCAAACCGGATAGCTTTTTCCATAATAATCAGCGCCTGCTGACGAATTTCCGGGTCATGGCTGCCCAGCGGAAAACGTCGATGCCCGCTTAAGCACATGGTCGGCACGGTGAGCGGACTTTGCACAATAGACCGGCTGAATGCTAAACGTTCTGCAAGGCTCCACTCCAGCCGGGCCAGCCGCTCATCGGTTTCATCAATTGATATCTCAACGAAGTGAAAACCGATCCGCTCGGCAATGGCTAGCTTTTCATCCCAACTCGTGCCATACGGAAGTGCTTTTTCATAAATGCCGAGCTTGATGTCCTCTTCTTTCATTTATCTTCCTGTCTTGAATTTCAGATGGTCTGTGCTGAATCAGTTACCAGTATCTATCGATGGCAGCCTTGAAATCTCTGGCTGCCTGAGCAGGGTCGTCGGCTCCGTATAAACCCCTGCCGGCGATAAAACACTTCACCGGGATATCTTTAAATATGCCCAGATCCTTGGCGTACAGCCCGCCTGTGACAGACACCTCAAAACCCATGTCAACCAGTTGTCTGATCTTGGTGAGGTCTTCCTCGCCCCACTGCTGACCGGCAAAAGCAGCATCACGGCCACGGTGATAGATGACCTGGGTCAGCCCGATCTCCAGCCATTTTTCGGCTTGTTCGAAGGTCCAGTCCCCATAGAGTTCAACCTGCACGTCGCCGTCGTATTTCCTGGCGACTTCAAGCGCCGCCTCCATAGTTGCGTAGGGGGCACAGCAGATAACGGTCATCCAGTTGGTGCCGCGTGAAAAGACAATCTCCGCCACCGTCGCGCCGGCATCTGCCGCCTTGAGATCGGTGACAATAGTTTTATTCGGGTACAGGGCACGAAGAATCGAAACGGTTTGGGCTCCTGCGGCATAGCAGAGAATGGTGCCGACCTCGAGAACATCAACCTCATCGGCCAGAGCCCTGGTGGCCTCCAGAGCCGAGGGTATACTTAAGTTATCCAGGGCGACCTGGAGCAGCGGTTTACTCATAATGTTTCCTCTTCAACTAGAGCAGAGATTTAAAGGGTAGATCGGGTTCAATGGCGAAAGCATCCTCGAATCCACGTGGATAATGGTACTCGATCATATCCTTGTCAGCAGGATAGGTGAATTTGCCGCCTACCTGCCAGATAAATGGTTTGAAGTCGTATTGCATCCTGTCTTTGCGAAGCTGCCAGAGAAACTTGATCTCCATCGGGTCGGCCTGGAAATTGGTCCAGATATCGTGATGAATAGGCACAACCACTTTACAGCGCAGGGCCTCGGCCATTCTCAAAATGTCACTCGAGGTCATCTTGTCCGTCATGCCGCGTGGATTTTCCCCAAAGGACCCGAAAGCCACATCGATTTCATGATCATTGCCATGTTTGGCGTAATAATTCGAGTAATGGGAATCACCGCTATGATAGAGATTGCCGCCCGGGGTCTTGATAAGATAGTTAACTGCCAGCAGGTCCATTTCCTGGACCATTTTCCCTTTCAGGGTGGTCCCCTTCGGCGCGGTGACCAACTCGGTCCGATCAAACGAATCAAGGGCGACGATTTCGGTATCCCCGACAGTAATAACATCACCTGGTTTGACGACCACGCAGCGTTCCGGCGGAACTCCCCAGCCAATCCACAGATCAACGCAGGCCTGGGGGCCGATGAACGGAACGTCGCTGCTGCAGTTCTGCAGAACCGCGGCAGCGACGTTCTCATCGATATGGTCTCCATGGTGATGGGTTGACAAAATGGCACTGACATCATTGATTGCAAAAGGATCAAGGACACACGGGACATTGCGCAGGTTAGGCTGCAGTTTCAGACAGCCGATCATGCGCTGATGCTGGTGCTGGTCCTTCATAAGTTTGTTTTTCTTGGTTTTTTTGCCGTGCTTGGTCCAGTAGTCAAGACAGATATTGGTATTGCCTTCTGTTTTGATCCACATTCCCGTGCAGCCGAGCCACCACATGGCAACCGAACCCGGGGCCACGACTTCCTCCTCTATCTCCTCATTAAGCCAGGTACCCCACTCCGGGAAATTGGTTAATATCCATGACTCTCTTGTGATTTCATCAATTTTACTCATTGCGATCTCCTTCATCTAAATCCATCAGATCCTGACTCACATGATCAGTCTGTTGATACCGCATATGGAAACAGGCATCGTCTCACGATTGCCGCATGATGATTGGTAATGAGACGCATAAACGTGTTCAGACACGAAACCCCCAAACATGCAATCTCATACCCTATCAATGCGTTATTATTGTAATTAAAGATTACGGTTCAGTTTAAACAGTTGCCGGCCAAAAAGAAATATTACTTGCCCGGGCAGATAGTATGTGATATGATATCACATATCACAAAAAAGGACAAGATATGGTTATCGAAAAAATCACCAATGTGACCTTGCGGCAAAAAGTATATGAGCAGTTGCGGGCCAATATTCTCGGGGCAGAAATACTGCCTGGTGAGATAATCAGCCTCAGGGGACTCGCTGAAAAGTTCGGCGTGAGCATCTTACCTGTCAGAGAAGCTGTCTGGCAGCTTGAATCCGAGAACATCCTCGTAGTCGAAAGCAATAAAAGAATCCAGGTCAACCATCTAACCAAGAGTGAATTTAAAGAAATACTCAATCTCCGGTTACTTTTAGAATCCGAGGCGGTTGACAAAGCCTGCAAGAACCGTCCTCAAAAATCAATCGCGAGGGTAGAGCGGATTTTCAAGGCAATGGAAAAACATATAGGCGTCAACCACAAGGCCTATATCAAAAAAAACGATGAATTTCACAAAACCATCTATACCTATGCCAATTCGCCAATACTGATCGATTTGATCCAGCGTCTGCTGGCCAGGGTTAATCCCTATATCTATCTTTACGCCATGCATAAGCGGGATCTTTCAAGCGCAATGGTTTGTCACCGTGACATGCTTACCGGCTTTACAGCTGGCGACAGCAAAGCCACCATACAAGCACTGCATAATGATCTCAAAGGCGCCGCCGAATGGATATTGCCGCAGCTCGAGGGAGAAGATAAAAAGCGGACCGCTTGATTCAGCATTTTCATCTTGAACATCACTCGAGTACTGCTAAATCCCTCCGGAACATTTTTTCTTTTTTTCCTACGCCCTGTCTGCCCCCCTGCGTCTTCGTCTTCCGGCCTGGCTGCGCTGCAATCTGTCTGACCAATAAGCCCTATCCTTTTACAGCACCAGCCGTCATACCGGTAATGATCTGCTTTGAAGCAACGAAGGTGAAAATTATTGGTGGGATGGCAATCAGCATGCCCATCGCCATAATCTGTCCCCAGTCGATGTTGTGCTCAGTCAGAAACAGAGAGATGTGCACCGGCGTAGTTCTTGTAGCCCGATTGGTCAGAACCAGTGCCAGGATGAATTCATTCCAGGCAATACGAAAGGTGAAAATTGCGGCCGCCGCCAGTCCAGGCTTGATAACAGGCAGAACAATCAGAAAGAAGACCTGAAAAGGATTGGCGCCATCCACCCGAGCCGCCTCTTCCAGCTGAATCGGAACCTGCTGTATGAAACTCTGCAGAATCCAGATCACAAAAGGCAGGTTAATGGCCACATAGACCAAGATCAGGCCGTGCAGGTTGTTGCCTAAATGGTACTGAAAGTTCCAGATGGCAAACACCGGCACCGTCAAAACCGCCGGGGGAATCATTCTCATGAGCAACGTGTTTAAAGACACTGCATCCCGGCCCATGAATTGGAAGCGGACCAGCGCATAGGCAGCCATACAACCCATGACCAGGGTAAGTGCGGTCGAAATCAGACCAACATAGAGAGAATTGCCCAAATAGCGCATCAGCGAGGGATCATGCAATACCGAACTGTAGTTTTTCAAGGTCGGCATAAAGATGAAAGTCGATACATCGTTAAAGATGTCCACCTTCAGCTTCAGAGAAGTAAGCAGCATCAGAACGATGGGCCCCAGCGCCATCAAACAAAGGCAAATCAGAATGATGTAGAAAATCGCAGTATTGATTTTAGAGTATTCTCGCATATGGCCTCCTCAATACTGTTCAGCAGCTGCTTGCAGCCGAGCAATTCGGGCATCGCGGATCTTGGTGTAGATAAACATTATCAAGGTTATCACCAGTACTATGGCCAGTAAAATATTTGAGAGCGCAGCTGCGCGGCCAAGCTCCCAGCTGACAAACGCCGTCTTGTAGATCTGCAGCGACAGGATTTCGGTGGAGAGGCCCGGGCCGCCATTGGTCATGATAAAGATGACCTCCAGCACTTTGAAGGCGTCAATCATCCGGAGCAATGCGGCGACCACCAGCACCGGCATCATCAGGGGTATCTTGATGTAATAGATCTGCTGCCACTCTGAAGCTCCGTCTATGCGGGCTGCCTCCAGGGCCGATCTCGGCAATGACTGAAGTGCGGCCAGGGAAAGAATAAAAATAAAGGGTGTCCACTGCCAGATATCGGCGATGATGACAGAAGGCAGGGCCCAGTCCGGGGAGGAAAGCCAGGGGATCGATTCAAACCCCCATTTTTTCAAAGTTTTATTAATGATACCAAACTGCGGATTATACATGTAGCGCCAGACCAGACCTACAACGATCGGAGCAATCATCATCGGCAGGATAAAAATGGTTCGAAACACCGTCATCCCTCGAATGGGCCGTTCGAGCATCAGGGCCAGGCCGACGCCGAGGATCATTTCCAGAATTACGACCGCAAAGGCAAAGGTGATGGTAACCATGAAAGATTCTTGAAAATTAGGATCCTTCAAGATCCAGGCATAGTTGCCAAAACCGGCAAATACCGCGTCGGCAAAAGGTGACCCCATACGCCAGTCGAAAAAGCTGGCCACCGTGAGATAGCCGATGGGATAGAGAAGCGCAAAGACCAAAACGATACCGGCAGGGGCAAGAAAGAGATACGGCGTTGCTCTGTTCATGATGCTTGTCGGTTTCATCTACATTACTCCTCTGCGCTCATGTCCTCACTTTTCTGGGCTCCCATGCCGGGTGTCAAATACCGACACCCGGCACACTCACTGCTGATTGGTCAGCCCTGGGTTATTGCCAGGTATAGTAACCGGCCTTCTCCTGGACTGCCTTGGCCCGTTCGGCAACTGAATCGAGTGCCTCTTTGACGCTCATATCACCGGTCATCGCCTTGGAAAGCGTGGTGCCGAGTTCCGCGTTCACCTCTCCCCAGGTCGGAATGATCGGACGCCAGTCTGGATCGGCATATTTCAGAGCTTCCGCAAAAACCTCACTGTGTGGATATTTGGCAATAACTTCGGGATCCATATAGGTAGAGAAACGACTCGGACTGCCCCCCTCCAGGGCGATCAATTTGTCAATTCGCTTGGAAGTCAGCCACTGCATCAACAAAAAAGCAGCTTCTCTGTTTTGAGCATTGCTTGGAATCGCTATACCGAAACCACCAGTCTGGGAGCCCCGACGAACACCTTCCGGGTGCAGAGCCCAACCGACCTTACCAACAATCTTGGATTTTTCAGGATCTTCTATTTCTCCAGCTACGGAAATGGAATCCAAAAACATTGCTGCTTTGCCCTGTAAAAAGGCATTTTTCATTTCGGCAAAACCGAACGAGGTTCCACCCTCCGGTCCGCATTCCAGAATCTTTTTCAGGGCTTCACCAGCCTTCACACCGGCTTCGTTGTTGACGATCGGGTTCCATTTATCGTCGTAAAACCTTCCTCCCAGTGGCGCCAAGTGAAGCAGGAACGCGTGAGATAACTGGTGACCAGATGCCCCGCGTGAAGTGAGGCCGGCCATGCCAGGCTCGAGTTCCGGAATTTTACAAACCAGGTCCATCAGCTCGTCATAGGTCTCAGGAACTTTGAGATTATGCTTTTCAAAGATGTCCTTGCGATATCCTAAAACAGAGGTCTCAGATCCAAACGGAACGCCATAGAGCGCGCCCGTGGGACCCGGGAGATATCCTTTTTTACCACCAGCTATGCCAATATTTTGCACATATCCGGTAATAAGATCATCAGGATCATAGCTGGGATCGGCAAGTTTGGGATTCATGAAAAAGGGTGCCAGAGGCTCAATCTGGCGGGCAGGCACATAGTCTGCCTTGGAAAACACAACATACGTCAAAAGATCGTAATCGCCTTTGGGTTTGGTCAGTTCCAGAGTCTGTTTCTGCCGCATGGCCAGATATTGCAGCTGGTCCACCTCAACTTTAATACCAGTTTCTTCGGTAAACTTTGGCAGCACTTTCATGACCGCATCATAATGAGGATGTGCGGGAAAGTTTACCACCAGTGTCGTCCCTTTATACGGCGCATAGGGATCTGCTGCTAGCGCAGCTGTTGTCAACATTCCAGCCCCGACGACAGTAGCAAGAGCTGCAACAAAAGATTTTTTAGTGCATGTAAACATCACGTCCTCCCCTTCTGTATTGGTTTTAGCAGCCTTGCCTTACAAGGCTGCCTCTGAATGCGGATCGAAGAGATAAATACTCTCCGGATCGATCGCAAAACTGAGCATTTCATTGGCCTTCAACGGGGTGTCTGAGCCCACCTCGATGAAAATCTGCTGACCGCCGATATCGGATACAATTACGGACTGGCTGCCGATATATTCTGAGAGAATAACAGGCAGGTCGAGCTGGATCTTTTCGGCAATATCATCTGAAAACACGAAGGCAGATGGACGAATACCGACGACCACCTGTCCGTCAGTCCGTCCCTGTAGGCGTGCTCTGGTGGAATCGGGCAGCGGCAGGGTAAAACCTTCCCCGCTTACCTGGAACCGGCCTTCTGATTCGCCCAGAACCCCCTCAAAAAAATTCATCGGAGGAGAACCGAGAAAACCGGCAACAAATTTGTTAACCGGCTTTTTATAGAGTTCTTCGGCTGTCCCCTGCTGCTGAATAATACCCTGATGCATGACGACGATCCGATCTCCCAGGGTCATGGCCTCGACCTGATCGTGGGTCACATAGATCATGTTTTTTTCGAGCCGCCTCCTCATCAGGGCCAGCTCTGCCCGCATCTGGGTCCTAAGCTTGGCATCGAGGTTGGACAAGGGCTCGTCGAACAGAAAGGTACCCGAATCTCTCACCAATGCCCGGCCCATGGCAACACGCTGTCGCTGGCCACCCGACAACTGGGCAGGCTTTCTGGACAGCAGCGGCTCAATGCCCAACATCTCGGCCACCTTTTTAACCCGTTTTTCAATCTCGGTCTTTGACTGCCGGGCCAAACGCAGGGCAAATGACATATTTTTAGCCACGTTCATATGCGGATAAAGCGCGTAATCCTGAAAGACCATGGCGATATCCCTGTCTTTGGGCTCCAGATGGGAAACTGGTTTGCCACCGATGTAGATTTCTCCGGAGGTCACCGTCTCAAGACCGGCAATCATTCGCAATGTGGTCGATTTACCACACCCCGAGGGACCAACCAGGACGGTAAACTCGTTATCTTCCATCGTAAGGCTTAATTCTTCAATTACAGTGACTTGCCCATAGCGTTTGACCAGATTTTCTAAAACTATTTCAGACAAAGTCTCGCTCCTTTTGAAGTTCAGCCCAAAAAAGTACTATTTGAGCATTGTTAGCATATACGGTCTGAATTGAGTAAAGGATAAATTACGAGAGGTATGCATTTCCACCACTGAACAGTCAGGGTTGTGCGCTGCTTAGATAGGTATATGTGATAACATATAACATTAAAAAAAGGGTTGCAAGCGCTATTAGTTGCCAGGTCAAAAAAACAACGCTCTTTACTGGGTACTTATTAGCCTATGATATCTTTATAAATTTCAGGCGCGCATAGTGGCCTTGCCAGCCCACGGAAACCGTTAGCCTGTTATTCGAAAACCCATTCGTTATAACAAATCACTTCAGCTTCATCCTTGCGGCTGCGCTGACTGCCCTCGGCTGCCACATGTTTTTCACTGAGTCCGTCCAATGAGCCAGGATAGCCGACTGCGATAAGATTGATAACGATATAATCCTCTGGAATTTTAAAAGCCTCTTTCACAACGAGGGGGTCAAACCCTGCCATCGGATGGGCATACAGCCCGTCCGCAAAAGCCTGCAAGAGAAGATTCTCGGCGGCAAGCCCGCAGCCATACAGGGCATAATCCCTGTTATCGCTCAATCGTGCATCAAAGGCAAGCTTGGTCGCCACCACAATTAGAAGTGGGGCCTTTTTCGCCCAGTAATTACCGCCAGACAGCGCGCCATGCAGTTTTTCCAGGCTGCCTTCGTCGGTGACAACCATAAAGCGCCACGGCTGGCTGTTAAAACAACTGGGACCATAGGTTGCCGCCTTCATCAATCGGGCCACAACGTCCTCTGGAATTTTCTCCCCACTCAGGGCACGGTAGGCCCGTCTTATATCTATTTCATTGAGTAAGCCAGCCATAGTAGTTTTCTCCTGGTTTAAGTCAGATGTCACACCGTTGCAGTTGTTATCCAAGGGTCAATCATGCTCAGACATCTCTTCCGAGAGACTCCCTGTTACATAGGGCGTGATAGTTGATTTGAAACAAGATTAAGGCAATAAAACAAGCTAGAATACAAACTATAAATCCTATCCCGATGTTGGTCAATCCAGCAACATAGCCTGTCAGCCAGCACAAAAGAATCGATCCGAGCCCCCCCATAGTCGACAAAACTCCCAGCGAACTGCCTTCGCGACAGGGGAAGAGTACACTGGTCAGGGCAAGCAAAGTTGGGTAAGTACCGGAAAAGGTAATACCGCTGATGGCCAGTGCTGCAAGAACAAACCAGCTACTCCCCTGCCAGACCAGCAGCAGCATTGCCGTCTGAAACCAAAGTAAGGTGAGCACAATGCTGGCGTTTTTCATGGTGATAGCCATTTTGCTGCACAGCATCCTGCCCAATACGATAAACAGAGAGAATCCGGAAAGGGCAACCCCGGCTTCGCCCAATGAACATTGCTTTGACTGAATCAGAAATACCGCACCGAACAGCATGATGACGACCTGGCTTCCCATGGTCAGAAAATTAACCAGCAGGATTACCCGAAAATTTTTATCCTTGAGCAGGTTGATCATCCTGTCGTTGCCTTGAGAACGAATGCTGCCATTCACCGGCAATTTATTTCTGGAAAGTACAAAAATAGAGCACAGCACCAGCAAAACGATACTTGCAGCAACGTAACCAAAACGCCAGTGGTTTCCTCTGATGATCAAAAAACCCATAAGTGCCGGTCCGACGATGGCGCCAATACCGAAAAAAACATGGTGGATATTAAGGATCGTCCCCTTATGAGATGTATACAAACTGACCAGCAGCGTGTTTGAGCCGCTGAGTATAAACCCAATACCAGCCCCCATGCAGCAGACAGCTGTTAAACTCAATGTGAATGAAGCCACGACACACAACAGAACTGATCCCATGCTCAGAAAAATACAGCCGCTCGCGATTATCCATTCACGCTGGAAATGATCGGAAAAAAAACCTCCTAAAAGCGTACAAATTGTAAAACCAGTCTGAAGCGAAGCCATCAGCATTCCTGCCTGATCAATACTGATTCCCAGATGAGACTGCAGTGCCGGCAGACTGACCCCCATAAAGGTGAAGGCCACCCCATTGAGACCGAGCGCGATGAAAGAAGCAAAAGTGAGAAGAGGTCTATTGATTTCCATTATCTAATTCATCAACTAAAGAGAATACTAACAACAAACATATTCTCAGGCCAAAAGACAGATGAGATCCCTATAAAACAAAATTGACCAATCAATCTTTGAAAACCATCTTTATTAAGTGCTTATATAACAATTGACCAAATCATGTTATTAAAATTACAGGATTTAGTTCATTGCTTTTACGCTGCCGGTCAGATTCAGACAGATCCATTTAATGAGTAACCTCCCGGTGCTCCTGCATATAACCACTGTAATTTTAATTAGCTATGGTATTGTCCGGATCATGAACAGAGAGCATAAATTGATATTTATCATGCTGTTTCCGGTCAGGATTTCGCGCACCCCCTTTCTGTGGGCCATCACCGACAGGTAGCGTGACTGGTTCCATGCCAATTTTGCGGGGGCGGGGGGGGGGGGGGGGCGGGGGGGGGGGGGGGGGGGGGGGGGGGGGCGGGGGGGGGGGGC
>Ga0316187_10005011_pt1 | contig 11464 bp, 7 predicted proteins | sample CroRivburrow1_MG_FD_204927 | JGI IMG/M metagenome (GOLD analysis project Ga0316187, IMG submission 204927) | Coastal sediment microbial communities from Maine, United States - Cross River worm burrow 1 | ecosystem: Environmental > Aquatic > Marine > Coastal > Sediment | place: USA: Maine...
CTTCTCGTCAGTCAACCTGCTTACCCTGCTGAGCAGGTATTCATTCTGCCCATGGAGCTGGAAACCGATGGTGGCGCTGCGAACGGTGACGCGACCCTGTTGCGCGTGATGCCGGCCTACAACTGGCGGATCAACGAGGATTGGCAGATCGCCAATCTCGATCTGATTTTACTCGCGGACGCGCCGGGTGGTCGTCCAGGTAGTGCCGAGAACCCAGAACCCGTGCCTGGCCCTCGTGCAACCGGGTTATCTGATTGGATTCATGCGAGTTTCTTCAATCCGATACGCGAATCCGGGATAGTCGTAGGGTTCGGATTCATCGCCAGCATACCCACCGCGACGGACCCGGCGCTCGGTAGCGGGAAGTGGGCGATTGGCCCGGCGCTGCGCGTCAACTGGCGCAACGACACCTGGAATATCGGTGCGTTTGGCGGTCAACGCTGGTCGTTTGCCGGTAAAGAAGACAGATTCGATATCAGCCAGCTGATGATTCGTGGCACTTTCATCTATCAGCCGGAAGGAGACTGGTTTTTGGTGTCCGCACCCATCGTCACTGCTAATTGGAACTCCGACCGCGACAACCGTTGGCTGATTCCCCTCGGGGGCGGCATCGGGCGGAAGTTCCGGCTTGGCGGCAACCAGTGGCGCGCATCGGTTCAGTTTTACGGTAACGTCGTAAAACCCACGGGTTCGCCGGACTGGTCGGCTAGAGTCGCGCTGACCGCAGTGATCCCGCGCTGAAGTGGATAGAGCCCGGAGTCGTTCTCCGCAATGAGTCAGGGATTACTGAACGATACAGATCAGGCATAGAGGAGAGCTCGAATGAAGCCTGCAGAGCTGGAACGACAAAAACGGCAACTCGGCCGCCTCGAGGTGCTGATGGACGTGATGTTCGCGCTGATGCTGTACCGGATTCTGTCGCCACTGCCCATGCCTACCGAGGAGGATGATTGGGTCTGGGAGTTTGGCGCCATACTAGCGCTTGGCCAGGAGATTGGGCCGGCGCTCCTGATGGCGATCATCGGCGTTGTGCTCATCGTCATCTACTGGCTGCAGAGCAACAAGCTGCTCGGCAATCTCGAACGCACCAACGGTCCACACGTTTCATTCAGCATCGGCCAGGTCTTCTTCCTGGTGATCTATGCCTACGCCATGGCTATGGCGGAAGACTTCGACTCGCCAACGACGCGAGCGCTGCAGAGCTTCGCCCTCGCTGGCGTAGGATTCTGTGGGTTTTTCGGTTTCCGCTACGCGGCGAAAGAGCGGCGATTGCTCAGTGAATCCATATCGGACAAAGAGGCGGACGCACTGAAGATATCCGTTCTGCCTGAACCGGTTGCCGGTCTGCTGACGATCCCGCTTGCCTATTTGGGCCCCTGGGCCTGGGAGCTGGGCTGGCTGGTGATGCTGCCGATTGGCAGATGGCTGCGACGCCGCCACGATGTGCGCTATCTGGAGGAGCAGTAGCCGTGGCGCGAGCGACTCAGAGGCTGAGCATCAGCGACGCCATAAATCCTACCCAGGTGAGCCCGTTTCCGGCGAGGTGCAGCTGATAGCTCTTTGAGAAAGCGAGCACCGCGAACAGGGCGAGCAATGCGCCATCGAGGGCGCTAGCCGGAGTGAGCGCGTCGAATTGAACATCAAGCCCCAGAAGCCAGGCCCCGTGAATGGCCAGCATCAGAAAGAACCGGCCGCTGAGGCTGAAGTAGTGACCGTGTGGCGTATCGCTTTCCACCACCGGCGCGATGATCAAACCGGACGCGAACAGGAGCACCATCGGGCCCGCGATCATGTAGAGGAAGTTCAGGAATGCCCAGTCCTCCACGTCCAGTATTGCCGTTGTTTCCCAGAACAGGTTCAGCATGGCGAGCAGCAGAAGGATGATCCAGCTCAGATGCAACCGTTCGGGTGGCGGCTGGCGTTGCCCGCCCGCGATTTCCGCGCAGGCCATGAGCAGATTGCCGATACCCATGCTGAGAACGGTCACGAACATGATCGCGGTGAGCAGGGTTGAGGGATTGTCCATGGGTCAGCTCCTGATTTTTGCGGGTCGCCTGCTTTTTTTAGCGGGTCGGCTTGGAAAGCGGCACGCGGCCTTCTTCCAGGTCCTGGTCGGCTTCAGCAATCGCCTTGCGGCAGGGGTTCTTGGCGCTGAACAGCCGATCTCTGGTCTTCTTGGCCAGGAAGGAGAGGCCTCCGGTCGCAACAGCGGCGCCGCCCTCGACGATGGCGCCAGAGGTGTTGATCTGCAGCACGGGCGAGGCGAGCGTCCCGCCGACCTCGGTCAGCGGTGATACCAGATCCGAAAGACCGATGCCTATGCCTTTCCTGGCTTGCGTATTGAATTTCGCTCTCAGTTTCTCTGAAGACAGGTCGACCCGTCCGACACCTGTGATGTTCAGCTTGTCGGTCTGCAGCACCACGGCGGGTTTGCCTGCGATCACGCCATCGTTGACCTCTACCAGCACGGCCATGCACTGAACGAGGGAGTCGGTTTCTTTCTTCGCGAAAGGATTGAGGGTGTCGAACACCTCCCCAACGAAATCACCCATCAACGCCGTGATCGGTCCCAGATCGACGCGGCCCTCAGCGGCGACCAGGCGAAGGTATCCTCGACTCGACGCCGCCATCTCCCGGACCGTCAGGCCGGATGCTTCGAGACGGCTATCGACTTCGTACCTGGGCAGCAGCTGACGGTCTTCCTCGGTCTTCGCAGGCAGGCCGACGATCATGTTGTCGCCGTCTGCTGTCAGGCTGAATTCGGCGCCGCTTTCGGTCGGGATCAGCTGCAGCGAGCCTGAGAGTTCGCTGCCGGCTTCGCCGGCGAGCGCGAAACGCTCGATCAGCAGGGCACCGTCTTGGATGCTGCCGTTGAACTCGATGTCTGCCAGGGTCGTATTGTTAAGCAGGACCCGGTCGACCGTCAGCAGCACGTCACCATTAACCATCCGAAGCTCGTCCATCGGCACGGGTATGTCGGGGATCAGCCGACCGTCTTCCGGCTCGGGTGCCTGTTCCTGCTCATCCGGCTCAGCGGCAAGCAGCGCCTGCAGAGGGCGGAGGTCCAGCAGTGTGGAGCTCAGCTCGGCGGTGATCGCGGGGACTTCCTGGGATTCGCTTGCGGGCTGGAAGGCAGCGGTGCCGGAAATGTCGCTCTGTCCCAGCGTCAGGTCGAATGTCGACAGCTGGAACGTATCGGCTTCCGCACTTACTTCAGCCTTCACGGTCAGCGGCTCATCTGGCAAGGGCTGACCAGCGGCGAACTCCAGAAATCTCAGGCTCGGCATCGAAGCATTGAGCGTCAACGCCGTGCCGGCTATTGCCGGCGGCGCATGCAGTTCGCCCTGCACATCCACGCTGATCTCGCCGACGCGAATGGTCGTGTCTTCCAGCCAGAGGCCGTCTCCCTCCCAGCGACCACCGCCCACTATGCTGAATGCATCGTCCGCACCGAAATATTCCGACGCGTCGGGCATGATTTCGGCCAGGCTGGCGCTCTCGGCTTCGAGGCGTATCTGTCCTGCTGCGAGGGGATCCGTCAGAGACAGGCTCAGCGCACCACGCGCGCTCGCCGGCCCATATTCGGCTTCCAGGTTGTTCACCCGCACGATCTCCTCGCCGACGAACGACAGACGGCCCGCTACCCGAAAGGGCTTGTCTGCGAGGGGCATTTCGTCCGGCGGCACCAGTCCCGACAGGCTGGCGCCTTTGACCTCAAAATCTGCCGTGATGTCGGTGAAGGCAAGCGATTCTCCGATCCTGGCGCTGACTCGAGTTTCGATATCACCTAGTCGGGCAACCAATGGTTCGACCAGGATCGCCCCATCCGCACCGCTGAGCGACACGTTGAGCGCCAGGGTCTCCGCGGGCAGGCCTTCAACATCGATGCCGAATTCCGCGAGCGTTTCTGCAAGGTTCTCGATCTCCGTGTCGACGCGGAGACTGGTAGCCTCAGAGAACGGGTTCTGTCCCAAGGTACCGGAGATTCCGACGGCGATGTCGGCAAGCGAAGCCGTACCGTTAGCGATGTCGATCGCGGAATCCCCGATGGTCAGGTCTGCGGAGGCAGCAAAGGGTGCAGCCGGCACGCCTTCGGCCTCGAGCGCCGCCGCGATCAGGGCAGCATCGTCCCCGCTGACCGCGACGGAGGCCGAAGAACCAACCAGTGCCGGATCATCTGTCAGCTCACCTCTGGCGCTGGCCCGGAACGCTTCCGATTCGAGCATGGCGTCCAGGGCACTGCCCGAGGCAGTCCGCTCCAGCGTCACCGTGGCCTCGAACGGACCGGTCAGTTTTCCCGGTAATCCCGCAAGGCCGGTGAAATCGCCGAGCTGGGGGCCCGCGGCAACCACATTCGCCTGCGCCCCATCGAGGCCAGGAAAGTTGGGCAACGAGGCCGATGCTTCAATATTCGCCGCGCCGAGATCAAACAGAAACTCATGCACATCGAGGGACTGGCCGGTCAACTGGATTTGTGTGTCGACGGAGAACGGCAGATCTGGAACATCGGTCTGTCCGGCCAGAAGAGCGAGGGTGCCGATGCTCGGTCCCTCCGCGTGCAGCTTCAGGTCCAGATTGTCGAGTGTCTGCAGGTCTGCCAGCTGACCGCTGAGATCCAGATCGAACTCGCCGTAGGTTCCTTCGACGCTAACTGCCAGAGCGCCCTCAGCTTCGCCAGTGGAGGCCTCGAACGAGAACGGCCCGGCGGTGACAGGTTCGATGCCGAGGAAGCCCGTCAGATACTCCGCGTTGGGTCCGTTCAGGGTTACGCCGATCTCCGGGCGTTTTGGCTCGTACAGATCATCGATCATCCCTGCGGCTGCGATGCTGATCTCGCCGAGCTCGCCGCTGATCTGGAAAGGGACGTTCTGCCCCTCGATGAGCTGATCGACTGTACCCAGATCACCCGTCGCCTTCAGAGGCGCTTCGTTGACAGCGCCTGTGACCTCGAACTGGAGCCCCTGAGCGGGGATTTCGTTCAGAGTGAGCTGTGTCACAGCCAGCGTCACCGGAGGCAGCTCGGGCATCGAGTAGCGGATCTCCGCGTCGGCTATCTCTGCGCGACGGATCACAACCGGCATCGCCGCCTCGTCTTCCTCATCTTCCAGACCCGCGAACGTCCAGTTGTCTTCGCCGTCCTCATTCACGGCGAGATGGACCTTGATCCCGCTGGCCTCGGCCTCATCGAAGAGCGCGACGCCAGTGAGCAGCGACCAGGTATCCATTGTGATCGCGAAGCGCTCGACCGAGACGAGCTCGGGATACTCGGTCCATTCCTCGCTGGCGACCCGGGCGGACTCGCCGGATACCTCGATTTTGCTGCCGATCTCGATGCTGAGCGGCCCGTCGATATTGATCGTCCGCTCGAGGTAGCTGCTGGCGAAGCTGACGATCAGGGACTTGAAGCGTCCGAGGTCGATCGTGAAAACCACAACGACCAGCGACAGCAACATCACACCGATGACCGCCAGCCCTATTCGAACGGCTCTACCCATACTGGCCCCCCCCATGGCCCGCCTGCTCGCGGAGTCTCCTCACTCCCTCATGCGGCCAATCAATTGTATGTCACGTGTGCCTGGCGGGTGCTAGGCGTTTTCCGAACTTGACAGGAACCAAAGATGTGGGAGGTCAGTAGTCTTCGAGGCGGACCACCTGATAGGAAGGCACCTCGTAGGGATGGGCTTGTTTGAGGGCAGCCACGGCCACATCGATGTGTTCTTCATCGCAGACCATCTCCACACGGTACTCGGCCAGGCGTTCCAGCACACCGTCCTGGCCCCGGAATGGCTCGCTGCCGATCAGCGGTCGGAATTGTCCCTCGCCCTCCACCTGCCACGAGCAGTGCTCATAGCTTCCGGCCCGACCGGCGCCGGCCTCGAACAGGGCTGTTTTAGTGGCTTCCAGGTGAGATTCGGGAACGTGGTAGCAGATCCTGAACATGTCGATGCCTCCTTACGCCCGATTGCGCCGGAACGCGAAGGGAAGGTAGCAGAGGAAACAGGCGATGACCGCAATGGCGAAGAGCGCCAGCACGTAGATGGGCCAGGGCCCCAGAAAATCCAGGATGGAGGCACCCTCCGGCTTGCGGCAGATAAACAGATAATTGCTGTCGAGCAGCAGGTTGATGCCGGCGATCGCTGCGGTGTACAGGCCGAGAAAAACGATTACCCGGCCTACTGAGCCCAGCGTCGGCCGGAAGCCGAAGCCGAATACGGCGTAGAGCACGGCGAGGATGGACAGACCGTGGCTCAGGAAGAACAGCACGAAGCGGGGATCCGGAAAGCCGTGCAGGAGATCGGGCATGAGCAGGGCGCTCAAGGAGCCTGCCATGGCCAGGAAGTAAGCGATCTCGAACATGCGGTAGCTGCGAGCGAGGAGCAGGTAGACGCAGAAGAACTCGTTGATCCGGCACAGATCCAGGGGGAGGCTCTGGGCCAGCGGTCTATCGAAGATACCTACGTACATGATCGGCTTGGCCACGGTGAGCAGCAGGAGGAGCCAGGCTATGGTCCGGGCGAGGCCGCCAACGTCGGCACGTTCAGGCGACCGCGCGATCAGCAGCCCGAGCGCCAGCGTCGCCATCAGCATCAGAAGATGGGTCGAACCGAACAGCTCGAACGTGGGCTCGCTTGTCATCGCGCCTGTCCTGAAGCTGCTGCGTGATTCGCCGCGAGAGCCACCTGCCGGCCGCGCTGCTCGTTTACCGTGGTGAGCAGCAGCAGGCCCAGGACGAAAAAGCTCAGGGTCGAGAGCAGGGCAAGGCGCTGATCGCCGCCGGTCAGCCAGCTTATGGCGCCGTAGGTGAGCGGGCCGACAATGGTCGCCAGATGTACAGCCAGCCCCCAGAGACCGAAGAACTCGCCGGTTCTGGACGCTGGCGTGAATTGACCGATCAGGGCACGTCCAGCGGTCTGGGTGGCGCCCATGGCCAGGCCGATCAGGTTGGCAGGCAGCCAGATGTCTGCCCGCTCGTCGGCAAGAAAGACCAGCACGATGGCGACGATCCAGATCGCCAGGGCCACGGCCAGTGATCGGGCGGAGCCGATCCGGTCCTGCAGGTGGCCCATGCCGAAAGCGCCTGCGGCGGCTGTGACGTTCACCACCATGATGATGAAGATCAGCTCGTCGCTCTCGAAGGCGAGCACCTCCTGGGCGTAGATGGCCGCCACAACGATCACGGTGCTCATGCCGGCCTGGAAGATCACCAGGGTAATCAGAAACCGGAACAGGTCTTTATAGGTGCGGGCATGGCGCAGAGTGCTTCCAACCCGTTTGAATCCTTCGGCCAGATAGAGGCGTTTACCATCAGTTGCTGGCTCGGCACGCTCCTTGAGTATCAGGAAGGTTGGCAGGGCAGCGAAGGCGAAAATGCCGGCGGTGATCCAGAGGGTGACCGGCACGTAGTCGCTTGCCGCCTGACCCTGACCCTGTGCCCAGGTGATCCAGCCGAGGCAGAGGCCCAGGGTCAGCAACCCGCCGAAATATCCCAGCCCCCAGCCATAGCCGGACACCCGCCCCATGTCTTCCTCGGTTGCGATTTCCGGTAGAAACGCCGCGATCAGGTATTCGCCGCTGCCGAACATCGCCAGCGACAGGATCAACAGCAGCACGCCAGGCACCAGATTGCCCGGGCCGACCCAACCCAGGAGCGCTGTCCCCAGCACGCAGCCGATGGTGGTGACCAGCAGAAAGCGTTTCTTCGAGGCGTGATGGTCGGCCATGGCGCCCACCACTGGGGCCGAGAGCAGCACCAGGGCGTTGCCGGCCGCCACGGCGATGGTCCACAGAAAAGTCGCTGCGCCCGTCTCCATCCCTGCACCGCTGGCTACCACCGCGACGAAGTAGGCATTGAAAATGGTCGTCAGCACCACCGTGGTGTAGCCGGAGTTGGCGAAGTCGTACATCGACCAGGCGAGTATCTCGGCACGTCGGACCGGTGGGCTTTTTCCGGTCACGCTCAACTCAGGCCCCGCTCGAGCGCCAGATCCTGCTCGCCCACGTGCCGAAGAATCTCCGCTCTGGCCTTGTTGCGCAGCTTGAGGGCTGCCTCCCAGCCAGTCCCATTGCTGGTGATTGGCTCTCCAACAACCACGGCGACGGGGCCACGGCGCGGGAACCAGTCGTCGGAACGCAGCACTGAACGACTGCCGCGAATGGTGATGGGAACCACCGCCAGGCCGTTCTCCGCCGCCGTGAGGAATGCGCCCATGTGGAAACCAAGCAGCCCCGGGTAGCGGGTGAAGGTTCCCTCGGGGAAGAAGAACAGCGGCTTGCCTCGTTGTGCCTGTTTGCTGAGTCGTTCCGCGTCGGCCGTGCCCTGGCGGGCATCGAACCGTTCGACGAACTCGGCACCGATCCGGCGTAGAAACCAGCCGGCGAAGGGATGGCTTCCCAGCTCGGCCTTCACGATAAAGGAAACGGGTTCCGGCAGGAGGGCGACCATGAGCAGACCGTCCAGGTAGCTGGCGTGGTTTGAAGCCAGAACGCAGCGTTCGAATGCCGCCGTATCGAGACCACTCACTACAACTGGAACTCTGCACAATCGCAGGAGCAGGCGGGCAAGACCGCCCAGGCTCCGCCAACGACGCCGCGGATCCCCCTGGAACGTCAGAGCGAGCACCGCTACTGGCAGGGTCAGGCCGAAGGCCAGGTAGCACCAGGCGACGTAGGAGAGATCCAGGGCGGAACGCAGTGCGCTGCGGATCGACCGGATCTGCCCGAGCAGCCAGACTCTGGCAAGTTGCCACCAGGCTGCTCGCGGACCTTGCCCGATACGCCCTTCCTCATAGAGCGCGCGACAAGCCGCTCGACGGATTTTGCCGCTGGAAGTTTTCAGCACGGTGCGAGGCGGTACGAGCACCACGTCATCCGGTGCGACGCCGAGCCGGTCGTTGGATAGCGCTTCGATCTGCAGGCGAAGGTCAGTCAGCGTCGCGGCTTCGGTGGTGCGTGTCTCCGCGACGACCACAAGTTGCTCCACATCTGTATCCCGCGCTCTGCTGCCAAAAACGGCGACGCAGCCCTTGCGAACGAGCTCGAGGTCGCCAACGGCCTCCTCGAGCTCATAGGGATAAATGTTGCGTCCGGCGCGGATGATCAGGTCCTTCACCCGACCGGTGAGGTAGATGTCGCCGCCTGCCGTGTACGCCAGATCGCCGGAATCCAGCCAGTCGCCGTGGAAGAGCCGGGCGGTGGCTTCCGGGTTGTTCCGGTAACCGGCCGTCGCCGATGGGCCGCGGAACTCCAGATGCCCCGCTTGCCGTTCCGGCAACTCCCGCCCGGCGTCGTCCACGATCCGGATCTCGTAGCCGATGAGTGGCTGGCCGCAAGCCACGAACTCCAGGGCATCGTCGTCGGTGCCGACGGTTTCGGCGCGTCCTGAACGCTCGAAGGCATCCCTTCCCACCCGATCGATGATCGGGCCGCGACCCAGAGGCGGGAACGCCAGCCCGACGGCCGACTCCGCCAGGCCGTAAACCGGGCTGAATGCTTCGGGCTCGAATCCGTGCTTCGCGAATCGTTCCCGAAACAGCCGCACCGTCCTGGGGCTTATCGGCTCGGCACCGTTGAAGGCAAGCCGCAGAGAACTCAGATCGAGCCCCTCGAATCTTGAATCCGGTACTTTGGCCAGGCACAGCTCGTAGGCGAAATTCGGCGCGGCAGTAATCGTGGCGCGATGCGCATGCACGGCCTCGAACCAGCGCCAGGGGCGGGCGAGGAAGGTGGTGGGCGGCATGAGCACGGAGAGCATGGCGTAGTAGAGCGCGCCGAGCCAGGCGCCGATCAGCCCCATGTCGTGATAGAGCGGCAGCCAGCTCACGAAGATGTCGCTGGAGTCCGCACGCACCCAGTCGCCCATGGCGCGAATGTTGGCCAGCAGGTTCCCATGGCTCAGGACTACGCCTTTCGGCTGTCCGGTGCTGCCCGAGGTGTACTGCAGGAAGGCCGTGTCGTCCGGGTGGGCGTTGACCGGTCGATAGGTTCCTGTGTGCTGTGTCAGCTCATCGGCTGTGACCACCGCTTTCAGCCCGACCACCTGCCGGCTGAGCAATCGGCCCACGGATCGACCCTCAGGCACCGTGATCAGCAGCCTGGCTTCGGCGTTTGCGAGAATCTTTGCGTGTCGTTGCAAATGATCTTCGAGCTGCGAAGGCCGCGCAGGTGGGTAGATGGGCACCGGGATGGCCCCGGCCAGCAGCACGCCGAAGAAACTTTCCAGATACTGACGACCCGTCGGCAGCATGATGGAAACGGCGTCTCCCGGCTGCAGCCCTTCGGCAACGAGCCCGACGGCAATCCGCTCAGCGCCCTGCTGGAGCTCGGCATAAGTCATGGATGACGGGGTTTCGGCGTCACTCTCATAAAGCAGCACGTGTGTCCGGGCACCGTTGTGTTCTGCCTGCCAGGCGAGCACACCCTGGAGCGTGGTCACGCTGGCTGGCGGGTGATCTGCTCTGGCGAGCGGTTCGGATTCAGCGGCACGTATGACGAACGCCTCGCCCGCATCGGCTTCGCTGGCGACCGAGACTCTCGCGGCGCGCACCAGATCCCGTGGGGTTTCTGCGTTGGCGTAAGCCTGCTCAGGCAGTTGAATCTTCAGATCCCGCTCCAGTCGAAGCAGGAGCTCGACCCGGGACAGGCTATCGAAGCCCAGATCCCGGTCCAGATCACTGTCGAGATGGATATCCAGATGGGCCCGTTCTGGCGTCAGCTCCACCACGAGCGCACGGACCACGGCGAGTAGTCGCGTGGCCAGCGCGTGTTCTTCGCCCGTTCCGTCCTGATCCTGTGGTGACTCTGGTGGTGAAATGCGCCCACTCCGCCAGTTTTGCCATCAGCCTAACAAAGGCACAATGTGCGCTGGGACGCAATCAGAGCAACCACCTAGCCAGGAGTAAAGTCCGGATGTCGATCAGAGCAAAGATTCTCGTGCCCCTCATGATAGTTGTGGCAACTGGATGCAGTTCCAGCAGCCTCGAGGGTGCCGGAAAGGGTGCACTGGGTGGTGCTGCCGCCGGGGCGGTCGGCGGCATGATCTCGGCCGCGATTTTCGGCGGTGATGTGGGCGATGCCGCAGCAAGGGGAGCGGCATGGGGTGCCGGCGTGGGTGCCGTTTCAGGTGCCGTTCAGGGTGCCAGTGCTGATACCGCTCGGAAACAGAATGCGGACCGGTCGGAGCGCGCAAGACAGGAAGCGGAAATACGCAGAATTCGCGAGGAGCTGGGCGAGGATGCTTTTGTTGCGCTGGAGCGGCTTGTCGACGGCAAGCATGATGCGGCGCTGGCGTATGCGCGGCGGGCGCAGGGATCACAGGTCGTCGACTACTCGCGGGCCGGGCTCTGGCTGGAGGCCGTTGCTTACTACGACGTCGGGCAGATCGATGAGGCCGGCGAGCTGATCCCCAGATTGATGGCGGCCGAGCCAACGTTGGCCTCAGAAGCCGACACCCAGGCGATTCTCGTCG
>Ga0316187_10005013_pt1 | contig 11463 bp, 9 predicted proteins | sample CroRivburrow1_MG_FD_204927 | JGI IMG/M metagenome (GOLD analysis project Ga0316187, IMG submission 204927) | Coastal sediment microbial communities from Maine, United States - Cross River worm burrow 1 | ecosystem: Environmental > Aquatic > Marine > Coastal > Sediment | place: USA: Maine...
TTCACCATAGTCTTCTAAAGCATGTTCGCTCCAATTATCTTTAAGGCTTTCAGTCAACATTGGAATATAGTTTTCTTTTAGCATAAGTGCATAATTTAGCTTAGGTTAAATAAATACAAATGCAAAATACTTATTAAAGTACGTAATTAAAAACTGTTGTAAAATAGATAACTGTTTATTAGCTTATTTAAGCTAGTTGTAGTTGTTTGCCTATTTATTTGCAATTATTTGTTGATTAATTAAAGCAATGTTGTTACAATATTTTATACTTTAGAGTGTTTTTTAAAATTAAAACTAAAACAATAAATGAATATAATTATGATAGAAAAATATAAAAAAATAGCCGACTTTATTTTAGAAGGATTAAACTATAAACCAGAAGTTGGCATTGTTCTGGGAAGCGGATTAGGAGGGTTAGGAGATAAAATTAAAGCTGATAAATCGATACCTTATGAGGATATTCCAGACTTTCCTGTTTCAACCGTTGAAGGGCACCAAGGAAAATTGATATTAGGTACATTAGGCTGTAAAAAAGTAGTTGCAATGCAAGGTCGGTTCCATTATTATGAAGGATATGATATGAATTTGGTTACTTTCCCGATACGAGTAATGAAATTTCTGGGAATTGAATTTTTATTTGTTTCCAATGCAGCTGGTGGCATGAATCCTGAATTTAATGTAGGCGATATAATGATAATTCGGGACCATATAAATCATTTTCCGGTAAATCCTTTAATTGGAGAAAACATTAATGAGCTTGGACCTAGATTTCCAGACATGAGTGCAGTTTATCACCGTGAACTTATTTCAAAAGCAAAAGAAGTAGCTAAAAAACACGAAATACCACTTCAGGAAGGTGTTTATATAGGCAGTAGTGGTCCCACTTTAGAAACTCCAGCAGAATATAAAATGTTTCGAATATGGGGAGCTGATGCTACTGGAATGTCAACAGTACCCGAAGTAATCATAGCTCATCATATGGGTATTAAATGTTTTGGAATGTCGGTTATAACAAATACTGATAAACCATCGGAAGAATTAGGTACAACTACTCATGATGAAGTACAAAGTGTCGCTGAAAAAGCCGAACCACAGATGACATTATTGATAAAAGAGCTTTTGCTTTCGATATAGAATAATATATTAATTTAGATAAAGAAACAGATTAGTACTGATTATAATTTTTTCAGTACTAATATGTTTAATTTTTAAATAAAGTTAAGCTTAACACCAAAACCTTTTTATGATTCTAAACTACCTTGATTCTCTGATTTTACTTTCCCAAAGTTTTCATATTTATTACCAATATCGTCGATACGTTGTTTAAAAGTACTCATTACAAAATCTAAGGCGGCAGCTTCATCAGTACTTAATCCATCAGAAATCATGGTAACCGATTGCTCAATCTCAGCAACTTTCACTGCAAATTGTCCCATGCTTGACATAAAGTCCATCATTATTTTACCTAACTTTAGCTTATCCATGGTTGATAATTCCTCTTCAGTTTTTCCGGCAAATGGTTCACATTGTATTACCAAATCTTCAAAAGTAACTGACCACTGATTTAAAACATTAGTACTGGTCTCAATAAATTGAACAGCTTCGGAATTTCCTTGTAAAACTTCTGGAACCACAATGTCGAGTTCAGGTAAATATTCAGCTTTTTTTGAGTCGGAACTGCAAGAAAATAGCGTAAGAAAAACAATAGGTAGTAATAAAAATTTTAGGCTAGCTTTTTTCATTGGAATATTTTTTATGATTTATTAAATAGAAGTAGTTTTTTCTAGGTACTAATTTATTGATTTTATTGTTTATGGAAATGGTATATGTGAATTAGTTCTTGTTGGAAATGAATTCGCAAATTGATGATGTAAGTATTAAAGGAAAAAGGTTAAAGTTCTCAACAGAGATTCTTTAACCTTTAACTAATTAAGCTTACTTTTTTTAAACAATTACACTATAAAAACCGATGCTTATTAAAAACCTATTCAAAGGTATTGAAAGAATAAATAGCTTTTTTTTTAAGTGGTTAGCAAAAGGTAAACAGGTTAAAAAAACATAGGCCAGATAATTCGGGCGAATTATCAGACCTACAAATGTGTATGGAGATACATCCTAGAATGTTTTAGTGCAATAAAGCGAACAGGAAAATACACTAAAACTAAATGTTTATTTTATACTCTTTGTTTGACAGGAAGCCTTATTCGAATTCCTTAGGTGTAAAAATACATGAAATAAGAAAGCAAAATTGAATTTGTAGGTTAGCAAAAGGTTAGCAAAAGAGAATATTTAAAAGTTTGCTAGGAAAGACTCGAGGTTAATTGTTTTATTCAGTGCTAATTTTTTTCTTAGTCTTGATCGGGAAACCTTCACACTATCAGGGCTTTGGTGTAGTACCGAGGCAATATCTTTATTGTTCATCCCAAGCCTTACAAAAGCACATATTTTTAAATCAGTTGCAGTTAATTCAGGATATTTGCTAATTAAATTCTTGTCAAACTCTTTGTGTACTTTCGAAAATGATAAATTAAAACGATACCAGCTGTCTTCGTTGATACGGTTATTTAGTTCTTTTATAGTGTCTTCTAAGAATTCTTGGGCAGGAGCATTTTCCTTATTAATAAATTGGCTGAGTATTTTTAGATTTTTAGTAATATTAATATTAAATTGGTTACTCTTTACTAAGTAAAGAGCACTCTCGGTTAATTCTTGATCTTTAGTTTCCAGCATTTTTTTGTGGTAGTCTGTTATCATTAAAACCGAATGTACTCTAGCCAATAATTCAATGGGGTCAATCGGCTTTCTGATGTAATCGGTTGCCCCTGCGTTTAAAGCAGTTTTTAAATCACTCGACGATAAATTCACTCCCGAAGCCATTATAACAGGAATATCAACTGTATCAGGTTTGCTTTTTAGTTCTTTAATAAAATCAATACCATTCATTCCTGGCATGTCCCAATCAGTGATAATTAGGTCGGGTTGGTTTTGTGAAATAATCTGTAAAGCTGATTTGGCATTGTTGGTTTGAAAAACAGTATACTCTGGTCTTTGAACTTCAAAAATTGAAACAATGGTTTTCAAATTTTCAATTAAATCATCAACTAAAAGTATTTTATAATTTCCCATAATAAGTTAAAGGCTATTTCTATTATTTTAAAACCAAATCGATTAATTGAGAATACCTCATATCATTACAAGCTAAAACAGCCTCGTTTAATTCTTTTGTATAGACTTTTATCGAATCTTCTTTTAAATCGTTCAACTTATTAATTACTTTCCGAATGTCAGATATCTGATATACTGGAAAGTTAGCAATTTTATATATAAAGGGATTTAATAATTCTTTTGCTTGATAAGATAAGTATAAATCACTGATATCACTCGTAATTTTGTTTAAAATACTTTTATCTTCGACTCTTATCTTTTTCAAAAAGTCAAGAGAAAGCCAGAAATCGGACCCTTTGCCAAATTTAGATTGTACTCCAATTTCCCCATTATGTGATTCAATAGCAAGTTTACAAAAAGTTAAACCAATGCCTGTCGATCCAGAAAATCCAATGTTCTTTTTCTCTGACTGACCATACTTTTCAAATATGATAGGAATTAATTCAGCCTTAATGCCTGGTCCTTTGTCGACAATATGAATTTTGAATTTATTATCGTTTAGGGTTTCGTATTTGATTTCAATCTTTGATCCGGTTGGTGAAAATTTTATCGCATTAGTGAGCAAATTAACAAGTATACGTTCAAAAATACTTGGATCGACATTAATTACAAAATCAGTGTTTTGAGGTATCTCAATGTTTACATTATTTAGTTTTGCATAGTACCTAATTTCATCAATTGCTTTAATAATAATGTACCTAAGTTCAGTAGCCTGGGGATGTATTTCAAATCCTGTGTCTTCATATTTTTGAACATCTAAGATATTCATTACCAGATTAAGCATTTTTTTACCGGAATGCTTTATCAATAGTGTATTTTCATTGTTTTTAGATGAGTCGGCAATATTAATAATGGTATTTATGGGATTCTTTAAATCGTGAACAATCATTCCTGACATCTCTTCCTTAAATTGGGAGAGTTCTTTCATTCTGCTATAAGCTTTTTTTAACTTGTCAGATTGTGTTTGGATCTCGTTTTTTTGCGATGAAATGACTTCCATTGCTTTTTTAGTTTTAAATCGATTATGGGTTGTAATTATACTAATAATAATGAAGAAAAGTAAGAATCCAGCTAGGAGAAAAGCCGTTAAGAATCCTTGTTTTAAACGAGCTTTATGAATTTCATTTTCCTTTAAAAGGGCATGGTTTTCTTTTTCTTTTTTTAGGGTTTGATATTCAATTTCCAATAATTCAACTCTCTGTTTGCTCTCATTCAATGATAAACTGTCTTTAAAAGCAACCAGAGTTTTATAGTAGTGCAATGAACTATCCAGTTGATTAATCTGTTCAAATGAAAAATGCAGCCCTTGAAAACAGTTTATTTTTAAATCATAATCATCTATTTCAATTGCAATTTTATGGCATTTTTTATAATACCTTATAGCTTTATAGTAATTCCTGATTCGTTTATAAAACTCAGCTAAATCCAAATAACTATGAGCTGTACCCCTAGCATCGTTTAATTCAAGGTTTATTTTCAAAGCTTTATTTAAATACCGTATTCCTCTCCTGTAATCTTTTAAGGTAGCGTAAATGGATCCAATATTATTGTAACAGGTAGCAATTCTTGCTTTCTGATTCATTGTTTCCATAATCTCGAGCGACATTAAATAATACTCGAGTGATTTTTCATATTCAAGTTTACGCTCGTACATGAGCCCTAAGTTATTGTAGACAATGGCTTCACCGTATTTGTTTTCATTTTTAATTCGCAACTTTAGCGAACGTTCTAAATATTCAATACTCAGGTTAATATCTCCTAGTTTTTCGTAGACTAAGGCAATGTTGTTTGTGGTAGTACCAATACCTTTAAAGTCGCTAATTTGCTCTTTCGTTTTTAGCGATTCTAAATAATAAAACAATGCACTGTCGTATTTGTGTAATCGGTTATAAGCTAAACCTAGGTTGTTATATATTTTAGAATATAAGTTTAAATCAGGATATTTTACTTCTATCTCTAAAGCTTTATTAAAAATAGGAATAGATGAATTGTATTGGAGCTTTTTAATTTCAAGAAGCCCCTGACTATTAAGACCTTTTATTAATACATTATTATAATTATTCTCCTTCGCAAGTTTTATGCTTCGATTAATAAAATATGTTGCTGAATCAATGTTTTGTTTTAAAGCCCAAACCACACCAATATTTCCTATTATTTCAGCATACATTTGGTGGTTTTTTGTTTCAACAGCCAAATTTAAGCTTGTTTTGTAGTAATACATGGCACTATCGGGGTAGGGATTGCGAAGCGTATTGGCAATTTGATTATTTAGTTGTATCAGCGCATCAGTATTATCAGTTTTTTCCATAAGTTCAATCAGGCTATCAACAGAATTTGATAACGCAATATTAGAACCCATAGAAATTATGGTTATAACTATAATAATAAGTATTGTTCGCGTATTTTTCATACCTCCAATACAAATATAAGATAATCTTTTCAGAAAAAAGATGCAAATCCTAACTGCTTTAGTAAAGATAGAATTAGAATATAGAGTTAGGAAAGGATGCAAAAAAAAGCTGTATCAGTATTTGAAACAGCTTTGAATTATTTTGCTAAATATTTTTATGCCAGTTTATTCGACACCATTTTGTATTTTGGATCTTCCCAGTAATTCACTTCGATAATTGCAGATGCATTGTCTAATAAATTTCGGCAATCTTCACTTAGATGTCTTAGATGCACTTTTTTACCTACTTTTGCATAACGTTCAGTCAACTTATTTAATGATTCAATGGCTGAGTGGTCAAGTACTTTCGATTTTTTGAAATCAATAATAACAGTATCAGGATCATTGTGAATATCAAAACGATCTTGAAAAGTGGATATTGAGGCAAAAAACAAAGGACCATCAACATCATAAACTTTATTGCCATCTTTATTAATTCTTGGTCGGGCGTGAATGTTTGTGGCATGATCCCAGGCAAAAGCTAGCGATGATATTATAATTCCAATAAGTACTGCTACAGCAAGATTATGGAAGATTACTGTTACTAAAGCTACGGTTACCATAACAACAACATCGGTAAGTGGCATATTTCGGAACATTCTTAAACTGGCCCATTCAAAAGTTCCGATTGAAACCATAAACATTAAACCAACCAAGGCTGCCATAGGAACTTTTTCGATAAGTGATGAGCCAAATAATATAAATAATAGTAAAGTTATAGGAGCGACCAGGGTTGATAGTCTTCTTCTTCCTCCAGAGCTAACATTAATAATACTTTGACCAATCATTGCACAACCACCCATTCCACCAAAAAAACCACAAACAAAATTAGCAACACCTTGAGCTACACTTTCTTTATTTCCTCTACCGCGTGTTTCTGTCATTTCATCAATAACTGTTAAGGTAAGTAGGCTTTCTATTAAACCTACCATTGCCATAATAAGCGAATAGGGAAAAATTATTTTTAAAGTCTCAAAATTAAATGGAATTTTTGGCAAGTGAAATTCAGGTAATCCTCCAGAAATAGAAGCTATATCACCAACTGTTTTTGTGGGAATATTAAATATTATTATGATTGTTGAAACTACTAAAATAGCTGTTAATGGTGCAGGAATTGCTTTTGTAAGTTTTGGTAAGAAATGAATAATTAGCATTGTAAGTACTACGAATCCAAGCATAGTCCATAATGGAATTCCACTCAACCAACTGGTAACACCTGCAGCTGAAACGGTTTTAAATTGAGAAAGTTGAGCCATGAAAATAACAATAGCTAAACCGTTTACAAAACCAAACATTACGGCATGTGGGACTAAGCGAATAAACTTACCTAGCTTTAGAAACCCAATAGCCATTTGAATAATTCCCATAAGTACTACCGCTGCAAAAAGGTATTCAACACCATGCTGAATTACAAGGCTAACAATAACTACGGCAATTGCCCCTGTTGCTCCAGAAATCATACCAGGGCGACCACCTAGTATAGCTGTTACTAAACCAATAATAAAAGCACTATATAAGCCAACCAAAGGACTAACACCTGCAATTAGTGAAAAAGCAACAGCTTCGGGAACCAATGCTAAAGCTACGGTTAACCCCGATAAAATCTCATTTTTTGCATTTTGTTGGGTGTCTTTTAAGCGTGTAATAAAAGTCATATCTATATTTTAAATTTATCTTAAGCCTTGTAAAATAGCTCGCAAAAGTATTAATAATTTGGTTTATAGAGCTATACCTTGCTGCTTTGCTTGTTAAGCATATATAACTATTTAGAGAAGATAAATGTTTAAATATTGATAATCAGGCACTAATGCGTGGTTATACGTTTGCACGAATTATCTAGTATTATGGTTTTCGAATTATTCAACCATTAAATTGCAGCCACGAATATCGCTATTGTCAAAACGCCCTATAATTGTGAAGAGGTGATCTCCAATTGTTTTGCCTAAATCTTTGGTTTCAATAAAACAGCAGGAATAAATATTTGCTAAATCAATGACATTAATTCCGCCGCTGCGATCTTTATTCATGTAAAAAAATGGGTCATAAGTGTCTCGGATTAATACCTTCATCCATGGTGGTGAAGAGAAAATCCCTTTTCCTTTTGAGTATGCTTGCGATAATAACTCTGTCATTCCATATTCTGAATGAATTGTATCAACTCCAAAACCGTTACACAGTGTTGTATGTAGCTCTTCTCTAATTAATTCTTTTCTACGACCTTTCATCCCACCTGTCTCCATAATAATTGTGTTGTTCAATTGTATAGGGAATTGTTCAGCCATATCGAGCAAAGCATAGCTTACACCTAATAAAAGTATTTTCTGGTTTTTCTTATTAAGCTCTTTAAGTTTTGTACTAAGTTCTTTGTAATTATTTAAATAGAATCCGCTATCGGGATGATTACATTTTTCAATTAAGGTTTGAGCCATATATACAAGTGACGACCCACCACGCTCAATATAAGATGGAAGTAGCGCTAATACGCAATATTCTTCTATATTTCCATAAAAGCGCCTAAAAGCAGTTAGAAAGCTTTGAGTGTAAATGTTGGAATTGGCAACAAAATGTTGTGAAGTTATGGTTCCGGTTGTTCCACTGCTATTGAAAATAACTTCAGTTTCTTTAGTCTTATCAATTAACTGCTTGCTTTTAAAAAATTCGATAGGGATAAATGGAATCTGCTTATATTGGTTTATTGTGTTGGGTTTAATCTTTAAGTAATCACAATATTCCTGATAAACCAACACATTTTTATATTGGTAATTAAATGCTTCAATGGTTAAGCCATTAAATTCCGATTCAGTTTTTATATTTTCAATTTTGCTAAACCAATTAATCATACAAGGGCATTTTATTAAGAGTGCAAATATAGCATTACAAGCTATAAATTATTGATCTGCATTAAAAATTGTTATTACAATGGAGCGTTGTTCTCTTGGGCCATCAAATTCACAAAAGAAAATATTTTGCCAGGTAGAAAGACCCATTTTTCCATTTACGATGGGTACACTTTCCGATGGACCTACAATTCCAGCTTTTAAGTGTGAATCTCCGTTGTTATCTTGTGCATCGTGCTCCCAAACACCGGCGGGAACCAGTTTGTTAAAAAGTGTAATTACATCATTTTGTACTGAGTTATCCCAATTTTCCTGAATCATAATTCCGGCTGTTGCACCTTGCGCATAAATATTTACAAAGCCAGTTTGAATATTACATTTTTTAATAATGTTGCTAATCTTTGTCGTAATATCGTAAAGTCCATTATGCTTGTTGGTGCTTATGTATATTGTTTCTTGCATAGTAGTAAGTTTATATAATATTTCAAATTTACTACCTTTATGTCAAATCTCAATTAATGTAAATAATGATACTTGAAAAACTATCTTGGAAATCAGCATCGGGAATAGGTTTAGTTGGAAACTTATGGAAACCGGAATCTAATACAAAAGCAATTGTGGTTTTTATACATGGTTTTGGAGAGCATTGCTTGCGCTATACACCTTACTTTGAATTATTTGAAAACGAAGGCATTGTATTTATCTCTTATGACCAGATGGGACATGGAGCTTCTAAAGGTAAGCGGGGAGCTATTTCTTCATACAAACATTTGTTAGATGATATACAAATTTGTTTGAATAAAGCAAAGGAGCTATTCCCTGAGTTACCGCTATTCGTTTATGGTCATAGTATGGGAGGAAATATTGTAAGTAATTTTTTGATTTATCGTAAACCAGAAATTGCAGGATCAGTTATTACCTCACCTTGGTTAAAACTAACTAAAGAGAAAGGTTTTTTATTTGAAACAATAGGATCCTTATTAAGCGTTATTATTCCGAATGTTACAGTGCCTAGTGATTTACATTCTAGTCACATTAGTAGTATAAATACTGAAGTAGAGAAATATGAAAAGGATCCATTAAATCACGGAAGAATTTCGTTTAGGTTATTTGATCAGATTACAAAAAAAGGAAAGTTAGCCATTGAAAATTCAAAGGAGATAAATGTTCCAACCATATTATTTCACGGAACCGATGACATGATAACTTCACCGCTTGCATCTGCTAAATTTGCAAAAGCAAATACAGATTATATCAAGTTTAAAGAATGGCCAAAAGGTTTTCATGAGTTACACAATGATTTTTGTAGGGATGATGTTGTTGGAGAAATTATAGAATGGATTAAGACAAAAGTTTAAGTTTATGACAGATTTTAGAACCATTGTGGATGTTCCTGTTCCTGAGCAAAAGATAGATTTAACGAACAAACTTTTTTTGGTAGGGTCGTGTTTTACCGAGAATGTTGGACAAAAGCTGAAGGACTCAAAATTCCAAACCCAAATAAATCCTTTTGGTATTTTATATAATCCTGAGTCTATTGCTCAATGTTTAACTATGATTTTAAATGAGTATGCTTTTACGGCAGATGATTTGGTAGAGCAAGAAGGAATATGGAACAGTTTATATCATCATAGCAAATTTTCTAAAGATGATAAAAAAATCATGCTTGAGCACTTGAATAAAAATGTAAGTGCCTGCAAAGGAGAGCTGCAAAATGCCGATTTTTTATTAATCACTTTTGGTACCGCATGGGTGTACAAATATAATAAAACCGGAAAGGTAGTTTCAAACTGTCATAAAATTTCGGCAAAAGATTTTAATCGCTATCGTTTATCGGTTAATCAAATAGTAGATAGCTATACTTCGCTTATAAATTCCATTAAAGAAATAAACCCTAATGTTCAAATAGTTTTTACGGTAAGTCCGGTTCGCCATATGAAAGATGGAGCCATTGAAAATCAGTTAAGTAAATCGACTTTAATACTAGCCATACAAACATTACTTGAAAAAATGGATAATCTACACTATTTTCCGGCATATGAAATTGTTATGGATGATTTGCGCGACTATCGTTTTTACAATAACGATATGGTTCACCCATCGGAAACAGCAGTGGAATACCTATGGGAAAAATTTACTAAATCATGGATTTCAGACTCAGCATATGATTTTATGGATGAGATTAAGAAAATAAAAAGAGCATTGCAGCATCGGCCATTTCAACCAAAAGCCGAGGCGCACCAACGATTTATAAAAAAACAACTTCAGATAATTGAGCGTATGCAAAAAGAAAATCCACAGGCTGACTTTTCTATTGAGATACAGGCATTCAAGAAGGTTTTGGAATAGTACAATTATTTATTTTCCAAACTCCTTGTGCAAAGTTTCTAAAGCAAAAATTTTGTCTTTTTTAAGTTGCGCTCTTAGTGCATCAATCGATTCAAATTTATGTTCATTTCTAAGTTTTCGTACTATGGAAATTTGAATCCATTCATCATATAAAGTGCCATCAAAATCAAAAAGGTGAGCTTCAATAGTTGGTTCCAGAGCATTGTCTTCAATCGTAGGGCGTGTGCCAATATTCATCATGCCCAAATAGTCTTCCTTTTTGTATTTAACAGTTATTGCATAAACACCATTTGCCGGAACAAATTTATTCTCGGAAGGTAAAATATTTGCTGTTGGGAATCCTAGTTTATTGCCCAAGTGCTGACCATGTACAACTTTTCCTGAAATTAAATATGGATAGCCTAATAATTTTGATGCTTCAAGCAGTTTCCCATTATTTAATAATTGTCGAATATTGGTTGAGCTTAAGTCATTTTCATTAATGCTCAACTGTTTTTGTTGTTGAATTTCAAATCCATATTGCTTCGAAAGCTTAACAAGTTCGTCATAGTTCCCTTCACGGTTTCGTCCAATTTTATTATCGTAACCAACTAAAAAACTTTGCATTTTTAGTTTGTCAATTAATATTGAGCTCACAAACTCAGTGTACGATAGTTTAGCAAA
>Ga0316187_10005015_pt1 | contig 11462 bp, 12 predicted proteins | sample CroRivburrow1_MG_FD_204927 | JGI IMG/M metagenome (GOLD analysis project Ga0316187, IMG submission 204927) | Coastal sediment microbial communities from Maine, United States - Cross River worm burrow 1 | ecosystem: Environmental > Aquatic > Marine > Coastal > Sediment | place: USA: Maine...
GCTTGAAAAAGGCCGCGTCACCGAGCGCGGCACGCACCGTGAACTGCTTGCGGCCGACGGCCACTACGCCGACATGTGGCGTTTGCAGCAGGAGCGGAAAAAGAGCGTGCCCGAGAACGACACCGATTCCCTGCCAGCGACAGAGCCGCTGCCTTAGTCTGATCGTCAGCTGATGCCCCACCGGGCATTCGACGGGGCGATAATTTCTGGGTACACTGGAATCGGGCACACAAATCAATGCGTCCGGGGTACCGGACCCGAGAGCCTGCCGCAAATCCACCTGGGAGCCGAGATGAAAGCATCCGATCTTTTTGTCAAGTGTCTGGAAACTGAGGGGATAGAGTACATCTTCGGCGTACCTGGGGAAGAGAACGCCGATTTCATGATGTCAGTAGAAGAGTCGGATCAGGTCCGGTTCATATTGACCCGCCACGAACAGGGGGCGGCGTTCATGGCGGAAATCTACGGCAGGCTCACGGGCAACCCGGCGGGCTGCCTCGGCACACTTGGCCCCGGAGCGACCAATCTCATCACCGGTGTCGCCGACGGCAATATGGACCGTGCGCCCATGCTGGTACTCACCGGGCAAGGTGCTACCAACCGCCTGCACAAGGAATCACACCAGGTCATGGACGTCGTGGCCATGTTCGAGCCCGTCACCAAGTGGGCCGAGACCATCCGGCATCCGGACACCATCCCCGAGGTGATCCGGAAGGCCGTGAGACTGGCGCGCACTGAAAAACCGGGCGCGGTCCACATCGAACTGGCGGAGGACCTGGCCAAGCTCGACACGCCGGCCACACCGATCCCGCCGCGCAGATTCCGCCGCGCTGTGCCGGACGACAAGATCGTCAACGCCGCCTTCGCCATGTTGCAGCAGGCGAAAAAGCCCGTCATCCTCGCCGGCAATGGATGCATCCGCCGCCGGGCCAGCAAGCAGCTTCGATTGCTTTGCGAGAAAACGGGCATCGGCGTGATCAGTACTTTCATGGCCAAGGGCGCCGTGGATATGGACAGCGACTACAGCCTGTACACAGTCGGGCTCGGGAGCAAGGATCGCATGAACCTCGTGATCGACGAGGCCGATCTGGTCATCACCCTGGGTTTCGATATGGTGGAGTACCACCCAAGATTGTGGAATCCCTATAAAGACAAGACCATCATCCATGCGGACTTTCTTCCGGCCGAGATCGACGAGTACTACCATCCCGAGGTCGAAGTGGTGGGTGATCTGGCACATTTTCTATGGATGATGAACGAACGAGCGGATGCGGCCGGCGATCTGGGCTTCGAACTGGAGGGTCAGAGGGAAGCTCGAGCCGCGATGGCTGCCGATCTGGCAGAGTACAGCAACGACGACCAGACGGGCAGCATCCGACCCCAGAAGGCCCTGTGGGACGCCAGACAGGTACTGGGTCCCGATGACATCCTGTTGTCGGACGTCGGGGCGCACAAGATGTGGATCGCACGGCACTACCATTGCCACGAGCCCAATACGTGCCTGATCCCAAATGGTTTTTGCTCCATGGGCTTCGCGCTACCCGGCGCAATCGCAGCGGCCCTGGTCCATCCGGACCGGCGCATCCTCGGCATCGCGGGAGATGCGGGATTCCTGATGAACGTCCAGGAGATGGAAACAGCCCGGCGGCTGGACTGCAACATGGTGATGATGGTGTGGGAGGACAAAGAGTACGGCCTGATCGCCTGGAAGCAGTTCAACGAGTTCGGGCGCCACACCGATCTGGCTTTCGACAATCCCGACTGGATGCAACTGGCCAGTGCATTCGGCTGGCACGGACACCTGTGTGCCGACAGCGCTGAACTGCAATCCACCCTGGAGGCGGCTTTCGGCGAACAGGGCCCGAGCCTCGTGGTGATCCCCATCGATTACCGGGAAAACCGTCTGCTGACCAAAAAACTGGGCGAGATCACTGCCACGATATAGCCCGCACCGCGCTCAGGCACAGCGACCATAGTGAGCGCAATCTGGCGTCCGCTGCGGCGGGGGCCAGATCGAGCGGGTTTCCGCTAGCCGGGCACGAAACCGGGCGCGGTCGCACCTTGCCAACCGGCTGCCCGACAGCCGGTGACAGGAGCAGCGGAACCGCTGACGAGAGCAGGCTGGTCTTGGCATTTTTTCACACATAAAATCAGGAACAATTTCGATCAGCGGAGTGCCCCACTTGCCGTCAGAACTGCCCGGCGTTGAAACCTCGGAACTGCCAGCCCGCGACAGCTGGCTTCTGCAACACTTGCTGGGGGCCGGACAGTTGAGTGATGACGACGGCGAGCACATTCGAAAGCTGTGGCAGGCCCGCAAGGGCCCGCTTCCCAGGCTGCTGATGCAACTTGGAGTGGTTCCGGAAAAAGCATTGACCGAAGCGCTCGCCGAATTTCACGATACCCTGCTCATCGAGCAAACCGACCTGCCGGACAAGGCAGTTTCCGGCCATGATTTCTCCGCGCGGTTCCTGCGCGGCGCCGAGGTACTTCCGCTGTGGAAACGCGACGGCGAAATATTCGTGGCAATGGCGGAACCGGCGGACAGCGGTACCGCGGACTCCATCCGGATGATGTGCGAAATGCCGGTGCGCGTCTGCACTGCCGCCCGTTCGGTAATCCTGGACGGCATCGAGCGGCTGTACGGCGCCGCTGACCCGGGCGCCGTTGCCCAAACGGACCGCAGCAGTGAGCGCGCCCAATGGCAGGATCGAATCTCCGACTCACCAGTCGCCAGAGCGGTAAATGACCTCATCGTCAGAGCGGTCGGCGACAGGGCTTCCGATGTGCACCTGGAACAGGCCCCGGGCGGGGCGAGAATCCGGTACCGCATTGACGGCGTACTGCACGATGTCGAAACCCTCGATCCGGAAACCGCGTTAAAAGCCTGCGCACGGATCAAGCTCATCTCCAATCTTGACGTTGCCGAACGCCGGTTGCCGCAGGACGGACGTTTTCAGCTCGACGTGGATGGACACGCGATCGACATTCGCGTATCCACGATACCGGTGAACAAAGGTGAAAGCATCGTGCTGAGGATTCTTCACCGTTCACACACCCGCATTCAGCTTGGCGAACTGGGATTCAGCAGCACGGTTACTGATGCCATAGAGACCTGCCTGAAGCGAAGCAGCGGACTGTTGATGGTTACCGGACCTACCGGCAGCGGGAAATCAACCACGCTGTATTCCGCCCTCGAGACCCTGAACGACGAGGAAAAGAAACTCATCACGGTGGAAGACCCGGTTGAATACGATCTCGCAGGGATCAATCAGATCCAGGTCAGACCAGAACTGAAACTGACGTTTGCCTCCATCCTCCGGTCGGTGCTGCGACAGGATCCTGACATCATCATGGTCGGCGAGATCCGTGATGCCGAAACCGCCGAGATCAGTATCCAGGCTGCGCTGACGGGTCACCTGGTACTTACCACGGTGCACACCAGCGATGCAGCAGCATCGTTCCCGCGAATGCTGGATATGGGTGTCGAGCCCTACCTGCTCGCCTCGACCGTTACCGGGGTGCTTGCACAGCGGCTCGTCCGGCGCCTGTGCCGTGAATGCAGGACAGCCGTCGACCCCGGTCAGCAGACCATCCACTGGCTGCAGGAGAACGGTGTCGTGCTATCCGGGGTCCGCATGTTCGGGCCTGTCGGGTGCAGTCGCTGCGCCGGGACCGGCTATCACGGGCGCATGGCGGTCGGGGAATTCATCAGCGTGGATGAGAATCTGGCACGCATGATCCGGGACGAACCGGGCACCGACGCCATCCGGACCGCGGCGAGAGCGTCCGGCACCGTGCCATTGATGTGGGACGCGGCGCGACGCGTGGGCTACGGGGACACGACCGTGGAAGAAGTTTTCAGGAGCGTGGGATAAACCTTGCCAGACACACAACCCGGCTTTTACGAACGTCACCGGGCACGCCGCGAGCTGCCCGAATTGACCCGGCAGATATCCGACCTGCTGGGCGTCGGCGAGCGCGTGGACGGTGCTCTCGAAACAGTGGCGCAACTGTCTACGTCCAGCTGGCTCCGGGGCGTAATCATGGACTTGAGAAGTGATGTGCAGGGCGGCTCCAGCCTGTCGGATGCGCTCCGGAACCATCCTGCATTGTTTTCCGAGTACTACGTTGCCGTGGTCGCAATCGGCGAATCCCGGGGAGATGTCAGCGGGGCGCTGCAGCAGATCGCGGACCAACTCCTGCGTCAGCAACGCTTCTCGGATGCCCTCAAAACGGCACTCAGCTATCCCCTGCTGGTGTTGATAGTTACCGGGGTCTCGCTGGTACTGATGCTGGTCTTTGTCCTTCCCGAATTCCACGAGTTGTTCATCGATACCGGCACCGACCTGCCCTGGATTTCACAAACCGTGTTGGGCTTAGGCGGCTTCATCCGGACCTGGGGCCTGCCGCTTGCGCTGGTGCTCGCATCGGCACTGTTCATCTGGCGCATGAGCCTCCGCCAACCCGAATCACTGGATCGCTGGCACCGGTTCCAGCTCCGATTGCCACTGATTTCCGAACTCATCCGCCGCGTCGACGTGGTCCGGTTCAGCGACAGTCTCGCCGCGGCGCTGTCAGGCGGGACCACACTGGTAGAGGGACTGCGGCTATCCCAGGCGTCGATGGTGAACCGACATCTCCGTCACTCGCTTAACGCGGTCATCGATATGGTCAAGGACGGGGGCCGGCTTGGCGAAGGCCTTCACCTAAACTGCGGTTTCCCTCCGCTGGCGACCCGCATGATCCAGGTTGGAGAGGAAAGCGGCAATCTGCAGACGTCGCTGCGGCGCGTGGCCGATGTCTATGACCGGGAATTCGACACCACGCTCAAACGCCTGCTCAATGTGATCGAACCGGTCCTCATCGTGACCATTGGCGCGATTGTGGCAGTCATCGTGCTGGCGATGGTTGCGGCGATCCAGGAACTGAACAATATGCCATTTTGACGGATGCAGCGCGGCTTCACACTGATCGAACTGGTGGTGGTCCTGACCATCCTGGCCCTCATCGTTGGCATCGTCGTGCCCAACGTCGTCGGCCATGTCGGCACGTCGAGGCATAAGACGGCGCGCATCCAGATCGAGGAACTGGGCACGGCGCTGGAGACTTTCCGGCTGGAAGCGGGTCGGTACCCCAATTCGGAAGAAGGCCTTAAGGCGCTCGTGGCTCAACCGGATTCTTTGCCCCGCTGGTACGGGCCGTACCTCAGAAAGAAAGCCGTACCGCAGGACCCGTGGGGCGTCGACTATCATTATCGCTCACCCGGCCAGTTCGGCGCCTACGATCTGTACTCACTCGGCCGCGACAATCAGCAGGGCGGAGAAGGTGAAGATGCGGACGTCAAGAGCTGGTAACTGTCCGCGTGGGTTCACGCTCATCGAACTGTTGGTGGTCCTGTCCATCATGGTTACGGCCACGCTTGCGGTTGCAATGGCCGTACCCGGACTCCGACCAGGCTCCACAATCGAGGCCGCGGTATCCGGGCTCACATCGACACTCAAGAAGGCCCGCATGCTCGCCATCTCGAAGGAGAGAACGATGGTAGTCAACATCGACCCGGACTCGCGCCGTTATCAAATCGAAGGCGGCGGGCAATCCCGCTCCCTGCCGACACCGGTTTTCGTCCAGCGAATCCGGGGAGAAGCGGGGTTCAGGATCCATTTCTACCCGGACGGCAGCGCAGATACTTCCCGGTTGACTCTGACCGACAGCAAAAGGCTGATCACTCTTGCCGTTTCTCCATTGACGGGGCGCGTCACGCTGCACAGATGAGCACTATCCGCTTCGCATCGCAACGCGGTTACTCTCTCATCGAGGTGGTAGTCGCGGTCGCGGTCGCCGGAATCGCACTGACCGCCCTGTTGCATGCCATTCAGGGCAGTGCGGAACGCAGCGCGTTGTCCCGGGAGTACGTCGCTGCCACCACCTACGGCGAATCCATGCTGGCCAGGATCGGCAGGGACATCACCATGGACGCGGGGACCGAATACGGACGGTTTGGTGACAAGTTTGCCTGGATGCGCGCCATCAGGCCTTACCCCGGCGAGACCCAGGTCGACGCGGCGGGCGGTGCGGCGCCGGTACTGCCCTACGAGATTGTCGTAACGGTCAGCTGGCGCTCAGGGGGGAAACAACACGACCTCGCCTTGCGCAGCCTTCGTTTGAAATTGAGCCAGGACAATGCGGGTTGACCGGGGTTTCACACTCATCGAAACGATGGTGGCGCTGGCACTCACCGCCGCCCTCCTGTCGGTCGTCTACTCGAGTCTCTGGGTCGGCATCAATTCGACGCGACGGGTATCCGGCACGATCACGGAAAACGACAGCGTACGCACATTCAATTATTTCCTGCGAAATCAGCTTCGCCAGGTGGACGCACAGTCCGGTGACACGCTCCCGGCGATCAGCGGTGACCGGGAATACATGCGCTTCCGGGTCCGCCACCTGCGCGGCGATCCCGCCGCGCGCACGTTCGAGATGAAACTGGTAGCCGGTGAGGACCTGAGAATGGAACTCGGAATCCGGGAAATCGGCGATCCGGAGCGCGCGGTACCATTGAGCGCCGTACTTATGGACAATCTCTCCTTTCTTGCTTTCTCGTATTTCGGGACCGTCGACGACGGCCCCGGGGCCGCGTGGCACGACTCCTGGCACAGCGCCAAACGGCTACCACAGATGGTACGATTGATATACCGCCCGATTGGTAGTTCCAACCGCGAGCTGTATCTGGCGGTGTCCGGTACCGGAGGGCAGCGTACAGACGTCAACGACTGATGAATAACGGAAGAAATCAAAACGGCGTGGTATTGATCTCGGTGCTTTGGGTCATTGCCGGCCTGTCGATCATCGTTGCATCCAACCTGACCGCGGTGCGCACCGATATCCAGCTGACACAGACCCATCTCAGGCTGGCACAGGCGAGAGCTATCTCGGAAGCGGGGATCTACTGGGCAATCCATTCTTTGCTCCGGCCGCGCGAAACGGCACGCCCGGGATTGCCGGAGGATCGTGTCACACTCGACTGGGGCAATGCGCTCGTTTCACTGAGTATCGAGAACGATGCGGGCAGGATAGATATCAACACTGCAGACCCACGCCTGATCGAAAGCGCACTCGTCCATGCGGGAGTGGACGCTTCCACGGCAAGGAATATCGTCGCCGGCCTCGAGCGATTGAGGGCGGCGCTCGAAGCGTCGGAGGTGGCGGACGAAACCGAAACCCGGATTTTCCAGAGCGTTGAGGATTTTGCCGCGGGTCTGGACGTTCCCCTTCATATCAAGCAGCGTCTGGTCTCCTGGTTCACGGTGTACAACGGCCGCGAGGGCATCAACCCCCTCGCCGCAGGCAGGGCGGTGTTGCTGGCGGTTCCGGGCATGAGCGAAGGGCGTGTGGAGTCGTACCTGACGCAACGTGAGAATCACCCGTTCCGTACACCCGACCCGGGCTTTGACCAGGCCTACTTCACCGACCGGCTGTCCGCGGTATATACGATCACCGCGAGCACCCGGATCGACGGGGCGACAGCGACAGTCGGGACCAGGGTCAGATTGTCCTCGCTGCGAGACACACCCTTTGACATCCTCGCATGGCGATCGTCGGTGGACTTCAACCAGGGATGACCACGCCGGTGCAGTTCTGGCAGTGGTGGACCGGAGGCCTGAGCGCACCCTTGCCGCCATTGTTCCGAAAACCGCTCGGGAATAACAAGTCGACCGTGTGGGCGGCACCCGACGCCGACGGTTTCAGGTTCATATCCCGGACAGGTGCCGGGTGGAAGACGATCGCAGTGGCCGTGGACGGATCCGGGATTTCCAAACGGGCCCGCAAGCGACTGAACTCGAACCGGGTGATATTACAGGTACCACGGGACCAGGCCATCGTCCGGTCCTTTACGCTCCCTCGCGGAGCGGACGCCGGGCACGACGTCCAATCCCGACTGGAGGAGGTCTCACCGCTGCCGGCCGACCAGCAATACTTCGACAGCGTGTCTGACGGTGGGGATAAGATGACGCTGGCCATCGCCAGGAAGTCCTGGGTCGATGGCAAAATCGGGGATCTTGGTAAACTGGGCATCGGGGTCGACCAGGCAACCGTGGAACAGCTGGAGGGCACCCGCATCAACCTGCTCCCCGGTCGCGTCAAGGACGGGGTGAAGGTGGATATCCCCGGCCTTGTCTTGCTGTTCGCCGGAGCGCTCGTGTGCGGCCTCGGATACCATCTGACTACACAGCAACAACTCGAGACTCTGTCCGCAATCGAGACCCGGCAGCAGGAATTGCAGGGCCGTCTCCGGAGCGGCCAACCTGTAAGGGACCAGATCGACCTGCTGCAGGAGAAGGCTTCGGGCATGGCCGCCCGCTTAAGCGCGCGCCCGTGGCCGCTGTCCGTGTTGGCTGACGTCACACGGGCTACGCCGGATCATACCTGGGTACGAAACTGGATACTCGACGGCAGTACACTTACGCTACTCGGTGAAACCACTGATACCGCGGATCTGATATCCGGTTTGGAGGCATCGCCTTTATTGAGCGAGGTCCAGTACCAGTCCGCCATCACCCGCGATCCTGTGAACAACCGTGAGCGATACCGCATCTCCGCGGTGGTGCTGCCCAGATGAACCCAGCCGTACCGGCCAGGCAAATCGTCCTTGCGTATACACTGCTGTTGTGCCTGATGGCGGCACTGTGGCTCACAGTGCTGCAGCCTGCCTGGGACGGTTACACCGGACGCAGGGCTGAAATCGAAGCGCAGCAACTACGCCTCGAAAGGCTGGAGCGCGCGGTAGCCGAAGACCCGGCACTGGACCCCCGGTTGAGCGGCGAGATGACGGAAGCGTTGCAGTACTATATCGATGAATCAAGCCTGACCGCCCGCACCGCGGACATAGGAGGCTCGATTCTTCGCCAGCACCTGCTGACGCAGGTACTCGAGCACGGGGGAAAGCCGGGAGACACTCGTATCACCAACGGTCCGGATCCGTCAACGATCATCGTCTCGATGAACCTGACAATCAGTCTGCCGGGACTCAAGGATGTGCTTTACGATCTGGAGCTGATGCGGCCGTTCGTTTTCGTGGACGTGCTCTCCATCAGAAACCCCGGCCGCTCCCAGGCACCGGGTGACGGTGACATCAAGGAACTTGCGGTTCAGATCAACGTATCATCGTTCTGGACGGAAGGTCCGGAAGACGGCAGCGGCTCCTGACGTGCGACTGCCGGGTCTGTTGCTCATGGCGGTGGGGCTGTGGTTCATCTGGCAGCACGGCAGGGAAACGCCTGCCGTTGACACTGGACCAGGGCAACAGCCACTGCGAACCATTACCATCCCCGACGAGCCGGACCCGCCTGAAGCCGAGACGTACGCCGTCATTCTTGAGCGTCCGCTGTTCTCACCGCAGCGCCGCCCTCCGGTGATCGTGCCGCCCGAACCTCAACCCACAGCCCCGCCCAGGATACATCTGAGCGCAATCACCATATCGAATTCTGTTCGGGTGGCGGTCGTCCGCGATCTGGACAGCCGTCAGACCCGCCACGTCCGGGAGGGAGACAAGGTGGGTGACTGGGTAGTTGAAAACGTGGGCCGAAACAGCGTTATACTAACCGCACAAGATCAAAGAATTACCATACCGTTGTTCGGCGGCGAGTAGGCCCCGCACAGCGACACCACTGGAGTTCCGATGTCGATCCCTATCAGGCTGTGTACAATGGTCACAGGACTTTCGCTGTTGCTGACCACAGCGGCTTGTACCACTGAAGCGGTCAAACCCCAGCCGGTCGCCAGGGCGTCAACCACCGCACCTGCCACCTCCGTACAGCCACCTCCCACCTCTCCCGGTGAACAAGCCTCCGCCATCGATCTCGCGCCTGAGCAGACCCGGTCCGTGGTCGAGCCTTACGTGCGGCGCGGCAGCGGACAGGTCGTCGGAACATCTGAAAGCCCGGGCCCGGCGGCCGGCGGAGATATCGTACTCAATTTCGACGAGACGCCGATCGAAGATGTCGTGGGGGTGATCTTCACCGAATACCTTGGACAGCGCTTCAGCATCGATCCCGCCGTCAAGGGCAATATCACGTATCGCGGGACCCAGGGCATCTCGGAGAAGGAACTGCTGCCAATGCTGGAGAGCCTTCTGGCCGCGGAAAACGCGGCGCTGATCAAGGAGGGGGATGGATACCGGGTGGTGCAGACTGCTGATGCAAGATCGCTGGCGGGCAGCAGCATCCTCGGCGAAGACGTGGCATCGGACGGGGGATTCCGAAGCGTCATCATTCCGCTGAAGTTCATCTCGGCCGGGGACATGGCGGAGATCATCCAGTCACACGGGATGCAGGCGACGGTAAACCAGGAGCGCAACCTTCTCATCGTAGCCGGAACGACGGGGCAGATCCGGCAGGTAAAGCGCATGGTGGAAACCTTCGACGTGAACTGGCTGCAGGGCATGTCTTTCGCGCTGCATCCCCTGGAGCACGCCGAGGCGAATATGGTGGCACAGGAACTCAGGAGCATTTTCCTGACCGGCGACCCGGGCACCGACGGCGGGGGTACGCGGGTGATCAGCTTCGATCGTTTGAACGCGATCCTGGTGGTCTCCCCCAACCCGGAGCTGCTGTCAGAGTACGAGGTATGGATCGACAAGCTGGACCGCACCTCCGGGCAGGACGGCAAATCCCTGTACGTCTACCGGGTGCAGCACGGGCGCGCCGAGAACCTGGCCGAAGTGCTGAACGAAATATTTCTCCCCAGTGCAATCCGCCGCGTTTCCGTGCGCAGGGAATCCGAAGATCAGCTGAACTATCCCGACCCCCAGCCGATGGGCGCGATGGACGTGTCTCTGGAGCAGAGCACGAACGGGCGGTCGAATGGCAGCGCGCAGGCGCCGGTCCGGGTCATTGCCGACAAGGCAAACAACGCCCTGCTCATACTATCCGATCCCGAGAACTACCAGATCGTGGAATCCGCGCTGCGCAGGCTGGACGTCGAACCGGCACAGGTGCTGGTCGAGGCCAGCATCGTGGAAGTGATACTGGGTGATGAACTGAAATACGGTCTGGAGTGGCTCCTGCAGGGGCACTCGGGTGACTATGACGGCGACGCCATACTCAACTTCGGCCTCGGTAACAGCGACGTCATCGGCCCGGTGATACCCGGTTTCTCCTACCTCATCAGGAAGTCAGGCCAGGTGCGGGCCGCACTCAACGCCCTTGCGGAAGACTCCCGGATCAACGTGCTTTCATCACCCGCGCTGATGGTGCTGAACAACGAGACGGCCACCATACGCGTTGGTGACGAGGTGCCTATCGCAACGCGCAGTTCAGTGAGCAACGTCGATCCCAACGCCCCCACTGTCAACGAGATCGAGTACCGCGACACCGGCGTCCTGCTCAACGTCACGCCCAGAGTCAACGTCGGCGGCATGGTGACGATGGACATCGATCAGGAAGTCAGCAACGTCACCGAGA
>Ga0316187_10005016_pt1 | contig 11460 bp, 7 predicted proteins | sample CroRivburrow1_MG_FD_204927 | JGI IMG/M metagenome (GOLD analysis project Ga0316187, IMG submission 204927) | Coastal sediment microbial communities from Maine, United States - Cross River worm burrow 1 | ecosystem: Environmental > Aquatic > Marine > Coastal > Sediment | place: USA: Maine...
CAGATAGATATACTCGGCATGGGTAGGTACAAACGGCACCGCCAGCAGTTGCATGCCGGCTTGCTCCGGTGTGCGACCAGCCTTGTGATTGTTGCAGCGTCTGCAGGCCGTTACCACATTGCTCCAATTGTCCTGACCACCCTGAATGACTGGCGTAACATGGTCCCGCGATAAATCACGATGGCGAAAGCTCTCACCACAGTAGAGGCACACATGTGAGTCACGCTTGAACAGCGCCGGGTTATTCAGGGGCGGTGAATACTGGTCACGAAACTTGCTGAGGGCATGGTTGCGTCCATAGGTGGCAATGATGGAGTTTACATCGATGCTGCTGCGCCGGCCGGTTTTGGCAGAAATACCACCGTGTATCCTGTACAGCAGGGTTCCGCAGGTATAGGCCACCTGCTCAAGGTGGTACAGACGCACCGCATCCTGGTAGCCGACCCATTCGAGCGGCATGCCCGATACATCCGTCCTCAAGACCTGATGACTCAATTCCATCATATCAGCACCTGCTTGAACACCCGCGCTGCCGGACACCATGACAGCCGTGCACCGGTATTCCGAAAGCAATCAGAGACTAACACGCAAAAAAAGACTGTACCAGAGACTTGTACCCCGACAAGGTTGTATTGATGGATTCAGTTGGCCCCGATATTTCGAATACAGCACTACCTTAAGTGTCATCCATATTTCATCTGGCTATATAAAATGCTATAAATCTCCCCCTGACCCTTACTGTCAAGGCACTCCCCCTATGGAAGAAAAACTGACATTCCGGCGCTACCGGGACAACGACGAAAAATATACCCGCTGGTCCGAGGATATCTTCAACGAGGATACCACCTACAAGTGCCCGACCTACGTACACCGCACCCCGCCGTGTCAGGGCAGCTGCCCGTCGGGCGAGGATATTCGTGGCTGGCTGCAGATCATACGCGGCATCGAGAAGCCACCTGCCGACATAGACTGGCAGGAATATGCCTTCCGCCGCTCTACTGATGCGAACCCGTTTCCCTCCATCATGGGTCGCGTCTGCCCGGCACCCTGCCAGGAAGGCTGTAACCGCAACGAGGTCGAGGACTTCGTCGGCATCAATTCCGCGGAGCAATTCATCGGTGACCATGCGCTGGAAGCCAAACTCGTCTTCAAACAAGCAGAACGGGAATCAGGCAAGAAGGTCGCCATCGTCGGCGGGGGCGTTGCCGGCCTCGCGGCCGCCTATCAACTGCGACGGCTCGGCCATGGCGTGAGTATTTTCGATGAACGCGAAGAACTGGGTGGCATGACACGCTACGGTATCCCCGGCTATCGCATGCCACGCGATGTCATGGATGGCGAGATCCAGCGCATCCTCGACATGGGTATCAATCTCCATATGAAGACGCGCGTTGGCAGGGATATCAGTTTCGAGCAACTGGAAAGTGACTATGACGCCATCCTGCTCGCCATTGGTGCCCAGCAGGGCCGCACCCTGAACATCCCGGGTGGCGATGCTCCCAACTGCGTCAGTGGCGTAGCCTTCCTTGCGGCCTTCAATGAAGGGCGCATGCACCACACGGCCAACAAGGTGGTGGTGATCGGTGGTGGCGACACGGCCATGGACGTGGTCTCGGTTGCGCGTCGTCTGGGACATATCAACACACCCCATGCCGATGACCGTCCTGAAGCGGTGATCCACAACCTGACCGCCCATGATGTCGCAACCTCCGCCAAACGTGATGGCTCCGAGGTGATGTTGATCTACCGCCGCCCGATCGAAGCAATGCCGGCGGCGGAGCACGAAAGGATTACTGCAAAGAAGGAAGGCATCACGCTGCGTGGCAGTCTCGCACCAAAATCTCTTGTCATCGGCGAGGATGGCCGTGCGACAGCACTGCGCGTCATTGAGGTCGAGTGGGCTGACGGCAAAATGACCGAAAAGGAAGGCTCGGAATTTGATATCGAATGTGACCTGATTGTGCCGGCGGTCGGGCAGTCCGGTGACCTGACTGGTCTTGAGTCCTTCGACAATGGCCGTGGCCTGATCGATTCCGACAAGTATTACCAGGTGCCGGACAAACCCGGCTATTTTGTCTGTGGCGATATCGTGCGCCCCCATTTGCTGACCACGGCAATCGGACAGGCCGCCGTTGCCGTCGACAGCATCGACCGCTATCTGGATCAGGATGATTTTGATCGCCGCCCGAAGGTGGATGTACACCATTTCAACCTGCTGGATAAGCTGCGCGAGACCTCGCTCGAACCGGAGCAGTATGACCATCATCAGGACTGGGGCACCGATTTAGCCGGCTTCGCTGTGCACAATTTTGAAGACCGTTCGCACCAGGAAATCATTCCGCATGAGTTGCTCTACCTCGGGCATTTCCCCTATACCCCGCGCTACAAGCGTGAAGAAACCGGGGTCGGCGCCGACGAGGTGCTGGGACATTTCGAGGAACGCTTCCGTGGACTGGATGAGGACGATGTACGTGCAGAGGCAGAACGCTGCATGAGCTGCGGAATGTGCTTCGAGTGTGACAACTGCGTCATTTACTGCCCGCAGGATGCCGTGTTACGGACACCGAAAGTCAAGTCCACGATGGGCCGCTACGTCTATACCGACTACGACCGTTGCATCGGCTGTCATATCTGCGCCGAAGTCTGCCCGACCGGTTATATCAACATGGGCATGGGGTCCGCCTAACATAGAATAGTGTGATCAGTACCCTTGTTTTTCTTCATTAAGGTCAGCTAGTATACTCACCAGCCGTTGGTCGGCAGACCGTTCAACATGCCAACTAACTGATATTTTTACACATTAAATGTAACTTGCCCCGGGCTAACAGCACGACAAGTCGCATCGGAGATCGCTATGCCGATACGTGTTGCTGTGCCCCACGAAACCACTCCCGGTGAACGCCGGGTTGCGCTGATCCCCAGCGTGGCCGAACAACTCACCAAACTTGGATTGCAGATCCAAATACAGGCCGGCGCCGGCTGCGCCGCCTACTACCGTGACCGTGATTACAGCAGCGCTGAAATCGTGGAAGACCGGACCACCCTGCTCGCTGCAGCAGATATCGTCCTGACCGTGAGCCCGCTGACCCCGGACGACGTCGCGTTGTTGCGCGAAGGCACCACGGTCATCGGCTTCCTGCATCCCCATGAATTTGATGACCGGATCTGCGCCCTGCGTGACAGGAAGATCACGGGCTTTGCCATGGAACTAATACCGCGAATCTCGCGGGCACAAAATATGGATGCCCTGTCCTCCCAGGCATCGATCGCCGGTTACAAGGCGGCACTGATGGCTGCAAACCGGACTGCGCGCTTCTTTCCCATGCTGACCACCGCCGCCGGCACTATTCGACCGGCCAAGGTGCTGGTCATCGGTGTCGGCGTTGCTGGCCTGCAGGCAATTGCCACTGCAAAACGCCTCGGCGCCATCGTCGAGGCCTACGACGTGCGACCGGAAACCCGCGAGCAGGTCGAATCGCTGGGTGCCAGATTCGTCGACGTCAAGGTCAATGCCGTCGGCAAGGGTGGCTACGCCCGGGAACTGTCCGCCGAGGAGAAACAACAGGAAATGGAGATCCTCGCACAGCACGTGATCGAGGCCGATGCAATCATATCCACAGCCGCCGTACCTGGCAGGCCGGCCCCGAAGATCATTACCAGCGCCATGGTGGATGACATGAAACCCGGTGCGGTCATTATCGACCTTGCGGCCTACAGCGGTGGCAACTGCGAGCTAACCATCCCCGGTGAGTCCTTCGGTCATGAACTCGTCATGATCTACGGCCCGCTCAATGTCCCGGCCATGATGCCGGTCCATGCCAGTGAGATGTACGCCAAAAACCTCTTCAATTTCATGTCGCTAATCGTCCATGACGGTGAACTCAACCCGGACTGGGAAGACGAGGTCGTCGCAGCCAGCGTCCTCACCCGAGACGGGAAGATTCAGCACGAACTCACCCGCGAACGCGTAGAAAAAACCGCAGGAGACCCGTCATGATTGAAGGAATGACCGCGCTTTATATTTTCATGCTGGCCGCGATTACCGGCTACGAAATCATCGGACGGGTACCGGTCATCCTGCATACCCCGCTGATGTCCGGTTCCAACTTTGTCCACGGCATTGTGCTGGTGGGCGCCATGGTTGCCATGGGACATGCACACGCCCCGCTGGAACTCGTGATCGGCTTTATCGGTGTTGCCCTCGCGGCCGGTAATGCCGTCGGTGGCTATGTCGTCACCGAGCGCATGTTGCAAATGTTCAAACGTAGCAAGGGGAGTAACTGATGGATAATCTCATACAGATCAGTTACTTCATTGCAGCCTTCCTGTTCATCTTCGGCCTGAAGCGCATGAGTTCACCGGTCACAGCGCGTGATGGCATTGTCTGGGCCGGTGTCGGCATGCTGGTAGCCACCCTGATCACCTTCTTCTATCCGGGGATGGAAAATTACCTGCTGATGACGGCCGCCATCTTTGTCGGTGGTGTCGCCGCCTTCTGGTCGGGCAAAAAGGTCGCCATGACCGACATGCCACAAATGATCGCGCTGTATAACGGTATGGGCGGCGGCGCGGCCGCGGCCATTGCCGCCGTGGAATTGCTCCAGGATGACTTTCACTCCCAGACCTTTCTTACGCTGGCGGTACTGGGTGCCCTGATCGGCTCCATGTCGTTCTCGGGTTCACTGATCGCGTTTGCCAAGCTGCAGGGCTGGCTGCGCCGCCCGCTGCGTTTCCCGGGCCAGCAGATTTTCAATATCATCCTGTTCCTGTTCGCAGCAGGCTTTGGTGCCCTGCTGATCACACAGGGTGAAATCAGTGGCACGACCATCATGATCTTCTTTGCCGCAGCGCTTGCCTACGGTGTCATGATGGCGCTGCCCATTGGCGGTGCCGATATGCCGGTGGTGATTTCACTGTTCAACGCCCTGACCGGTCTCGCGGTCGCCTTCGAGGGATTCGTGCTCAATAATGCCGCCATGATCATCGCCGGTACCGTGGTCGGATCTGCAGGTACCTTGTTGACCCAGTTAATGGCCAGGGCCATGAACCGTTCCATCAGCAACGTGCTGTTCAGTTCATTCGGCGCCAGCGGCACGACGGAGACGGACAGTGTGGAGGGCAGCATGAAGCCCATCGATGCTGTCGATGCCGGCGTCATGATGGCCTTCGCCGAACGCGTGATTATCATCCCCGGCTATGGCATGGCCGTCGCGCAGGCACAGCACAAGATCCAGGAACTGATGACCATGCTGCTGGCACGCGGCGTGGATGTGAAATTTGCCATCCACCCGGTTGCCGGCCGCATGCCAGGCCACATGAATGTGCTGCTGGCCGAGGCCAATGTTCCCTACGAGCGCCTGTATGACCTCGACGAGATCAATCCCGCCTTCCCGCAAACCGATGTGGCACTGGTGATTGGTGCCAACGATGTGGTCAACCCGATGGCCCGCACCAATCCCGACAGCCCGATCTATGGCATGCCCATCCTCAATGCCGACCAGGCGAAGAACGTCATCGTGATCAAGCGCGGCCAGGGCAAGGGATTCTCCGGCGTCGAGAACGCACTGTTCTATGGTGATAACACGCGCATGCTCTATGGCGACGGTCAGGCCATGGTCGGCGAACTGATCGAGGCAGTCAAAGCGCTTTGAAGTGCGAGAAGCAAAATCCCTGCCTTTTATTACACCCTGAACAGGGCACGGGGTGCGGCACCTGTACTTCAGCGCAATAGTCACGCAACTGAACATTTAATAGCCTGTACTCGGTGGCGTTTTTAATACTCCTCCTTCCGTACGCCACCATACGCCTCAAGGACGAGGCGTATTTTATGTCTGCACACTTGTGTGTGTAACGAATTACGTGCACACAGTAACTCATCCTGGCATTTCTTCAGTGCTATCATGGCGTCCTCCGTCAACCGCTAAACAGCCACCTATCAGGCCGTAAAAATGTCAAAAATACTATAAAAACAGGGGTTATAGAAAAGGGCAGGAATCGGTCCACTGCAGCTGGGCTTATACACAGCAGCCTAGTGACTGATGTTTTTTCACAACACTGTAGCGGGATAAGTACATTAGAAACTTATAATTAACTTTATCTCTTTGATTTAATTTATAAATATTTTATGAAGAAAAAAAGGACAATCTAACCGTGACACTGGAAAAATAGGCATTTGAGCCCTTTAACCCCGTTTAATCCACAGAGTTATCCACAGATTTTGTGGATAAAAAATACCCCCTAATTAGATGAATGACTTAGCTTCACTTGGTAAGAAAGAGTATCAACCTTGATCGCTAACCTGGCTTGTTTTCCCTCATAAAACCCGAAGCACCGTTAATGTGAGCAATCTAATCCTCCGTATAGCCGTTCCATCACCGCTGTACCGCAGTTTTGACTACCTGCAACCCGTCAATGTGGATGCCACTGCATTACAACCGGGCATACGTGTTCACATACCGTTTGGACGGCGCACTGTCATAGGAATATTGCTTGCCGTCGCCACCGAATCCGACATCGACACGCACAAACTGAAGCGCGCCCTGCAGGTACTCGATGAGACACCGGTAATCGGCAATGACGTTCTGGCCATGGTGTTATGGGCAAGTGATTACTACCACCACCCCATCGGTGATGCACTGAGTGCGGCAATGCCCGCGCTACTGCGGCGTGGTCGGCAACCGACAACCGCTGACGCAACGGGCTGGCGTATGACGCGTGCAGGCCAGGCAATCGACACGACAACACTCGCGCGTGCGGCACGCCAGGCAAAGGTCATGACCCTGTTGAGCACACATCCCCGGGGAATCAATCGTAGCGCCATCGAGGCACCTGCCAACGTATTGCGCGCTCTCGCTGACAAAGGCTGGATAGAGACCTGTAGCCTGAATGAATCACACAGCGATCGCACGATTATACCGTCCGCTCATACCCTGAACCCGGCCCAGCAGCAGGCAGTCGATGCCATCTTCGCGCAGCTAGACAACTTCAAGGCGTTCCTGCTTGCCGGTGTGACCGGCAGTGGCAAGACCGAGGTGTACCTGCAGCTGATTGAAGCCACGCTGGCCCGTCAACAACAGGCACTGGTGCTGGTACCTGAAATCGGCCTGACACCGCAACTGGTGGCACGTTTCCAGCAACGCTTCCCGGTACCACTGGCACTATTGCACTCGGGACTCACCGACCACGAGCGGCTCGCTGCCTGGCAACAGGCACGTAGCGGTCAGGCGCCCATCATCATTGGCACCCGCTCGGCAATCTTCACCCCCATGGCCCGGCCTGGCCTGATTGTCGTTGACGAGGAACACGATGCCTCGCTGAAGCAGCAGGACGGTTTCCGCTATTCAGCCCGTGACCTTGCCATCTGGCGTGCACGTCAACTGGCTATCCCGGTAGTACTCGGCTCAGCCACACCGTCACTGGAGAGCCTGCTAAATGTGGAGCAGTCACGCTACCAGCAGCTGGACCTGCCGGAACGTGCCGGCGTGGCCCGCCAGCCGACGTTTCAGGTTCTCGATGTCCGCAAGCAAGCACTGGAAGATGGACTGTCTGCGCCACTGCTGGAACGTATACGCCAGCATCTGGACACGGGCGCCCAGGTGTTGCTGTTCCTGAACCGGCGTGGCTATGCACCCACCCTGATGTGTTATGACTGCGACTGGACCGCCGAGTGTCTCCGCTGCGATGCCCGCATGACCTGGCATCATCGCGACAAGCTGCTGCACTGTCACCATTGCGGCAGTCAACGACCGGTCGACACCGTCTGTCCGGCATGCCAGGGCAGCGACCTGCATCCCCAGGGCCAGGGAACGGAACGTGTCGAACAGGCACTGGAGGCACACTTTCCGGACGTCAAGCGTATACGTATCGACCGCGATACCACCCGGCGCAAGGGTGAACTGGACAGGCTGCTGGAGCAGGCACGCTGTAGTGAAGGCCACCTGTTACTTGGCACCCAGATGCTCGCCAAGGGGCACCACTTCCCGAACGTCACCCTGGTGGGCATCCTTGATGCCGATCACGGCCTGTTCAGCACTGATTTCCGCGCCAGCGAGCGCATGGCACAGCTGATTGTTCAGGTGGCCGGACGCGCCGGGCGTCATGAACGGCCCGGCGAGGTCATTATCCAGACCTGCCACCCGGAGCACCCGTTATTGCAACTGCTGATCAACCAGGGTTACCCGGCGTTCGCCCGTGCGGCCCTCGACGAGCGCAAGGCTGCACAGTTGCCCCCGGTGACCCGCATGGCCCTGCTGCGCGCCGAGGCCCCGGCGGCCGACACCGCGATGGATTTCCTGGAAGCTGTTGCAGAACGTATCAGCGCGACCGGTATCCGTGCGGTCGAGACCTGGGGGCCGCTACCCGCCACCATGGAACGCCGCGCCGGGCGCTATCGTGCCCAGCTGGTGCTGCAGTCTGATCAGCTGGGCGAGCTACAACGTCTGCTGAGTACTGTCGTCAGGCAACTGGAAACGGCGAAAGAGGCCCGTCGGGTGCGCTGGTCCGTGGACGTTGACCCGGCAGATACCTATTAAGGCAGACAAGTTGCAAGATGGCGGGCGAGCAGGATAATAGGCGATCCATTCACGGATGCGATCCGCTCCCACGGCTTTAATAATCATTTGAAAACCCAGCTCGCCAAATTACTCACCGATGCCGTTGCCACCCTGCAGGCCGACGGCACACTGCCAACCGACATCTCGCCCAACGTGATGATCGAGCGCACCCGCGACCGGGCACACGGCGACTTCGCCAGCAACCTGGCACTGACGCTGGCGAAACCCGCACGCAGCAAACCACGTGACATCGCTGCAAAACTGATCGCCGCAATCGAACCCGGCGGGCAGGTGCAAAAGATTGAAATCGCCGGCCCTGGATTCATCAATTTCTTTCTTGGCTGCCAGGCCTGGCATGCCGTCATCGATGACATCCTTGAGGACAGTGATCGCTACGGCCGCAGTGACTATGGCAAGGGACAGCGCATACAGGTGGAATTTGTATCCGCCAACCCGACCGGCCCGCTGCATGTCGGTCATGGCCGTGGTGCGGCCTATGGCGCCGCAGTGGCCGACCTGCTGGAAGCGATCGGCTATGAAGTGCACCGCGAGTATTACGTGAACGATGCCGGACGGCAGATGGATATTCTCGCCGTCAGTGTTTACCTGCGCTACCTGGACCTGTGCGGCGAAACAGTCACCTTCCCTGCCAACGGCTACCAGGGCGATTATGTCTGGGATATCGCCGCCACATTGCACCGTGAACACGGCGAGACATTCAGGCACCCGGTCGCCGACATCTTCGCGGATGTCCCGCCCGACGAACCGGCCGGTGGTGACAAGGAAGCACACATCGATGGCATCATCGAGCGTACCTGCACACTACTGGGACAGACACAGTACCGACGGGTCTTTGATGAGGGGCTGAACGCCATACTCGGCAATATCCGCCAGGACCTGAAAGAGTTTGGCGTAGTCTACGACGAGTGGTTTTCAGAACGTTCGCTGTCCGACGACAAATCCGTCGAAGCCGGCATTGAACGCCTGCAGCAAAGCGGCCATGTCTATGAAAAGAACGGCGCCCTGTGGTTCAAGGCTACAGATTTTGGCGATGAGAAGGACCGCGTGCTCGTGCGCGACAACGGCCAGACCACTTACTTTGCCTCGGACATTGCCTACCATGCCAATAAGCTGGAACGTGGTTACAACCGTGTCATCGATGTCTGGGGTGCCGATCACCACGGCTATGTGCCCCGGGTAAAGGCCGCGCTCAAGGCCCTTGGCGATGACCCGGACAAGCTGGATGTCTTGCTGGTGCAGTTCGCAATCCTCTATCGTCATGGCGAGAAGGTACAGATGTCGACGCGTTCCGGCGAGTTCGTCACCTTGCGCGAACTGCGTAAGGAAGTTGGCAATGATGCCGCACGATTTTTCTATGTGATGCGCAAATGTGAACAGCACATGGATTTCGATCTTGATCTCGCCAAGTCCCAGTCCAATGACAATCCCGTGTATTACATCCAGTATGCACACGCACGGGTCAGGAGTGTGTTCCGGCAACTGCAGGAAAAACAGTTCAACTGGGACCGTGCCGCCGGCAACGAGGGTGTGTCCATCCTGTCAGAGTCCCATGAGCTGGAGCTGATGATTAATCTTTCGCGTTATCCGGAAATCCTGGAAGCGGCAGCCATTAACCATGAACCGCATCAGCTGACGCATTACCTGCGTGAACTGGCCAACGATTTCCACACCTATTACAATGCCCACACCTTTCTGGTTGAGGATGCTAAAGTCCGCAATGCACGCCTGAACCTGATCGAAGCAACCCGGCAAGTCATCGCCAACGGCCTTGGTCTGCTGGGCGTTTCCGCCCCGGACACCATGTAATGCCACGCGACTACAAACACAGAGCCAATCGAGGCAAGAAACGCGCCACGCTGTCACCCTGGATCGGCGTCCTTGCCGGTCTGCTGATTGGCCTGTTCGTTGCCTTCCTGATCTTTATCAAGCTGCAGGCTAAACCGGGTGAACCGGTCTATATACAGGAAACCCTGCCGCCAGCAGCGATCAGCCAGGAGGAGGAGGTACGCGAGGTACACCAGGATGAGACCGCGGTGATTCCGCCACCGCCGAAACCGCGTTTTGATTTCTATACCCTGTTACCGGAAATGGAGGTCGTCATACCGGAAGAGGTCATCACGGAGAGTCTGAAACAGACGGCACCCCCGCCCGCGGCAACACCACCAGCGGCCAGGCCTGCCAGCAATGCTCCCCCGCAGGCTACAGTAAAACCGGCGGCGCCCGCCACACCAGCACCACTACCGAAGCCAGCGCCCAGCTCCAGGCCACCCCCCCCAAGCGGTACCTATTACCTGCAGGTCGGCTCCTTCAGCGACAGTGTAAAGGCTGAACGTTTCAGAGCAGAACTGGCAATGATGGGCATGCAGACCAGCATTCAGACCGTCACCATCAACAGCAAGGACACCTATCACCGCGTCCGGGTGGGCCCCATAGGAACGCTAAATGAACTGGACAGGACTCGCCAGACCCTCAAGAAAAAAGGTATCGACAGCACCCCGATCAAGGTCCGGGGCTAGCACACGCATCGCGGCGGCAAGCCACGAAAAAATCACTTATGACGGATCCGGATAAACCTCAAACGTTTGCCTGAGTATCAGCGCATCCCGATAGGAAAGCTCGATAATCCATTCGCCGGGGATCAGCTCATCGGGCTCGTCCAGGAAATAGGTATAGTTGAACACCTGAACATCATTTGAATCGGTCTCGTACAGTGACTGCGTACGCGTATAGGTACGGCTACCCGGTTCACCCGTTGCAGTCTTCACCGGCCGGGTCACCGTCAATGTGACCAGCTGACCGACGGGCATCCCGTAGACATCCGCGAACACTTCCAGGCCATGCCCGAGCTTTGCCGGTATGCGGTTACCCTTGATGCGCAACACCGAAA
>Ga0316187_10005019_pt1 | contig 11449 bp, 8 predicted proteins | sample CroRivburrow1_MG_FD_204927 | JGI IMG/M metagenome (GOLD analysis project Ga0316187, IMG submission 204927) | Coastal sediment microbial communities from Maine, United States - Cross River worm burrow 1 | ecosystem: Environmental > Aquatic > Marine > Coastal > Sediment | place: USA: Maine...
GTTCCCGGACTTCGGCCAGAGAGGCAGCATTACGCAGATTTACCATTTGAAAAGACCGTCCCAGATTTAAAAAATGACAGTGGGCATCCACCAGCCCGGGCGTCACCAGCCTTCCGGGCAAATCCAGCATCTCGGTATGCGTGCTGCAGGCTTTTTTGACCTCAGTGTTACTGCCGATGTGAGTGATCCGGTCATCAGTTATTTTAAGCGCCTCAGCCCAGGGCTGTGCCGGGTTTCCGGTGAAAATCCGCGCCGAGAAAATCGCAAAGTCCATACAATATTCCTTTCCGTCTTGAAAAAATATCAAGATCTATTTATTCACCGCAAAGGCGCAAAGAACGCAAAGGTTTAATTATTTTTTGTTTTCCGGTGAGAGGGCCGGAAAACAAAAAAACAGCTTTATAAAGTAAATCTCACCGCCAAAAGATCTATTATTATAACACATGTGAAGCTCATATTATTTTCAGAAAAAGTGCTCTCTTATTCTTTGTCGTCCTTCCTATCCACCGGTATTATTGGAGGATCAACGGCAAAGAATTAGGAAAAACATCTCTGCGTTCTTTGCGTCTTGCTGTGAGAATAATTTTTATCATAGATGTGATGACTTTTCATCTCGCCTGGTAGGTCGTATGGGGATCCAGAATATCCCGTAAACCGTCTCCGAGAAGATTGAGCCCCAGAACGGTGACAAAGATGGCGATTCCCGGGAAGATACTGATCCAGGGCGCCGTGAAGAGCTGCTCCCTGGCGGCTGAAAGCATGCCACCCCAGGAGGGGGTCGGCGGCTGTACGCCCAAACCGAGGAAGGAAAGTGAAGCTTCCAGAAGGATGGCCCAGGCAACGCCCAGGGTGGCAATAACCAGGATGGGACCGACGATGTTCGGCAATACTTGGGTGAACATGATACGGGTTCGCCCGTAGCCCAGAGCTCTGGCGGCTTGGACATAGTCCAGCGTCCGTGCGGAAAGAGCCTGGGAACGCGTGATGCGGCAGGTGTAAGACCAGTTGGTAAAGCCCAGGGCCACAAAGACATTCAACAGGCCGGGGCCCAGCAAGGCCATCACCGCCAGAGCAAAAATAAGCGAGGGGATGGACAGCATCACATTGGTCAAACCCATAACGAAATCATCCCACCACTTGCCGAAAAAACCTGCGGACAGGCCCAGGACGACACCGATCAGCGTGTTAAAAGCCTGGCAGATCAACCCCACCGCCAGGGAAATTCGGGACCCGTAGATAACCCGCGAGAGGACATCCCGCCCCTGATTATCGGTCCCGAACCAAAAAGTGGCGCTGGGCGGCTCCTCGGATACCATCAGGTCGGCGTCGTCGATGGGATGGTAGGGGGCCAGAAATGATGCGAAGACGGCGATGATAATCACCAAAAGCGTAATGATGCCGCCCATGATGAGATTGGTCTGTCGTAGCAGTTTTTTAGTGGTCGTGTTCATTTATAAGACGCCCGTATTCTGGGGTCGATAAACCCGTAAAGCAAATCCACGATCAGGTTGACCAGAAGAAAAACCGTGATGATGGCCAGAATACACCCCTGGGTGACGGGGATGTCCCGCTGGAAAATGGAATCGACGACCAGGGACCCCAGACCCGGCCAGGAAAACAATTTTTCCACGATCACCGTCTGGGCCATCAAGGCCCCGAACTGCAAACCGGCCGTGGTCAACACCAGAATCAAGGCATTGCGCCAGACATGCCTGCGGTTGACCAGAAACTCGGAAAGCCCTTTAGCACGTGCGGTGCGGATATAGTCGTTAGTCAAAATCTCCACCACCGCGGCCCGGGTGGTTCTGGCCAAAAGCGCCATGTAAGCAACACCTAAAGTGAAGCCCGGTAAAATGATATTTTTAATAGACCCGTCGCCGTAACCCTGGGGCGGCAGCAAGCGCAATTTGACGGAGATAAAATACATCAGCAAAAGCCCCAGCCAGAACTGGGGCATGGATACGCCTGAAACGGCGCCCATCATACTGAAGGTATCCAGCCATCGTCCTTGGCGCAAAGCGGAATAAAAACCCAGCGGAATGCCTAGAGAAACAGCAACGACCATGGCAACCAGGGCCAGTTTCAACGTCGGCCAGAGTCGGTCCAAAATGAGTTGAGCCACCGGTTCCCGCCGCAGAAAAGACAGCCCCAAATTACCGGTGGACAAGTCCTTGACATAAATCAGGAATCGCAACCAGACCGGTTTGTCCAAACCCCAGTCTTTCTTCATTTGTTCAATGTAGTGCACGTCGATGTTATGGTCCTGCTCCCCGGCCGCCATTAGGGCTGCGTTGCCGGGCAGGACATTGAGCAGCAAAAAAATGATAAAGGCGACGGCCAGGATGGTGGGTATGAACTGAAGTATGCGCCGGACGGCATATGCGAACATGGATTTTCCTTTTTTAGGATTATTTTCACCGCGGAGCTGAGTGCGAAGAAGGTATATTTTATTTTCCTTTGCCGTCTTCTTAACGGCAAAGGAAAATCATTAATCATCACGCCAAGTTAATTGCGGTAATTTGATCTCAATCTTCAATCGAGGTTACTTGCGTGCAAAATTCAGGAACTACTTCATATTCGCCCGCGGTGAGGTTTCGTCGATCCATACGCTGGTCATATCCTGAAACATCATTTCCGGGGCCACCGCTGCCAGTCCGTGGACCCAGGGTTGATGCGCCAAGATGGCTTTATTGTAGTTGAAAAACCAAAGCGGGGCATCTTCGACAAAAATTTCTTCAGCCTGCTTGATGTAGCCGATTTTTTTATCTTTGTCCCGGGTGGCGGCTGCCATGTCCAGCAATTTGTCAAAATCGGCATTGTTGTACTTGACGTAGTTGCCGGCTGCCGGCGGATTATCCGACTTCCAGCGCGACAGCACCTCCAGGGGATCCGGACCCGAATCCAGCGACCAAATAAACAACTGGTAATCGGCTTTACGGACACGTTCGGCCATAGCCGCCCCTTCCATCTGCTGGATTTTCAAGGTGATGCCGAGCTTCTTCAGATAAGGCATGGTCGCTTCATAGATACCGGTGCCCCAAGATTTATTGGCGGTACCAATGGCATGCTCAATCACAAAGCCGTTTTCATACCCCGCTTCTTTCATAAGCTGTTTGGCTTTTTCCAGGTTGAAGTCGTATTTTTTGATATTGGGATTGAACGCCGGCGAGGTGGTCGGCAAATAACCCCGGGCTGAAAAGGCTTTGCCTTTGAGAATCTTCTCGATGATCAGATCAGCCGGTATGGCATGACAAATAGCCTGACGCACCCGCTTGTCACTCAAGGGTTTGTAGTCCGGGTTGAAACCAATCAGGCGCGTGAACATCTCGGCGACCTCGATCATATTCTTGGAGATCAGCGGGTCGGCTTTATACTCGGGATAATTCACCGCGCCGACGATGGTGGCGTCCAATTCTTTGGCTTTGAAAGCCAGATCGCGGGGAGCCGCCTCGCCCATGATTTTGTAGACCACTTTATCCAGATAGGGTTTGCCCTCTACGTAAAAATCAGCAAACTTTTCCATAACCACTTCGGATCCCTTGACCCACTTGACAAATTTAAAAGGGCCACATCCCACCGGATTGGTGGCGAACGCATCCCCCAGACGCTCCACTTCCTCTTTCGGCAATATGTCTGTACCCGGCAGCCAAAGGTAGAACTTCGGGTCCACTGGATCATCCAATGTCATCGTAAAAGTGAGATCGTCGATTTTCTTGAGACCGGACATCGTTGTCGCTTTGCCATCCACGACGTCCTGGGACCCTTTGATCGGTTTTACCTGGTCCAAATTCGGTGAAGCAGGTTTCATACCGGCAATCCGGTTATAGGACCAGATAACATCATCCGCTATTAACTGGCGGCCGTTGTGAAATTTGACGTTGGGCCTCAGCTTGAAGGTGAACACCAATCCATCATCGGAAACGGTAACACTTTCAGCCAACTCCGGCACCGGCTCATTTTTTTCGGCATCCCATCTGTATAGAGAGCGATGAATATTCATCCCCACCAGAAAATCCTGGTAACGGGTCGATTTGTGGGGATCAAGCCCAAAAAGGTCGCCGCCGTAAGGTGCCATCGTATTCAACGTTCCCCCGCTTCTGACTGCAAATGCTGATGGAGCGGTTAAACCGATTAACAAAGCCAATGTCAAAATCAAAATTTTCCTCATGAATCCTCCTCCTTTGTTTGGGTTAAATCGCTGCTTGGTTTAGACCTCCGAAAATTCATACCGCGCCTACAATTCCATACCCGATTTACCATGTCAACAGATAATTGCAGGCCTCGTTATTCATCAAATGAAAGTGACCATAGACCTTAATAGACCACCGAATTTTACATGAATTGGACATTCGGTCGACCTGGCTTCAAAGGTTCAATATTCCCGGTTCAGGGTTAATCGCTTCGCATTTTTCCCCTTTGCTATTACTTTTATTTTGAATCAACTGGAGCTGAATTTGACGTTGCCCCGGTCATCCGGCTTTTGGAATAGACTTGACATTACAGATTTGATATAGGCAATTACTTGATCTGTGGGTTCGGTATTCAAGTTTTGATTCACCCAATTATTACTGCCCCTATATGAAACTTCAAGGAATGATGATTGACGATTGACGAATTGTGGATGTCGCTCTCCGAGGCGTAGGCGCTACAACCCCTGCGAGCCGGAGGCTTCGCTCTGCAATTTTTAGCAAATAAAATAGAAAGAATTCCTTAATTCGACATTCGACCTTTATCATGTTGGAGTTTCTTTTTCGATCACTATGACAGCTTCGGCGACCGGCCTCGACGCTGACCTCTGACTTCTGATTTCTGACATCTGGCATCTTAAACCTTAATAGAGCATGGAATGTTCGACATACTAATCAAAGGCGCAACCATTGTTGACGGAACCGGGGCGAAAGCATGGGTCGGCGATGTAGCCGTCGCCGGGGACCGCTTCGTTGCCCTGGATCGCGGCATATCCGGTGAAGCCCGCCGGGTGATTGCCGCCGACGGCTATATGCTGGCACCGGGATTTATCGATATTCACTGCCATTCCGATTTTTCCCTCTTCGATCATCCCGACGCCGATATCAAACTGAGACAAGGGGTTACCCTGGAAGTTTTAGGCAATTGCGGTACCTCACTGGCTCCCCTGGAAGCAAATTCACGGGCCTTGATTCCGGCCGAAAGTGATTCAGATATTCAGTCATGGGCGCATCCCCTGGACTGGACTTCATATGATCAGTATGTAAACATCCTGCAGTCGTCAGGCCTGTCCATCAATGTTACCGGACTGGTCGGCCACGGCACCCTGCGGCTGACCGCCATGGGGCCCTCAGATAAAACACCCACTTCCAACCAGATGGCCCGTATGAAATCCTTGTTGTCGCAATCCATGGATGAGGGCGCGGCCGGCCTGTCAACAGGATTGATTTATGCGCCCGGCTGTTTTGCTGACACCCGGGAGTTGGTTGCGCTTGCCGAGGTGGCCGCCCGCAAGGGAGGATACTATGCCTCCCATATCCGCAACGAAGCCGATCGGATCATCACAGCTCTCGAGGAAGTTATCCGCATCGGCCGGGAAGCCCAGATTCCGGTTCATGTTTCCCACCTGAAGGTCGCTGGCAAGAAAAACTGGGCTCTGCGTGAGACCGTGGTGGAAAAACTGACTTCCGCCCGCTTGGAGGGCATCGACATCACCTGTGATGTATATCCGTACTTTCACTCCAGCACCACGATACTGGCCCTGCTGCCGCCCTGGTCGCTCGAGGGCGGTATGGCGTCGCTGATGCCCCGGCTTAAAGATCCCCGGCAGCGGGAGCGCATCATCGCTGGAATCAAAGATGGGATCGCAGGTTGGGAAAATATGATACTTCATACCGGCCTGGACAAAATCGTGATCTCCTCGGTTCAAAGCACGCAGCGCAAAGGGCTGGAAGGTAAAAGCATTGCACAGATTGCGATAGAAGCGCAACAGGATCCTTTCCAACTGCTGTTGGATCTCGTTGAGTCTGAAAACGGCGCGATATCCATCATCACAGAATCCATGAACGAGGAAAATATGGTCCGTTTTTTATCCCTGCCCTTTGCCATGATCGGCTCGGATGGATCTCCCAACCAGGGTCGCCCGCACCCACGCCTGTACGGCACGTTTCCCCGGGTGATTCGCCGGGTAGTGCGGGAATTGGGCGCATTGTCGATGGAAGCGGCCGTCCATAAAATGAGCGGACTGACCGCCCGGCGACTGGGGCTTAAAGATACCGGAATTCTGCGCAAAGGTTTTAAAGCGGATGCAGTGCTCTTTGATCCCTTGACTTTTGGTGACACGGCAACCTATGATCATCCGCGAAGTTTCCCTCAGGGGCTTCTGGCGACCATTGTCAATGGTGAGGTTGTCATTTACGGGGAAACGCATACCGGCGCGAAACCAGGGATGTTTTATCGGAAATGAAATCGGGCTGGAGGAAACATAAAGTAAATCCGTACTGATTATTTGAAATATTTGATAAATCACAAATCTCAAGCACCAAATTACAAATAAATCACAAAGGCCAATGGCCAAGACAGGTTTTGAATTTTGAATTTGGGAAATTACTTTTGAATACCACCAGGCATCTTCTCGAAGTACAGAGACTGAAGACACATTTTTATACATTTGAAGGCATCGCCAAGGCGGTCGAAAATGTCTCATTCTACATGGATGAAGGCGAGACCCTGGGATTGGTAGGCGAGTCGGGCTGCGGTAAAAGCGTTACAGCGCTGTCCATCATGCGACTTATCAAAAATCCGCCCGGAAAAATAGTGGCCGGACAGATTCTTTTTGAAGGTGCGGATCTTCTCAAATTATCGGAAAGCCGGATGCGCGCCATCCGAGGCGCTCGCATTTCGATGATCTTTCAGGAGCCCATGACCTCACTCAATCCGGTCTATACTATCGGTCATCAGATTGCCGAGATGTTCGAGATTCACAAAAGGACCAATAAAAAGGAAAGCTGGGACCGCGCCGTAGAAACCCTCAGGCAGGTCCAGATGCCGTCGCCGCAAAAGCGGGCACATGAATATCCCTACCAGCTTTCAGGCGGTATGCGGCAACGCGCTATGATTGCCATGACAATGGCCTGCAATCCCAAAATTCTGATTGCAGATGAGCCCACCACCGCTCTGGACGTCACGATTCAGGCCCAGATCCTTGATCTCATGCTGAAATTAAAAGAAGATTTCGGTGCCGCCGTTCTCATAATTACCCATGATCTTGGTGTTGTTGCGGAAATTGCCCAGCGCATCGTGGTCATGTATGCCAGCCAAGTGGTTGAGGAGGGCACGACCCGGGATATTTTCAATCATCCAAAGCACCCGTATACCCAGGGACTTTTGAGATCCGTTCCCAGGTTGGGAGATCGATCGCGCTATGGTCGCACGCGCCTGCTGGAAATTACGGGGATGGTCCCCAGTCTATATGACTTGCCTGAAGGATGCAATTTTCACCCGCGATGCAAGCATGCAATGGCCATTTGCCGCGAAACACCCCCTGAGTTTGTCGACCTGGGAGGTATCCACAGGATGCGTTGCTATTTATGAGCCAGTCAATAGGAGGTCAGAGGTCAGTAGACAGAAGTCAGAAGTCAGATGAATACTGTCAGTTTTTATAAAAAGATTGAGCAAAGCGGTTCCACTCTTCGACATTCGTTATTCGATATTCTGCGGTTCTGCTGTTCGCTTTTCTAAAATGGGAAGTTTATTTAATATAAAAGGTATGATCAGCCGTAAAAACCAATAAAAAATGCCGCCGCAGCGAGGAGACATAACGGATTGGAAACACTACTTACAGTCAAGGATTTAAAAGTACATTTCCCGATTACCAAAGGGATTCTCTCCCGCACAAAGGGCTATGTCTATGCGGTGGACGGCATCTCGTTTGCGCTGAATGAAGGAGAAACCCTCGGAATCGTCGGTGAGAGCGGTTGCGGCAAAACCACCGCCGGCCTGGCGATCCTGCGGTTGATTAAACCGACGGATGGCCGGGTCGTTTTTCAGGGAAAAGATATGTCCCGGATGACCAAACCGGAAAAACAAAACCTGCGCCGGGAAATGCAGATTATTTTCCAGGATCCTTATTCATCACTGAATCCACGCATGACTTTGAATCGCACCCTCTCCGACCCCATGAAGATTCACGGGATCTATCATGGCACCGAGCGCAAGGAGCGGGTCGCCTATCTGCTGGAAAAAGTGGGATTGACGCCTGAACAGGGCAGACGCTATCCCCATGAATTCAGCGGCGGCCAGCGGCAACGCATCGGAGTCGCCCGCGCCCTGGCCCTCAACCCCCAAATCATTATCGGTGATGAGCCCGTCTCCGCGCTGGATGTCTCGATTCAAGCCCAAATTATCAACCTCCTGATCGACCTTCAGGATGAATTTCAGCTATCGTATATCATCATCTCCCATGATCTGGCGGTGGTGGAATATATCTGTGATCGCATCGCCGTCATGTATCTGGGAAAGATTGTGGAAATGTCCGTTTACCGGGATATGTACGCCGACCCCAGACACCCCTACACCCAGGCCTTGCTTTCAGCAGTCCCTGTTCCCGATCTCAATGCTAAAAGTAAGAGAATTATTCTGGGAGGTGATGTACCCAGCCCCATCAATCCACCATCCGGCTGCCGCTTTCATCCCCGCTGCCCCCACTGCATGGATATCTGCCCCCAGGAAGAACCGGAGTTAAAAGATCTGGGAGATGAGCACTGGGTGGCGTGCCATTTATGCTGAGACCCGACTCTTAAGGCTATGTCTAAATATGTTGAATATCGCAGGTCTCATTCCAAAAGCCATCACCCTAATATATGGTAAGGCTGAAAATGAAAAAACGTGGACTATTAATGTCAATCCACGCTTGTACCCTTCAAATCTGATGTTTACTGACTTTTGTATATCATATCGCTTTGCAGGTAGGATTAAGAAAAGACTTATTTATTTCTGATAGCGAGATACCGCTTTCATCTGTATAGAGCCATTTTTTCATATTATTTTTTAAATTTAGCCATTCTTTGCCGGTGCGCTTTTTCCACTTATTTGTAGAACTTACCCGTGCATTCAACGACAGAGACTTCAATCACGCCTGTGGCCTTGAGAACTTTTTCAGGGAAGTCCTTGCCGGCTAGCGAAGGTGTATATTTTTCAACGATCTTTTTCAACGCTTCTATTTTCTCATCTTCGTTGTCTATCATTTTAGCTTCACCTATAATTATCACGCTTAGGTATTCAGTATTTACATCACATGGCAGCTCTGCCATCAGAAATTTCTCCATTTTATCCACTTCAAAACTAACTTTTTTATCATTTTTTATATTATCAATTTTTTGCCCCTTAATAAGGCCGTGTATATATATCTTTCTATTGAAATAAATAAAATGCACCGGTGTTATGTAGGGAAAACCATTGGCGTTAAGCGTTGCCAATCGTCCGACCTGTTCTTCGATAAGAAGTGACTCTATTTGACGTTCTGTGAGCTGATGTGATTTCATTCTTCCTTGCATGTCTTTTGACCTCCTTTGGTGTGTATTGTAAAATCAATTTAAAAAGACTGAGCAAGACTACTTCACCAGATTGGCTACGAAGGCCAAGAGCGAATCTACTAAATTCCGCATTCCCCATTCAAATGCCTCTGTCCTCTGTTTTCCGACTTCTATCCTCTGACTTCTGCCCTCTGTCTTCTGTCCTCTGTCCTCTGCCCTCCGCCTTCTGTCCTCTGCCCTCCGCCTTCTGTCCTCTGCCTTCTGTCCCCTGTCTAATGTTTTCCAAGCAAATAATCAATCGCACTTTCTAACAGTACCGGTGTTCTATCGAACAAGTCTGGTTTATAAACCCTTTCCGTAAACTTGTGGAGATCTTTGCCCCAGGGCCCGATGTTGATTACCGGCACGGACAGGGCCTCCATTCCGGCAAAGGGAATGTCGTAAGTTTTCTGCCATAACGGCATATTGGGCCCGATAAAAGGTTCGATACCCTCACCATTTTGCAAGGCCGCATAACTCAGGTCCGTAAGCCCCATAATATAATTTTTTTTCTTATAGGCTTCCTGCCATCGTTTTTCGGCAATACCAATCAAATAACCGGTTAAGTTATCGACACCGTCGGGCAGGTTTTGAAACTCATCATTGTGAATCGACGGGTAATACGGGGGCGAAAGGGCAATGACCACAGCAGGCGAAAGGTCGGATACATGGCTGAGGGTCATTTCGACAATCTTAAGGGTGGCCTCCGGGGAGTTCAGGCGTTGCCCCCGGATGTCGGATATAATCGATTCCAACCCCCCGGCGTATGCCTCCGTAAAAATCTGACCGGAGTCATTCAGGGCTTGTCGGTAAAGCTCTGAAAATGTTTTGACGTGCACCTGCCAGGCTGGACCGGGTTCCTGCCGGACCCATTTACGGTTGTAAGCTGCGTGGCTTTGCCGAATTTTATCAATCACGAGATCAACTGCATATTGGCAGGTTGCTTTTAATTGCAGAATCGAATCTCCGGGCGTCTTGTTTAAAGAAATCAGGCTTAAATATCCGCCTGCAGAAGCCGGGATGGAGGCATCATAGACCTCCTTGTTATCCCTCATGTAGCTCCAGGACGGCGGTGGAGAAACCTCACCCCGAACCACATCGCAATAATCTGTATTCAACTCGGTTTGGAGAACTATTTCAGATAATAAAAGCACAGGATTAAAACCCTGGTAGATATGGCCAATGTGTGATTTTTTACCCCGAACGTAGATAACCGCCAGCAGCTTGCCGGCAGAACCGACGTGGAAGGTGCCTGTTTTACCCTGCTCCTTTGAGTGTGGTTCGGAATTGATCATGATCTTGTAATCCAGGTTGAATGCGGCTTTAAGATCGGACAGCAGACTTAAACTCCCGCGCATTCCCTCCGATAAGTTTTCTTCATCCGGAACCGACAAAAGCAGTATATTGCCCTTGAAATCCGCCTTTTCGGAATACTCTTCCAGCAGAACACACTGAATGGCAGCCCCGGCTTTCATGTCACCGGTTCCGCGACCGAAAATCCACTCGTCGCCCTCCAGGTCCATACGGGCCTCCGCAGCCAGTTCCATCCCGGCCAAAGCGGTCTGCAGTTTTGGCGGATCGTAGGCCCATTTTGCCAAACTGCCGTAGTCAAAGGCATCGACGACATCGTGATGATGCATCAGGATCACGGTTTGATCGCCCTGCCCTTTTACCAGGCCCCATACAACCGAACGTTCCAGCGGGTCCTTTCCCAGGGGGTATAGACCAAAATAATCCGGGTGGTTGTTGAAATATTCGTGTTGTCCCAGCCATTCGTACAGATAGGCCTCAACATCATTTTCCCGGCGGGTGCCGGTGTCGCTCTGAACCCTCACCAGTTCGAGCATGAGCTCTTTTATCCGGTCTGATCTTGAATTTTTCATAGAATTTTATTTCGTTGATTTCTTTTT
>Ga0316187_10005020_pt1 | contig 11445 bp, 7 predicted proteins | sample CroRivburrow1_MG_FD_204927 | JGI IMG/M metagenome (GOLD analysis project Ga0316187, IMG submission 204927) | Coastal sediment microbial communities from Maine, United States - Cross River worm burrow 1 | ecosystem: Environmental > Aquatic > Marine > Coastal > Sediment | place: USA: Maine...
CTTCGCCGGCCGACGCAATCGGAGCAGGCGAGGCTTTTGATTCTGGGGGAATCGGTGACCGGCGCCAGCCTAGATCTCCAAGGTACCGATTGAGATCCTTAGCCCGCATGGTCATGCATCTCGGCACGTCGCGGCGGCTTCCGCCGCCATCGCTGACTGAAGAGAGGTTTAGCCCTCCTCCTCATCGCCCGATGCGTCCTCGGCCGCGTCGTCGCCTTTGTCCGCATCTTCCGCCGCCGCACCTGCCTTCCGCGTCATCCCGAGGAGACGCTGCAACCGGGCCAGCTCGTCATCCTTCTCCTCGTCGTCGCCCGCAGCAGCTATGACCACATCGGCGGTCGGCAACACGTCGGGGATAGGTTCCGTGCTGGGTTGTTCGCTGGCGGCATCGACCTCGGCACGAAATTGCTCGACCAGGGCCTGACGGTGGGCGTCGAGCTCCTCCTGGGTGAGAATGCGCCAGGTGACCTTGCCTTCCTCGACATCGTCGCGCGCCTTGAGCGTCGGTTTCGTGAACCGGCTCTCGGTGCGCGGCTTGGCGCCGTTGATGATCTGCTCGGCGCGCTGCGAGACCACGACAATGTAGCGAAAAATGGAGTCAAACTCTTTGGGCAACTCAATCATGGGGCGAAGTCCTTCTCAAGCGATTCCTGGAACGCCTTTCGAATAGCGTCCAATCGGGCGTTCATGCGTGTCGGTTTCTGATGTTCGGCGATGCAGATGCCGAAAAGGGCATTCACAGCCTCCCCGAGACGGTCGTTGATAATAGCATAATCAAACTCTCCGGCGACCTGAAACTCGCGCAAAGCCCATTGCAGCCGCCTTTGTATCGCCTCGGGCGGGTCCTGGCGCCGTTTTTTGAGACGAGTCTCGAGGACCTCATATGACGGCGGATAGACAAAAATCTTCACGACCTCTGGCATCAGGGTCTTGACCTGATTGGCCCCCTGCACCTCGATATCGAGGAATACGTCGCAGCCTGCTGCCAACTGCTCCTCCACCGCCCTGCGGGAGGTTCCGTATCGGTAGTCGGCGTACTCCGCCCATTCCAGGAAATCCCCCCGCTGGACCATGCTTTCAAAGGTTTCGTCATCGACAAAGTGATAGTCCACGCGATCGGTTTCAGCGGGCCGCGGCGGCCGGGTCGTGTGCGAGATCGAGAAGTGGCCCACAATGTCGTGTTCAGCCAGCCGGACGATGGCCTCGCGGATTAGGGTTGTCTTGCCGCCTCCCGAGGGTGACGAGACGATGAACAGAATGCCGTGCCGGTCAAATATCAATCGATCCTCCCCGCAGGCTGCATTCTACGCCATCAAACACTGGGTGATGGGGGCGATTCTGAGCTACACTTTCTCCGGTTCACATATTTTGTCCACGCGTCTCGTAGCCAGCGGTGCGCCGCAACGAAGTCAGACCGAGCAAGGAAAGGAGGGTTTTTTGAAACGAGCCATCACGTCGTCTCTGCTCACGGCCGCGATCCTTTTTGTCGCGGCATCGACTCCCGCATGGGCCCAGAATGAAGGTGCAAGCCTCACCGACAGGGGCCACAAGCTGCCCATGAAGTGGGGCTTCGGATTCACGATCTACAACCAGAACCAGCCCTACGACATCGTTACCCTCGAGGTACCGCTCGCCGGGCTCGACATCGGCGCGGCCGAGGGCCTCGAAATCCAGAACAACACCGACAGCTATCACCTCAAGTTTGACTACTGGGTTTTGCCGTTTCTCAATATCTACCTGCTCGGCGGTCAGATCGACGGCACGACGAACGTGAAGCTGAGCGATGTCGACCTGGGCCTCCCGATCCTGTTGAACGACATCAAGATCGATTACAGCGGCATGATGTACGGCGGCGGCGCGACTCTCGCTTTTGGCGGCAAACGGTGGTTCACCACCCTTACCTACGACATCACGAGGACTGACCTCGATGTGACTTCTTCGGCGGTCCAGGGGTGGCTGGTGACACCACGTGTCGGCCTGGTCTTCGAAGGCGCAGCCATCTGGGTCGGCGCGATGTACCAACAAACCGAGGAGACGCACGAGGGCATTTGGGAGATGCCGTACCTCGGTCTGGTGCCATACTACGTCGAACTCCAGCAGGCGGAGCCGTGGAACTACCAGATCGGCATGACGGCCGGCCTCAGTAAGCACTGGAACCTGGTCCTCGAGGGCGGCGTCGGCAGCCGAAAGTCTGTACTCGCCCACCTCGAATACCGCTTCGGTAAGCGATAGCGTGGCCTTCGACCCGTCCGCTGACCTCTCAGGTCGTCGGAGCACCGCTGGCCAAGTCCAGAAGTGGGGTTTCCGATTCGCAGCCATCGACTATTTCTGCGTGCTGAGCGGTCTTACCTTCGACCGGGTCTCTGACTCCTGGCGGTGACGCTCCGTCCCCAATCGATACCATGGATGCGACTTTCCGGAATACCCTTTTCGGGATTTGGGTTTCCGAAAACAGAAGGTTCAAAGCATAGAACCCCGCGTGCACCCGCAGTGGGTGCGACAGGCACGTTTTTTGCTACTTCTTGCGGCGAGGCAAACAGTGAATCCACACGATCACCGCGATTCGCCAGCGCGGCCGGAGGACCGGGAATCCCTCGATTCCATCAAGGAACGCCCTCGGGTGGTCATTTTCGAGTTCGACAACGGCCCCCGGGTAGAGATCCTCGAGCTGCCGGAGTCAGCTACGCTTGGCGACAGCTTCTGCCATAGCGGCACCGAGTGGCAAGTCATGGCGACACGTACTGGTGACCGCGTCCTCATCGCCCGCCCAGTCACCGCCTGAACTTCTCCAAGGTAGAATGGCCGCGTCCGATACCCGTGGAGGAGAACCATCATGAAACGAGCCGGCATCTTGGCCCTGCTTCTGCTGGTCTTCGTCGCGGCCTGTGTCACCAGCGGTCCGCGCCAGACCAAGCTCATGAAGAGCACCCAAATGACCATTTCAGCCGCGGCTCTGAGGGTCCAGGTCCGGTCGCTGGCCGATCGTTTTTCGGGTCTCATGGAGGAGGCCGGAGAGGCGGTCCTCGCGAACGAAACAGATCCCCGTCGGCGCCGCAACGCTCTTCTTTGGCTGACCAACGGCATCCCGGCCATGCAGCAGGCCCTCTTCCAGCCCGACCCCCTCGCAGCGATGGTCGATGCCTGGTTTCTGATCGCACAGCTGAGGGGCTACTTCGAGACTGCGGCCGAGCAACACGACATGGAGCAGCAATACGTGGACCTCGCCACTAGGCTCCTCGACGCCATGGAGGCGGACCTCAAACTCATTATCGACAACGCAGGCCCCAACACCAGTTACGAAAGAGGCCGCAATTTGGTCTACCAGAAGGCAGCTCTCGTTCCGATCGACGAGAGTTTCGCCTCGCGCCGGGGCTCGGCAGTATTCCTCGCCGAGTTCACCGCCCGCGCTGGCGGCGGAGCACTGAGGTCGATCGGCTCCGTGACCGAGACCGTCGAAGATCTGGTTGCCCGCATCGACCTCAACGCTGAGTACGTCCCTAAGTTGGTCCGCTGGCAGGCCATGATATTTACCCTCGACGGTAGCTACGACACCATTCCCACCAGTGTAAAAAACCTCGAGTACCTCGAGTTCGTCGCTGGGGAGGTCGAACGCCTGGCGCCCCTGGTGGAGGCGCTGCCCGATCTGGTGGCCTCAGAGCGCACGGTAGTGCTCGAGGCGCTCGACGCCTACCTGAGAAGGACGTTGAGCTTCGTCGACCAGCAGCGGGCAACTTTGATGGGTGAAGACGTACGGGCGGAGCGTGAAGCGATCCTCGCGGCCATCCAGGCGGAAAGAATTGCGGTCCTCGAGGCCATCGCCGACGAGCGAAGCATAGTGCTCGACGCCCTCCGTAAGGAACGGGCCGCGACCTTTGAAGACCTCGATGCCCTGATGGACAAGGCCTTCACTCGCGAGGTCAACAAGATGTTCGCACGGGGGATTGTCCTGGTATCCATTTTTCTCATCGGGCTCGCCGTGATCGCATTTCTTTTTGTCAGAGCAATGAAGCACCAGCGCGGCTAGTTCGCCCACTCGACGACGGGATCGATCCACTCCGGGCGTGGTCGGTAGAATGCGCCGTGACCGCCGCCAAGGTCCAGAGTGATCTCTTCGTGAACGCTGGCTCCGGTCGAGCGCCCGAAGAGCGTCTCGCACGATCCGACCATGTCGTCCGACAACTCGTGTAGGGAAAGCATCCTTCCACGAGGCACGATCTCGGGCCTATCGTTCAGCCACGGCCCGCAGGTTCCCATGAAGACGAAGTTGAGCCTCTCTTCGGAGAGGATCGACGACGCCGTGATGGCGATCCCGCCCCCCTTCGAGAACCCGACGACCGTGATGTGCTCGGGCGAAACGCCGCCTTTCATGAGGGCGCCCACCTGATCCGCAACCTTTTCGGCGTAAACCGCCCCATTGGTGCCGGCCGGGCGCGCCTCCGAAATCACCACGAAACCTCGCCCGGCAAAGACCTCCAGAATCTCCCGATACTCGTAGACCCCGAACTCGGGATGCGTCGGCCGGACACCAGCGCGCTCGATGATCGCCCCGTGAAGGTAAAGGAGATAGCGGGCTTCTGGGTCGATCTCGGCCGGTACGTCAGTGAGGATCTGGGAGGCGGATACGGTCGGCGGGGGATTCTGAGCTCCGCAGGCTGAGGCAATCATCACGAGACACAAGACGATCGAACCAGATTTCCAAACCATGGCTTTCCTCATTGCAGCATCGTACAACGGGAATTAGGGGCCACTAGCCGCGGTGGGTGGGTATCCTCATCGGGAACGGGATCGGGATCAGATAAAAAACCCGCGCTCCGAAGAGCGCGGGTCGTGAGAGGAACTCTCCAGGCTCGTGAAAGCTGGGATGATTAATTCCTGATTTTCGATATGGTCGCCTTGCCACCGGGCTTGCCACGGCCGGTCATCTGACGGCGCGTGGTCAACCGACGGGTGGCACACTCACCCTCGCCCTTCACGTACGAATTGTTGACCGCGTCGACCACCTCCGACCAGAAGTTCAGTTGCTCGTCATCGTCGCCGGCTAAAAGGCTATCCTCGGCTGCCAGGATCAAATCCTCAACCGTCATCGCGGGCACTGTTCCTTCGGGCAGGATTTCGTCACCCATGCAGAGATCACCCAGGGTCAGATATCGATCGAGTCGTTCACTGACAACGTTGAGCCACAACGTCAGAAGGTGTCGAGCCAACCGGTCCGCAGCGCCATCCGCCGACTGAGGTGTGCAGAGAAGGTCTGCAGTTGCCAGGAGGCTGGCCTCGGGGCCTTCCTCCGAAAGTGGTTCGTAAACCTCCGAGAAAACCGCGGAATTTTCATCCACTTCCGTCAGCCACGCCAGCAGCTCTACGCCGTTCACCGGGACTTTCGGACGGTCCTCGATGAGCCACCTCGTTGCATGGCACCAGAAGCCAGGCCCCGCCGGTCCGTCTTCACCGTTGGGGTTGCCAACCATCACCACGGCGGCGGTGCAGCGCGGCTCAGGCCGTTCGGCAGCCGAGACGCATGCCCGATTCACCACCCGTTGCTGGTCGGCGAGCGGTTCATTGAACAAGGCCACGAATTCCACCGTTGTGCTCTCGTCGACCGGCAGTGGGTCGAGCTGCCATTCGAGCACAAATTCATCGATCTGGATCGGGGGGGGATCTTCTCCAGGGGACCACTGAAACGCGGCGTGGGGGAATCCGTCGTCGCCCTCAAACACGGGGATCAAATCCTGCACGACCAGCTCGTTCAGATCGCAGGTGCCATTGTTTAGAACCTCGATCTCGAAACGAACTTCCTCGAAGAGATCCACCGCACGGGGATCGGCCGTTTTCGTGATCTTGACTCGGCCACACGTATCCTGTCCGCCCGGACGGTTCGCGACCGTGACATCGTGTCCCGAGGGATTCAAGATGTCGAAGCATCGTTCGTTCTTCTTATAGCCGGTGGCCGTCGCATCGAAGTGCACACGAAGGTGGTCCTGTCCCTCCACCGTGACATTGATCTCAACACTTTCACCGCCGCCGAGATCGCCGATTTCAGAGAGTTCATCGAGAGTTACCTCTAAATATGCAGCGGGGTACACACCGTGCCGTGGCATCGGCTTTTCACTGCACGGGAGTGCCGGGACACCAACCCCCCACTCGCCAGGTTCCAGCTCCATCGAAATGCCGCCCTCATATGCCAACACGAGGGCATCCACCGCGGTGGGGTCAGCTACTGCAATGACCAATTCGACCCCCTGAGCGGTATCGGACACGGGGTCCTTGCCCCGATTCTCGATGACCAGGATGAAGGTTCCCGGAGGCACCACATGTCCGCCCTCTCTCGGTCCGGCGTCTTTCGGATACAACCACAGGGACGCCCCGGCCGAAGCGAAAGGTGCTATCAGCAGAACGCCGATTACCATGACAGTCAGGCGTCGAATCCAGCTTGTGGAATGAAAACGACCTGAAGTTGACATTGTTGAACCTCCCAAGCAAGTTGCTCTGCGACAGATAGGTACAGTATCGGTCCCCGCGAAAGACGGAGCTGTGACCATTATCACCAGATCTGAAGAAAATCCAACCCTTATCACCAAAGAAGACCTCGGTGGGAGGAAGCGTGGGTGGCGGCCAACAAGAGTTTCTGAGGGCGGGTGTGTGGTCATCCGGACATGGAGACGGAGACGGGCATGAAAAACCCGCGCTCCGGGGAGCGCGGGTGATTGATTGATGAGAGACGCTGGTTACTTCCGCGGGTGGTTGATCTGGGCGTGCGCGGCTGCGAGGCGGGCGATCGGCACCCGGTAGGGTGAACAGCTGACGTAGTTCATGCCGACCAGGTGGCAGAACTCCACGCTGTTGGGCTCACCACCGTGCTCACCGCAGATTCCAACCTTGAGGTCGGGGCGGGTCGAGCGGCCTTTGTCGATGCCGGTCTTGACCAGCACACCCACCGAGTCGCGGTCCAGGACCTGGAAGGGGTCTACCGGCAGGATCTTCTTGTCCAGATAGTCGGGCAGGAAGCCGCCGATGTCGTCGCGCGAGAAACCGAAGGTCATCTGCGTCAGGTCGTTGGTGCCGAAGCTGAAGAACTGGGTCGATTTGGCGATTTCGTCAGCAGTCAGCGCCGCACGCGGGATCTCGATCATGGTGCCGTAGAGGTGCTCGACCTCGTCGACGCCATACTTTGCACAGACCTCGGCATGGACCTTCTCGGCCAGCTCGCGCTGATCGTCGAGCTCTTCCTTGGCACAGGTCACGGGGACCATGATCTCGGGGAAGCACGCTTTGCCTTCCTGGCGCAGCTCCGCGGCCGATTCGAGAATCGCCCGGAACTGCATCTCGGAGATTTCGGGGAAGGTGACGCCGAGACGGACGCCGCGGTGACCCATCATGGGGTTGAGCTCATGGAGCTCGTCGGCGCGCCGGTCGAGCACATCCAGGGTCACCCCGATAGCTTCAGCGAGCTCGCGCCGTTCGGTCTCGTTCTGGGGCACGAACTCATGCAGCGGCGGATCGAGCAGGCGGAAAGTCACGGGCCGATCACCCATGATCTCGAGGGTCGCCTTCATGTCACGCTTGACGAAGGGGTAGAGCTCGTCAAGAGTCGCTCTGCGCTCGGCCTCGGAGCCGGCCATGATCATCTTGCGGAGAATGAAGAGCGGCTCCTCGGAGCCGGTGCCGTAGAACATGTGCTCGGTGCGGAAGAGGCCGATGCCTTCGGCGCCGAAATCGATCGCGATGCCGGCGTCCTCGGGGGTCTCGGCGTTGGTCCGCACATTCATTGCCCGGATTTCGTCGGCGAGCTTCATGAAATCGACGAATCGCGGGTTCTCGGTCGCGTCGATCATTCCGAGCTCCCCGGCGTAGACTAGACCGCGCGTGCCGTTGAGGGTCAGGACATCGCCTTCGTTGAAGGTCTTGCCGTCAGCCTTGATGGTCTTGCCGACAACATCGATGTCGAGTGTGCCGGCGCCGACGATACAGCACTTGCCCCAACCGCGAGCGACCAGCGCCGCGTGCGAGGTCATACCACCGCGTCCGGTCAGAATGCCGACCGCCGCGCGCATCCCCTCGACGTCCTCGGGGTTGGTTTCTTCGCGGACCAGGAGCACGGTCTTGCCGGCCTTGACCCACTCCACGGCATCGTCGGCCGAGAACACGATTTGACCAAAGGCGCCACCGGGACCGGCGGGCAGGCCCTTGGCGATGAGCTCGGCTTTCGCTTCGGCGGCAGGGTCGACGATCGGGTGGAGGAGCTCGTCGAGCTGCTCGGGTTTGACCCTCAGGACTGCGGTCGGCTTGTCAATCCGACCCTCGGACAGCATGTCCATGGCCATGTTAAGGGCCGCGGTGCCGGTTCGCTTCCCAACCCGGGTCTGGAGCATCCACAGACGCCCGTCCTGGATCGTGAATTCGATGTCCTGCATGTCGCGGTAGTGGTCTTCAAGCTGGTTGCGGATCGCGAAGAGCTGCTCGTAGACCTCAGGCATCGCGACCTGCAGCGACGACAGGTGCTCGTTCTGCTCGTTCTTGGTGTCCTCGTTGAGCGGGTTGGGGGTGCGGGTGCCCGCGACCACGTCCTCGCCCTGGGCATTGACCAGCCACTCACCGTAGAACTTGTTGTCACCAGTGGCCGGGTTACGGGTGAAAGCGACACCGGTTGCCGAGTCGTCACCCATGTTGCCGAAGACCATGGCCTGAACGTTGACAGCGGTGCCCCAATCGTCCGGGATGCCTTCGATGCGACGGTAGGAGATCGCACGTTTACCGTTCCAGGACGAGAACACGGCGCCGATGCCGCCCCACAGCTGCTCCTTGGGATCGTCTGGGAACTCCTTGCCGAGCACTTCCTTGACCTTGGCCTTGAAGCGGTTGGCAAGATCCTCGAGATCTTCCGCCGAGATGTCGGCATCCGATGCGTAGCCGCCTTTTTCCTTGACCTCGTCGAGCATGCGGTCGAGCTGCTGGCGGATGCCCTGGCCCTCTTCGGGCTCGACCCCGGCGGCCTTCTCCATCACCACATCGGAGTACATCATGATGAGACGGCGGTAGGCGTCGTAAACAAAACGGGGGTTGCCGGTCTTGGCAATCAGGCCCGGGATGGTTGCCGAGCACAAACCGCAGTTGAGGACCGTCTCCATCATTCCGGGCATCGAGGAACGGGCGCCCGAACGCACTGACACCAGAAGAGGATCCGTCGGGTCACCGAATTTCGTGCCCATGATCTCCTCGACCTTGGCCATCGCCGCGTCGACCTCGGCTTCGATGGTCGTCGGGTAGGTCTGATCGTGGTCGTAATAGTAGGTGCAGACCTCGGTGGTCAGCGTGAATCCAGCCGGCACCGGAATGCCGAGGCTGGCCATCTCGGCCAGGTTTGCGCCTTTGCCACCGAGAAGGTTCTTCATTTCTGATTTGCCGTCGGCGGTCCCACCGCCAAACGAATACACATACTTCGCGTCGTTCACTAGTCTCCTCCTTCGACCTGCAGCTTCGAGAGATCTGCAAGCTCCATAAATTGTTGTCCCAGCTGTTTCAAGAGCGCGATCCGATTGTCGCGAACACGCTCGTCCTCACACATAACGAGCACTTCAACAAAGAAGCGCTCGAGGATCTCTGCGATCGGTTCCATGGCCAGAAAGGCCTCTTCAACCTGCCTTTTCGGAAGCAAGCCCTGAAGGTGTTCTGCAAACTCCTCGGTCGCCGCAAAGAGCTCACGCTCCTCTGCCATTTCGATGAGCTCCTGATCGACACCCCGGTCGGGCTGACCATCGGTGATGTTGCGCACCCGCTTGAAAGCTAGAGCGAGGATTCGGAAATTCTCCGAAGTGCGCACGCGCTCGAGCGCCTCCGCCCGCGCTACCGCCGCCGGCAGGTTCGACCAATCGGCCGACATGACAGCATCCGCGGTGTCGCCGGACACATTGACGACATCGGTCAGCCACCTTCTCACCCGGTCGGCCACAAAGGCCGTAACCGCATCGGCAACGTCTGCTTCGCCATCCTTCGAGAAATCGGCGACCGCGTCGGCGGCAGCCTGGATCATCTCGTTGAGGTCAACTTCCCAGCCCGCCTCGGCGACGATCTTGACTGCACCCTGGGCGGCGCGACGAAGTCCGAAGGGGTCCTTGGAACCAGACGGCCGTTCACCGACCGCGAAGAGCCCGGCCACCGTGTCCAGCCGGTCTGCCACGCCCAGGAACCTTCCAGTAACGGATTCAGGCACCGCGCCTTCGAGCCCGACCGGCGCGTAGTGGTCACGGACCGCGGTCCAAAGTCCATCGTCAGCGCCTTCGAGGCGCAGATAATGGCCACCCATGATGCCCTGCAATTCCGGAAACTCACCAACCATGTTGGTCAGCAGATCGGCTTTCGCTAGGCCGGCAGCCGCGTGCAGTTGTTCGGGCGCCACATTGGCGTCGAGGGCGTTGGCGAAGACCGCCGCCAACTTGCCGACTCGAGCCGCCTTGTCCGCCAGCGAACCGAGAACCCGGTGAAATTCGAGGCGATCCAAACCGGGCACGAGCTCGGCGAGGGTCCTTTTCCGATCTTCGGCGAAGAAGAACCCGGCGTCGGCGAGGCGGGCGCCGATGACCCACTCGTTGCCCTGACGAATCAGACCCTCTGGGTCGTCCTTGCGATCGATGACTCCGATGAAGGCATTTTGCAGACCGTTGTCGCCGTTTTCGAGGATCAGACACTTCTGGTGGTAGCGGAGGGTCGTAACGACAACTTCCGGCGGCAGTTCGAGGAATCGTTCTTCGAAGGAGCCCGCGATCAGCCCCGGCCACTCGACCAGCTCCACGTGCTCGGCCATGAGCTCGGGATCCGGATGGACCCTGGCACCGGCTTCCGAGGCGAGGGTTTCTGCCAGCTCTTCGAGTCTTTGCTTACGCTCCGCCGGGTCGACGACAACGCCGCGCTCGATCATGGTTTCGGCGTAGCCGTCGGCCGACTCGAGCTCGAAAGTCTCCGGCGAGTGGACCCGGTGGCCGACCGTGGACCGGCTTGCCTCGACACCGAAGAGCGCACAGCAGATGACCTCGCTGTCGAGCAGCGCCACAACCCCGTGCACAGGACGCACGAAAATGGGGGTCCCGTCACCCCACCGCATCATCTTGGGGAAGCGGAGCGCCGCCACAACCGTGGACACGATCTCGGCGAGGATTTCCGATGTGTCGCGCCCTTTGTGGACCACCGTTGCCGTGAGGTACTCACCCTTTTCGGTCTCGACGCGTCCGACCTGGTCAAACGGCAGACCGACCTTGCGGGCAAACCCCTCGCCAGCCGGCGTCGGGCTGCCATCGCTATCGACGGCAACGCGCGAGGGTGGACCGGTCATCACCTCGCTACGATCAGCCTGTCGATCGGGCAGGTTCTTCACCACCACCGACAGCCGACGCGATGTGGAGAGAGGCGTGATCTCGAGATCAGCAAAACCCGCCTCGGCGAGCTGCACCGAAAAGA
>Ga0316187_10005021_pt1 | contig 11445 bp, 10 predicted proteins | sample CroRivburrow1_MG_FD_204927 | JGI IMG/M metagenome (GOLD analysis project Ga0316187, IMG submission 204927) | Coastal sediment microbial communities from Maine, United States - Cross River worm burrow 1 | ecosystem: Environmental > Aquatic > Marine > Coastal > Sediment | place: USA: Maine...
GCTGCACCCGCAGGCATCTCAGGGCAGTGCGGATGCGGTAGGGCAGTTATATGGCGACTGCTGGGAATGGACCAACAGCGCCTATCTGCCATACCCGGGCTTCAAGCCGGCGGCCGGTGCCGTGGGCGAATACAACGGCAAGTTTATGAGTGGTCAAATAGTGTTGCGCGGCGGTTCCTGCATGAGCCGTGCTTTTCATGTGCGGTCGAGTTACCGCAACTTCTTTTACCCGCGTGATCGCTGGCAGTGTGCCGGTTTCCGCCTAGCTGAAGATATCTGAGGAATTATATGAGTGCAGTATCCCAGAATGCCGTGAGGAAAGAGCCGGACGTCGTCCTGCAGCCGTCGACCGTTGCGGATGAAGTGCTGTCAGGCTTGGCCCATAACCCCAAACGCATTTCACCCAAGTACTTTTATGATCAAAAAGGCTCGGCGCTCTTCGACGATATCACCGGTCTTGAGGAGTATTACGTGCCGCGCGTCGAGGAACAGATTTTCAGCATGCACAGTAATGAGATGTGCGCGGCCATAGGTAAAGGTGTGACGCTGATCGAGCCAGGTGCCGGTTCCTGCACGAAGATTAAGTGGCTTTTGCCCGAGCTGGCACCAGCGGCTTATGTCCCCATGGACATCTCGGCTGACCATCTGCATGCCAGTGCTGCGGCATTGCGCAGTGAGTTTGCAGGTCTGAAGGTATTGCCGCAGGCCTGCGACCATACGGTTGGCATCGAGCTTGCGCATCCGCAGAAGGACGATGCGCCGCCCGTGTTCTTTTATCCGGGTTCGTCGATCGGTAATTTTACGCCGCTGGAGGCCGTCGGGTTTATGCGCGAATTGCGCGAGCTAATGCAGGAGCGTGGCGGTTTATTAATTGGCGTAGACACCAAGAAAGATGTCGACGTGTTGCACGCGGCCTACAATGATTCGCAAGGGATCACGGCGGCTTTCAACATGAACGTGCTGGATCACCTCAACAATTTGCTCGACGGTAACCTCGATACTGAGCAGTTTGTTCACCATGCCTTGTACAACGAACCGATGGGACGGATCGAAATGCACCTGCGCTGCACAGGCACGCATATGGCGCAACTCGCCGGACAGCAATTGGAGTTCACCGAAGGTGAGTTGGTGCAGACCGAATACTCTTACAAATATTACCCGGATGAGTTTATGGCGCTCGCTCGACAAGCGGGCTTTGCCTTCCGCCAACTTTGGCAAGATGCGCCTGGCTGGTTTTCGGTGATGTATTTCGAGCCCGTGTGATCCTGATTGATTGCTACCAATCACCCGTATTTGGCGACCCTTTCCAGGGTCCAACGATGTTGTCTGTAACCCAGCCGCCGTAAAACCCACCTTCCTGCGGTCTGGCCCGCTCGCCGTCCAGGTAGGCTTCAACCCGGCCTGGGTAAAAACACAGCCAGTCGCGGATCGCCGAAAAAGCAGGGTTTGGGTTTGGGTAGCTCCAGCCAATGGCCGGTCTTGACGAATCGGCCAACGCCCAGTAGTCAGCCGCACCTTTCCATTCGCAATAGGAATTGCCGCGCACCCGAATTAGCTGGTCGAGGTCTATGTCATCGGGCGGTATATACACGGTTGGCGGGCTCGCGGTTTCGAGTACGCGTTTGCCGCGCGTTGAACCTGCCAGCAGTTTGGCGCCGGCTTTTATCTCAATCAGTTGCTGGCAATCTACCAGCGCCGGAGGTCGTGGGTAATCCCAGACAGATTCTTGCCCTTCACCAGGTTCCAGTGCGAATTCTGGTCGTTGTTGGCCATTAAAGTTCCACATGTTGAGTTGTTCGCAGGCGGCCGAGAATAAGATGCGCGGAACCATGAACAAAGCCGCTGCCGCTGCCGAACCGAGGTACGTGTGGTAACTTTGCTACCTATGGAACGGAACTACTACGAAAACGAAGCCAACGTTGAGAACTACAGCAAGTTCACCCCGGCGCATGATGGTGGCTTGCTGGTCGATGCTTTAAGTGCTCACCTCGCCGACGGTGCTAGTGTGCTGGAGTTGGGCATGGGGCCAGGGAAGGACTACAAGTTGCTAAGCCAGCGGTTTGCAGTGACTGGATCAGATTTTTCCAATGCGTTTCTCGATCGCTACCGGGCGCAGGACCCCACTGCGGAACTGTTACAACTGGACGCCCGCACGCTGGAGACCGACCGTCGCTTCGATGCTATTTTTTCCAATAAGGTACTGATCCACTTTTCACCGGAGGAGCTGCAGCAATCGTTTGCGCGCCAGCATGATGTGCTTAACGTTGGCGGCTTGATTATGCATTCATTCTGGTGCGGCGAAGGCCAGAAGAATTTCGAGGGGCTGACGCTGGTGTATCACAACGAGGAAGATCTCACAGCCATGCTGGAGCCTTCGTTCGATATCCTGGCGCTGGAGCAACACGCCAAGATGGCCGAGAGCGATTCCATTTACGTGGTGGCGCGCAAGAAAAAAGAATAATTTGGCAGCAGGGTTTAAAGCCGCTCGCAGCTAGGCTCAGGTGGGTGCTAGGAAAAGATTTTGGCGAGCGCCAGACCTATTGTTATTCCGGCGCCACCGAATAGGGCGCATTCGTGCCATTTAACTTTCTTTATTGTCAGTTGCTCTTCTGCACGGGCAAGATTCATCTGCGCCTGAATCAAAGCGCATTCAAGATTGAGTCGGCCGATTTCGTTAATGGTCTCTTGCTGATGCATAGGCGACGAGTCTGGCAAGCAGCATTACGCTGAGGTCAATGGTTATCTTGCCGAAGTTGCCATTTATTGTTGGATGCAGGGTCTGGCTCCAAAGCTGTGCGTCGATTTAAGGCCCGGGGATGTGCGGATGCTGCTTGGCACCCGTACGTAAAAGTGCAGTGCAGATGCGTATTCAAAACAGGGTTAGACCTCGAAAAAGGCTCCCAATAACAACGCCATTTTGCGTATTGTACTTAGGGCTGGCGGCACGGCAGGCTGCTAAAATGTTAGTATATGTGCAATTGGCGGGGAGCGTGATATGAGCAGATTAACTGGGTTGCTATTACTAGTATGGAGTTTGCAGGCCTATGCCATTCCAACTGCCGAAGTTGATTACACCACCGGGTATGTCGAGAAGCGTGTCGATGCCATCCGCTATCTGGAGATAGCCGGAACGCGGTATCACGTTTCCTTCGATCAGTCTTTCGGTAGCAACCTTTTTGATGGCGATCCCGCTGGTGCCGATGCGGCCGTCGATGCGATACGCGGCGTGTTGGGTACCCAGCATGAAAATGTTGATAACGGTCACGCCGTTGAAGCACCGCTTTTTTCAGTGCTGTACGACTCAGCCACGGGCGGTGCTTATTCGGCCTGCCGATTATCGTATGTGCCGGAGTGCGGCAACCCTGCCGAGTGGTTCTGGAGAAATGTTGGTCAGCTCGATGAACCCCTTAACCCGCAACTACTGGCCTATTTTGAAGTGGCGACCGATCCGGTTATTGATGTCGATCCGGTCAACGGGCGTGCCGAAACGGTCTGGAATCTGGATATAGGCGGGACACTTTATAATGTCTCGCTGGACCAGTCCTTCGGTGCGCAGGTGTTCGAAGGCGATGACGTGGGTGCCGGGCTGGCTGTTGATGCGATCAATGCAGCGCTCAATGCTGAGGGCCACGAGATCATCGATAACGACATGCCGCCTGATTTACAGTTTTTCTTTGTCTATAGCGAAGCGGCGACGCTAACGGGCTATGCGGGTTGCCGAAGCGGCTGGATTGATGCTTGTTCCACCAATCCTTTTGGTTGGGTTAACATGCCGCTGCAGGACTCTGCCACGCAGATTGGCGATGGCTTTGCAGCGACTGCATTCTTTTCGCTGGCCATCCCTGTCGACATTGATGTGCGCCCGGGCAATGCGAACAACAAAGTATTTCCAAACAAATCGGGCAAACTGCCGGTAGCGATATTGAGTTCAGCCGAATTCGACGCGCTTCAGGTCGATCCTGCGACTTTGCAGTTTGGCTCGGCCAGGGCGCCTGTTGCTGATCCACCGACGACTGGGGATGTTGATGGCGAGTTCGGGGACGACATGGTCGCTAAGTTTAATGTTCAGGAGACCGGCATCTTTTGTGATGACACCGACGTTACCTTGTCAGGCTCGACCTACGCAGGTGATCCGTTTCTTGGCATGGATAATATTGACGCTTCGGATTGCGAATCAGGCGGCTGTCACCCTTACTAGTCTCGGGCTAAAAATCAGGGTCAGACACCCTCATCAATACGGATGGCACTCACCCGTTTGATATTCTGTTGCATCGATGGTGTTGCTTCCGGTCAGACATCAGAGTGCTAATTCATCGCGAGCTTCTGTGCACAGTGAGCTAGAATCGCCTGCTTCAGACACTACAGGCATGATCGGCTAGCAGCATGATGCGAAATGAGTTGAATTACAGGGCGCTTGGGGCAGCCATTACGTTGTTGCTGCTCGCCCAGGTTGCCGTGGGTCAGTCGCTCGAGCCTCGCCGGTGGTCGCATCTTCCGGTCGGCGCCAATTTTGCCGGCGTAGGCTACGTCTACTCGGAGGCGGACATTCTTTTTGATCCAGCTCTGCAGCTTGAGGACGTAAGCTCGGAAGTGCATACCACACTGTTATCGTACGTGCGGGTGCTCGATGTGTGGGGCAAGTCCGGCCGGATCGATATCGTAGTGCCTTATTCAGTTGGCCGATGGGAGGGTCTTCTGGAAGGAGAGCCTGCGTCAACCCGCCGCAGTGGGTTTAATGACCCACGCGTGCGCTTTGCAGTTAATTTAATCGGTTCGCCTGCTCAGAACATGGCTGAATTCAGGCAGTATAAAGTGAATACCATTGTGGGCGCTGCGCTGGAAGTTACAGTGCCGCTTGGCGAATATGATCAGGATAAGCTGATCAACCTGGGCAGTAACCGCTGGATATTTCGACCGCAGTTAGGCGTTGTTCATAACTGGAGCAAATGGGCGGCTGAATTAACAACTTCCGCCTGGATTTATACGGACAACGATGAGTTCTTCTCCGGCACGACACGTGAACAAGACGCCCTTTATGCTGTTCAGGGGCACCTGATATACACCTTCCGGCCGGGATTGTGGACTTCGCTTAGCGCCGCGTATGGCGATGGCGCGCGCTCCACCATCGACGGTATTGAAAAGAACGATGAGATTGGCAAGTACATCGTAGCGCTCAGTATGGGCATTCCGATCAACCCGCGCCATGGACTCAAGGTTGCGTATCTACATAGCGAAACAACCCGGGATAACGGTGACGATTACGATCGGTTGCTGCTTGCTTATTCCATGATGTGGGGTGGGAACTAGCAGGGTCTGTTTACGTCGTTGTTCAAATGAGTGTCTGAACCTGACTAATGGTCACTTTGCTGACAGCAACCCCTCTTTAAGCTGGATGCATTTATCGAGGATGATGCCTGGTCCGGGGCGTTGGTAACGGCCTGATTAGCGTCGGTGGCGTGAGTGCTACTTTGCGCCGTTTACACTACCGTCGACCCGCCGGCAGCGGCACTCTGTTCGACGTGCAGCGTCCTGGCGGGTAGAGACAGGCTGGTGCCTGCCCGGGCGACGATATCCAGGGTTCGTATGTTCAGCTCCTCTGCTAATTCAAGGTACTCTGTCCAGACAGTCGTAGCCAGGTAGGCGTAGACCTCGACCAGCAGCGCGTCGTCAGCGATTTCCTTGAACCGCACACGGTGGTTATCCTGCAAGACCCGTTCGTGGGAGCTCAACAGGTCCCGGATACCTTCGAGTATCTGCCGAAGTTGTTCCGGCGTGGTGTCGTATCGCAGCCGCAAGACTGGTCGGTACAAGATTTTTTCACGCGAGGAGATATTTTCGATGGGCTCGTTAGCCAGCTGGGAGTTGGGTATCGCGATGACCGAATTGGCGAGGGTGCGGATGCGTGTCGTACGCAGACCGATTTCCTCGATGGTGCCGGTCTCTGTGCGGATGCGGCAGAAATCTCCCACCCGGGCCGGTTGCTGAGTGTACAGTGTGATGGCACCGAACACGTCTTCCATCGGTTTTTGCAGCGCCAGGGCAACAGCAATGCCGCCGACGCCGAGGCCGGCCAGCACTGTGGTGATATTAATGCCGAGCTGGTCCAGATAAGCCAGTAAGCCACCAATGATGATCAGTAGCTTGGCTGCGTTGGCAGCAGGATGCAGCAGGACCACCGTACCAGGGCGGCCCTTGCCCTTGAGATGAGCCGCATAGATATCCCGCAGCAAGTTCATGCCGGCAAGCATTGCCCAAATGGTTATCAAAATTGGGAAAGGCGACAGCCGTTGCAATTCTTCTGCAGTGACGCCGCGTCCGAGTGAAGTAGCGGCTGCATTCATGGACATGAGGACCACCCAGGTTCCGAAGGGCCGCGTCAGGAACCGGAATATCCGCCGCTGCAAGGACGTTTCCGAATTACGGAGTATCCATCGAACTGCGAGTGCGATCAGCAAAACTATTCCGTACGCAAGTATTGCAATCGCAAGCACGATGACCCATTTGAACAGCTCGTAGCCCAGAAAGGACGCATCAGGCAGTTGGCGGCGCAGGTCTTCCACGAATTTGGGGTAGCCGAAGGCTTTATACAGTTCCGGTATCAGCGCTACCGTGGCATTGGATATTTTCCATATGGACACGCCATCGTCCCGGGGCACCTTTTGCATGAGCAGCCGGATTTCCCTGCCATCATTCACAACGACGCCGATTGAGTCCCGGTAGTCGGGCAAGTTGTCGTTGCTGCGGCCAGCGGGGTCATCTACCAGTTCATCGATGTCGACCCAGGCTGCGCGCTCGACAATGACGTCGAGGCGGCGTGCCAGTTGCACACCCGTCAATTCCCTGGCTTCGCCCCGCAGGTTCCTTAGATCCAGATATTCGGCGGCGGTTTCGAAGGCGCCCAGATCGGCCGCGACGAGGAATCCCTCCGCGCTCCGCAGCGGCGTACCTCGATTGAATTCGTCGGCGGGAATTACCGGGCCCGGTACCTCGGGAGGGCTGTTGTCCTGGGCACTAATCTGTAAGCAGACCAACCCAAGCCCCAGCAGGAGCCAACGGAAGGATTTAGCGCTTTGCTTTGCAGTCATAGCGTGAATACCCGATTGTAGTCTGCTCGCAAGCCTGTCCAGACCTTGGCTGGCGTGCCGAAGTAGCGTGCGCGGATGCTTCGTTTGTACTTGTTATTCATGGCCAAATGATAGCAGCATGGTGATCTGTTGCATTCTAAAATTGGATTAACCTGACTGGGCGCCAGCTTACCTTACCTAAGCTCAGCAGCTCTATATAATGACGTCATGCGTATAGACGTAATTCTTGACCCTGACCTGTCACCGCAGGCGGTGACCGAACTGGGATTGCTTGCGGAGCAGGCCGGACTCGGGGCCGTGTGGACCTCCAACTATCCGAATTCGCGTGACCCGTTTATCAACCTCTGTCCGCTGGCACTCTCATCGAGCAGGATACGGCTTGGGCCACTGGTGGTAACGCCGTATGAGCTGCATCCGTATAAGATTTCGAAAGCACTGGGCAGCCTGAATGAACTGTGCGGTGGCCGGGCGAACATCCTGATCGGCGGGCCCACCGGGGTCAATGCGTTCATGGGGATGGATACAGCACGGATGGTCGGGCGTGTGCGGGAATGCATGGAAATCCTGCAGGGCGTCAGCCCTGACGCGCCGCTGAATTATAAGGGCGATATTTTTCAGACCTGGGGTTACCAGCCGCGCTGGATGACCGATGAGCCGCCGCAGATTTATGTCGGTGCCAACAAGGAGCAGATGTTAATGATGGCTGCGGGCGTTGCCGACAACATCATGCTGGGCGACACATCGCCCGAGCGTCTCGAGCGCAGTCTGCAGCAACTGGATGTCAACCTTCAGTCGCATGGCAGAACCCGCGCGGATGTGCAGGTGAGTGCGCTGGTGGCCTGGCATGTAAAAGATGACGCGGGTGCTTCTGTCAAAGAGGCGAAGAGTCAGCTTGCACTGCGCGGCATGCTGGACACCTGGTATCTCGATAGTTTTCTGGACGAAGCTGAATGCCAGCTTGTCGCCGCAAACCGTAATAAATTCTTCAGTGCGTACAAGCAGGGTTCGCACGTCATAGAAGGTGTGCCGGATAGCATCGTCGCCAAGCTGGTCGACTACCTGACGATGTCAGGTGGTCCGGAATCGCTTGATCGGCACATCGCAACATTGCAGCGCTATCAGGCAGCGGGCCTGGATCAGGTGGCAATCAAGTTGCACGGGGATCCGCATGCGGCCATCGAAACTATAGGTGAGCGGCTGGTGCCTGTGTTGATGCTGTGACCGCGCGTATACTTCACCGATTTGCTACACATCGTAATTAGGAAAAGGCACAATATGCCGATTCAACACTAGAGTGGCCTTATGAAATACTTGTCTTTTGTTCTCGCTGCACTACTTGTATCACCGCTTGCTAACGCGGACGAGCAGGATGCTGTCACCAAAGCCATTGACTCTACAGCAACCCAGTGGTCATTCCAGTTCGCCTATCAAAGCATGCCGAGCTATTACAACGATACCCTGTCAGACGGTAACCCCCGCCCAGACGGTCTCGACAATTACTGGCAGGTGCGTGTCGTTGCACCGCTGGTTTATGACAGCTTTACTGTGCTGCCGCGAATTACCCTGCGGCATTACGAGGCACCAGATGGCAAAGATGGCCTTGGCAACACCGAAGTATTTGGCTTGATTATCCCGAAAAGCTGGGATTGGGGCAGCGGCCGCATGGGGCTGGGGCCGCTGGTTACACTCCCCGGTAACGAGGATGTAGCCAAAGACGAATGGGGCTATGGATTTGCAGGCGCGCTGGTTAATTCAACCGGCAAATGGTTCTACGGCCTATTGCTTACGCAATCCTGGCAATCGGTTGACCCTAACTTGCAACCAACACCGGGCAAAAGCGACACCAATCCATTGGGTCTTGCACCCTTTCTGAACTACCAGATTGGTGATGGCTGGTATGTTGGCAATGGCGATATGACCATCCAGTACGACTGGGATTCCAAAGAATGGTATGTACCTATTGGCGTGCGCCTCGGCAAAGTACTGCCAAGTAATAAAAAGGGCAGCTGGAATCTATATGCCGAGTATCAGACCAGCCTGGTCTATGACAGTTGGCCAGGCACTGCGGTGGAAACCAGTATTCGATTGAACGTCACCCGCACCCTGCCGGCCGGGTTTTAGCCTGGGGCCGAAACAGAATGGTGAAACTTGTGCGCACCAGTCGAAAGTTTCACGATGTTCTAAACACGGATCGCGCAGCACTAGCGCACTATACAGGCACTCTTAGTCCGGCTGATCAGCGCCGGCCGCATACGCGGCAGTCCATTCTTCGCGAGTGAATTGTTCCCGTATCTTGAATCGCAAATCCAACATATCCGCGTAGTAGGCCCGGGTGCTATTGATAAGCTCCTCACCAAGATACGTCAATTGCTCGTCGGCAGCCGGACTCTCGTTCAGTGAGCCTTCAACCTGCTTCTTGAGCGCCTTCAGTTTTTTGTTCTCTGCCTTGGCACGCGCTTTGAATTCCTTCACTACATCCAGCGCTGCATCCTTGCGCTCTTCATCGGCCACATAGGTTTTGACCTGTTTCTTCATGCTGCCGAAGTCATAGAGCAACCCGGCTGACGCCCCGCCAGTCAAAAAAAGTATTGTGATAATAGTTACAAGCATAATTCCTGATTCCCGTTCAGATAGCATCCATGGCTGCGACGGCTGCGTTTAACGCCTTGCTGCGCGCCTTGCCAATTTCCGCCCGTTCCTCGTCGTTCAAAACACTGAACATCTCATCGCTGATTTTTAGCACTGTCTGTTGATTAGCCTGAAGGTCCGTCAGGATCAGCTCCAGCTGCTCTTCCATGTCAGTGCGTGAAGCATCGTAATCTTCATCGAGTTCACGGAGTCGGTCTTTGCGTAGCTGAATGCTTTTGGTCGTACTCGTGTAGGTTTGTTGTAACTGGTGAATCAGTTCGTCTGCCTGCGCAGCTCGTTCCGGGTCCGTCACTACAGACTGCACTTCGGCACGCACATCGTCGAAGGCGGCGTCCATTTTATCCAGTGGCGATTGTTTCTTACTGGCGCAGCCAGCAACGCTTAGTGCGATTGACAGTGCGAACACGGCGGACACTAGCTTATGCATCTTGTAGTTCAATGGCGGGTACCCTTGCAACAGTAAATAGCTAAAATTATGCAAACATTTATTAATGATGCCTGGCCCATGCAAGCAGGTTTCACTTCATGGCAAAAATATGCATTCTCAGTGATTGCAGAAGGCGCTACTAGTCTGCCGCAACGGCGGTATTAGCGCAATCTGAAGATGTTTGCTGATCAGGGTAGCTGGCGGCGGGCGCCAAGGCACGAAAGCCCATAGCGCTTTTTAAGGCATTACGGGCTTTCAATTAGCTGTGGATGGTTTCGTGGCCGCAACCGGCGGCGAAAGCCTGGTGCAAGCGCCACCTGTCGCCAAAATAATTAGAATCTGATATTCGCCCGGAAGCCTGCCTGGCGTGGGGGTGGTGCGATAGCAAACCCCTCTGCAGGGAAGCCGACTTCATTCAGATCGGAACGATCGGCTGTCTCGACGACGCCTGTGCCGCCCGACCAGCTTTTGATGGTGTCATCATCGAATGCATTGTTGAGGTACAACATTGCATCCCAATTATCAGCTTCTACGCCTACGCGCAGGTTGATAACCGAATACGAATCCAGTGACCGGTCGTTGAATTCATCCATGTAGCGACCATCCTGCCACAGCACATCGGTCTCCAGTAGGCCGCTTAAACCGCTGCCACCCAGAGTCGGGTAATAGCCGACCAGAGCGACCACGGAATGTTCAGGTACGTCTTCCATGGTATGGCCGTTCAGGTTGATAGTGCATAAGGTGGGATTACCACCCGGTATGTTTGGTGCGTTCGGTATGCAATTGCCGGCGCGTGTAATGCTGTACGTCGAATTCGTGTCATATATAAGTTCAGTGTATTCGGCATCGAGGTAGGCATAGCCAACGTTCATGCGCACATTCTCAGTTATCAGCCAGGTGGTTTCGAGTTCAAGTCCCCACACCTCGGCTTCACCGGCATTTTCGATGGCGGTGAATGGCACGCCGGCTTGCAGGGATTGCACAGGTATTTGTTTGTCGTCGTAGTCCTGAAAGAACAGCGTGCCGTTCAGGATTACGGTGCGATCGAACAAGGTGCTTTTGGCGCCAATTTCGTACGCGGTCAGAGTTTCTGCATCGAACTTGAGCTCCTCGAGGTCGCCATTTGCATCTCTGTCCATCCAGTTGCCAGAAGCAACCGTGGCAATGCCACCTGGCTTGACGCCCTGACTCACGGAAGCATACGTCAGCAGATTCTCAGCTGGAGTCCACTCGAGAATGACGCGCGGTGCAAGGTAACTGTCAGAGCTGGAGTCAACAGTGGTG
>Ga0316187_10005022_pt1 | contig 11444 bp, 10 predicted proteins | sample CroRivburrow1_MG_FD_204927 | JGI IMG/M metagenome (GOLD analysis project Ga0316187, IMG submission 204927) | Coastal sediment microbial communities from Maine, United States - Cross River worm burrow 1 | ecosystem: Environmental > Aquatic > Marine > Coastal > Sediment | place: USA: Maine...
ACCTTTACCACCGTTCTATCGGTGGAACTTGATCCCATGGCGCCGAATCGTCCAACGGCGGCGCCCGGGATACTTTCACGGACTGCCGCGCTGGACCTGGCCGAGGCCGTCGCGATGGATCTGCGTGGGCTTGCGCCGGAACTGGACCAATTCGGATTGGTGGTGCCTGGCGCGCTGTACGACCAGACTCAACTGTTGCGGGCCGGGTTTCCCATTGTGGAGTCTCTGGAGGCGGTGTTTCGTGGTGGCGCTCAAAACGGCTACACACCCCAACTGATTGCCCTCGGGGTGGATGACGGCAAGGGTTTTCCGGTCCGTGTGCTCAATCCGGAGTACCCACAGAATGTAGTGGGCCCACTTCTGTTGATGCCGCTGACCTTCGTCGGGCCTGCCCCGGCCATCAGCGGGTTCGGCGAAAAACTGGAAGAGACTCTGCTGCATACCGGATTGGTGTCGAGCGCGACCCGTGGCCTGATCGAGCACCACTTCGGTCTGGAGCCGGTGCATTTGTCATATGCAACCCTGGCCGATCTCTGCGCGCTGCTCAGCGTGCAACTGGAGAATGCCGGATTCACAGAACTCTGGTCGTTGCTCGAGCATGCGTTCTTCGATCGCTTCGAGCCGCTGCTGGTGCGTCTGCCGGAGGCCAATCTGTTCGCAGCCCGGGGGCGGCTGGTGTACACGCCGATCTACACCCTGGATGTATGGCAGGCCTCCACCGCACCACCGGATACCGAAACCGGTTTGTCCTCATTTCTCGCATGGACCCGCCTGCAACGCCAATACGAGGTCACGCTCCAGGCCTATGGCATGGAGATTCGACACGTGCTCGCAATGGGCCCGATTGGCATCAGTGAGCCCGAAGCTGTTTGGAATCAACTCTCCCACGGGGCGGTTCTGGGCGGCGCCTGGTATTGCGAAGAAGCGGCCATGGCGGACGCCACAGAGCGCACACGGCGCCTGGCCATCACCAACCAGAGCGTGCCCGACTTGGGCACCGTGGCTTACACGGTGGAACGCTACTCGGACCACGCCCTGCAGTCGCGGGAACATTTCTATCCTCTGAGCCCGGACGGTCTGCAGGCCATATCGGATTATCTGGCAACCCTGAACCACGGCCAGGGTCTGGAACGCACGGTGACCCACAACGAACAGATCACCATCGATCCACGCACCGGACTCATGATCGGCGCTAACGGACGGCAGGCCAACCGGGAACCTGCCGTCGCCCATCATTGAGGCGTTCGCTTGCGGGTATTCCACTGCGACAGCTACATACTGCCACTGCCGGCGGGCCATCGGTTTCCGATGCAGAAGTATCGGCGCCTGCGCGAGCGGGTGGCGGGGGAACTGGGCCCGGGATGGGAACTGCTGCGTCCACCGGCGGTGTCCGACGGACAGATTCTTCTGGCTCACGATCGGAACTATCTGGCACGGGTGAAGGACGGCGCTTTGTCCCAGACCGAACTCCGGGGTTTGGGCTTTCCCTGGTCCTCGGAACTCGTGGAACGCGCCCGACGATCGGCCGGCGGCACTCTGGCCGCGGCGCGGGCGGCCCTCGAACAGGGTGTCGGAGTGAATCTCGCCGGCGGCACCCATCATGCCGGCATTGCCCGGCCTGAAGGTTATTGCGTGTTTAACGATGCGGCCATTGCCGCCCGTACATTGCAAATGGAGCAACGGCTTAGGCGCGTTGCCATCGTCGATTGCGATGTTCATCAGGGCAACGGCACGGCGGAAATCTTCCGGCACGACGCCAACACCTTCACCGTCTCGCTGCACGGGGCAAAAAACTTCCCGTTCGACAAACCCTTGAGCGACCTGGATCGGCCGCTTGCAGACGGAACCGGGGATCAAGAGTACCTGGACTGCCTGGACCAGACCTTGGCCTTGATGGATCACCGATTTACACCTGAGCTGATTATTTACCTGGCAGGCGCCGACCCCCATGAGCAGGATCGTCTGGGACGACTCAACCTGAGCCGGGAAGGACTTGCCGCCCGGGATTTACGTGTATTTGAGTATTGCCGCGATCGGAATCTCCCGGTTGCCGTGGCCATGGCCGGGGGGTATGGTCGCGACATCGAAGACACGGTGGCAATCCACCTGGAGACCGTTCGCCTGGCAGGCATGTGTGCCCGCAGCGAGGGTCTGATGGATCCGCCCGCTCAGTTGGAGTCGCACTGATTTATGCCCATCAGAGTTCGCTATTTCGCCAGTTTGAGGGAGCGCATCGGCCGGTCTGAAGACAGTCTGGATGCCAAGCCTGATCTGACCGTGGCTGAGGTGTGGGCGACCCTGCAGCCCGATCGGCCCTTGGACAGCAACACTCTGGCAGCGGTCAACCAGGAGTACGTCGAGTCCGACCGTCGGGTTTTGGACGGGGACGAGGTGGCATTCTTCCCGCCGGTGACAGGGGGCTGACATGCATATCGAGGTGTGTGAACACCCCTTCAACCCGTGGGAAAGGCTTGCGTCGTTTGAGTCGGAAAAGGGTCCCCGGCCCGGCGGTTTTGGCGCCACCGCGACGTTCGTGGGCACGATGCGGGATTTCAACGAGGGCGATGACGTGGTCTCGCTCACCTTGGAGCACTATCCCGGTATGACGGAGCGGCAACTGGAACGCATCGTTTCAGAGGTCGATGATCGCGATGGGTTGCTGGATGTGCTGGTGCTCCATCGCGTGGGTCAGGTGGTGCCGGGCGACCCCATCGTACTGGTGGCCGTGTGGTCAGCGCACCGCGCCGCGGCGTTCACGGCCTGCCGCCAGATCATGGAAGCGCTCAAGTCCAGCGCACCCTTCTGGAAAAAGGAAGAACTCAAGGACGGTCAACGCTGGGTGGCCCAGAACACACCGGGCTAAGCTGGGCCCGGGTGGGTCACACCAACGGCGTTGAAAATGCCCTCTAAACACTCATTTACTGACTGTAAGCTGCGCTTTCTCCACCGTTTTCGCCTTGCCTCGCACTCGACCGAAACTGTTTCAACACGCGGCTATTGGGCCAGCAGTTTCACTTCCACCCGATTGTTGAGTGCGGCAATCCGGTTCCACTCCCCCGCCGTGCTCACCTCGTCAGGATCCGGGTAGGGAACCGCGGGCTGTTCGTCGCCGTAGGACCTCAGTTCCACCCGTATGGAGGAAGGGTTGGCCCGCAGCCGTTCCAGATAGTCGGCGAAACTGTCGGACTGAGCCTCGGCGAGAATCAATGCCAGGTCGGCGGGCTGACCAATGCGATCACAGTCGGCCAGGGACAAACCTGGCTTGGCGACACGAAAGCCGGTTTTCTCGCTGCCGCTCAGACAAAAACGCCCCACGTGGCCAGCCACTTGCACCGTACCCTGGAAATCAAACCACGTAAGCCGGGAGACAAGCCCGGTCAGGCGGTCGGTCCAGGCTTGGTCGAAGGGCGGGACACCATAGGGGTAGGCGGTCTCCTGATTGAGTGCCCATTCGACGCTTTCCAGCAGCGCCTCGGACCGTTGCATCTGGCGAGTCAGATCGCCTCGTGCGTCGTTGTACATCACCAGCGACCACAACGCCGGCAGCAGGAGCAGGACCGCAAACAGCAGCAATTTGAGATAGGCGTGGTTACCGCGGTCGGTCTCGGTTACGACGTCCTGAAGCTGTTGCGCCCGGCGTTGGTCTGATTCGCGCCGATCGTATACCTCATTGGCCGTGCTGACGGCCACCGTTTCCAATCCGCGCTCAAGGGTTTCCCGCAAACCGGTGGCCTCTTGACGGAAGCGGCTGAGGTAATCGTCCATCAAACTGGCGAGTTGAGCCTGCATGGACTGGGTATCCACCAGCCTCGCCGTGCGCCGTGCGACTTGTTCGACCAAGTCGTCCGCGGGCAGCTCACGGCCGGGGAACAGCTGAGCATCGGGCCGGACCGGCACCGCGTCATTCGCTGGCACGCGCCGGTCGGTGACCAGACCCAGGCCCTTGAGCACATTGAACAACTCGCCGGGGCGCACCTGCTTGGACAGAATTCCAACTGCGCCGAGGGCCCGCGCCTGGCCAACGTAAACCTCACCTTCCTTGGCGGTGTACATCAGGATTGGAATCATGGCCGTGGCCGGGTCTTTCTTGATCTCCTGGACCGCCTGCAGACCGTCCATGCCCGGCATGTTGTGATCCATGAAGATGACGTTGGGACGATTGGAGCTGAGATACTGCAGCGCTTCCTCGGCGGATGCGGCCGTATCGACTACCAGATCGCTCTTCTCCAACATCTGGCTCAGGATGATCCGCGCGGTCTTGGAATCATCCACGACCAGGGCTCGCTTGCCTGCCATTGCGCTTCCGTTGTCGTGTTTGTCTATTGGGGGTTCCCGGGAGGAAGTCTATACCCCAAACACCGGTGGTGTGGCCGTGCGGTCCATCGCCGAGTCGACCTTGGTGGTCGCCTCCCGGTCGCTCGAAATCGCCCACAATCCCGGACTGTATCAGGCGAAAACAAGGCATATAGTATGCCGCTCCGGTGGCGCAACCCATGAGGCAGAGTCTTGCAACAACATGATCCCAATCCAGTCGAAAGCCGTTGGATAGACATAGGCGCCAACCTGACCAATACGGCGTTTGCGGAGGATCTGGAATCGGTGCTTAAACAGGCGAGTGCCGTCGGCGTCCAGCAGATCGTCGTCACGGGTACATCGGTAGAGGAATCCCGGGCCGCCCTGGCGCTTGCACACGCGTACCCACACCAACTGATCGCAACCGCGGGGGTTCACCCCCATGATGCCCGTCACTGGGACGCCCAATGCGCAGCGATGCTCAAAACGCTGATGACCGATTCGAAAGTGCGAGCCGCAGGAGAAACCGGACTGGATTTTAATCGTGATTTTTCACCCCGGCCGGTGCAGGAGCGGGTGTTTGAGGCGCAACTGGAACTGGCCGGTGAGAGCGGATTACCGGTTTTTGTTCACGAACGGGAGGCCAGCACACGGGTGGCATCCATTCTGAGGTCCCATCGCGATAGTCTGGCGGATGCGGTTGTTCATTGCTTTACCGGCGACCGCGACGCGTTGCGCGCCTACCTGGACCTGGACCTGTACATCGGAATCACCGGATGGGTTTGTGACGAGCGGCGGGGGCTGAGTCTGCAGCAGTGTATTGGCGATATTCCGGACAATCGTCTGATGCTGGAAACCGACGCACCCTATCTCCTGCCCCGCACGCTGCGCCCGAAACCAAAACGAAGCCGCAATGTTCCCGCGAATCTGCCTCACCTTGGCCAGCGTGTGGCCGATCTCCGTCAGCAGTCGCTACAGCACGTTGCCCGCATCACCCGGCACAATGCACAGCGCTTCTTCCGCCTGCCCAGCGACCAGGCCGAAAACGACCCGGTCGCTTCAGATCAAGACAGGCCGGGGTGCTGTTGATCAAACCGGCTGAGAACGCGCCCGATTACCGCCACGCGTTCGCGCTTGTGCCGTCGAGTGGCAAGAACCAGGTCTTCCTCCATGAACCGGCGCAGGGTTCGCAAACCCTCCGGCGTGTTTTGAAGACAGGTTGCCAGTTCACAGGCCACCATTTCCGGCATGTGCTCATGCGCCGCGAGAAACGCCACGTCCTCCTCGCACATGTCTGTAAAGCCAACGCATTCTTCATAGGTCAGCATCACTACTCTCCTAGGGCAACAGCCCGATGTTTCCTTGCATTCGCGTCACTCTGGTGCGCTCACCCTCGCGAGCGCACCCACAGGGTGCAACGGTCACGATTCTTGGATCCGGACCTGCATAGAACAGCCTCGCATTTGACACTCAGATGAGAAATATTTTTCATCCATAAATTAAATATTTAACGATACTTCCTGAGAATCTTTATAGATCCGGTCCCGCCGCCACTCATGCGCCTTCTAAGGGCATTTCGCAAGACGCGGGCCAGCCCACACCAGAGCGAATAACGGCAGCCTAACCCAGTCTTCGTGACAGGGTGTTTACAGCGCCGTTGGACCCCCAAACAACACCGTGGCACCATCCCTGCGGAACGCAGATCAATACCGGAGCCCGGATGACCCAATGCACCGTCGCTGACGTTCTTCAAGGCACTCCCGCGCCCGGTCAGGCGCTGACGCTCAACGGGTGGATTCGAACCCGTAGGGATTCGAAAGCCGGTCTGTCGTTTCTGATGCTCAACGACGGGTCCTGCCACGATTCACTGCAAATCGTGGCCGACGCGGCACTGCCCAACTACACCGGTCAGATCCAGCATCTCACCACTGGGTGTTCGGTCCGGGTCCAGGGCGTGGTCCAGAGGTCACAGGGCAAGGGCCAGGGTTTCGAACTCATGGCCAGCTCGGTTGAGGTGATCGGTTGGGTGCAGGACCCGGATACCTACCCGGTCCCGGCCAAGCGCCACAGCTTCGAGTATCTGCGGGAAGTGGCGCATCTACGACCGAGAACCAACACCTTCGCCGACATGGCGCGGGTACGACACGCCTTGTCCCAGGCGATTCATCGCTACATGGACCAGAACGGCTTTTACTGGGTCCATACCCCCATTATCACCAGCGGCGACTGCGAGGGGGCCGGCGAGTTGTTTCGGGTCTCTACTCTGGATCTGGCCAACCTGCCCCGTGCGGCCGACGGCGCTGTGGATTTTGGACAGGATTTTTTTGGTTCCGAGACCTTTCTGACGGTCTCGGGGCAACTGAACCTGGAGGCCTACTGTCTGGCCTTGAGCCGGGTCTACACCTTCGGCCCCACGTTTCGGGCGGAGAACTCCAACACCAGCCGCCATTTGGCGGAATTCTGGATGGTGGAACCGGAAATCGCGTTTGCCGATCTTGGCGACAACGCCGATTTGGCGGAGGACATGCTCAAGTCGGTCATGTCCACGGTGCTCGAAGTCTGTGAGACCGAGATGGCCTTTTTCGATCAGTTTGTGGACAAGGGCCGCCTGGCACTGATTCGCAGCGTGATTGAGAAACCGTTCCAGCGCATGACCTACTCAGATGCAATTGGAATTCTTAAGAAGAGCGGGCAAGACTTTGAGTTTCCCGTTGAATGGGGTGTGGATCTACACTCCGAACATGAGCGGTTCCTGTGCGAACAGCACATCCGCGGACCGTTGGTGGTCACCGACTACCCGGTTGAGATCAAGGCCTTTTACATGCGTCTCAACGAGGATGAACGCACCGTCGCGGCCATGGATGTGCTGGTACCCGGAATCGGGGAGATCATAGGTGGGTCGCAGCGCGAAGAACGCCTCGATGTGCTGGACACCCGCATGAGTAGCGCGGGCCTGCCGCTGGACCACTACCAGTGGTATCGTGACCTCAGACGCTACGGCTCGGTGCCGCATGCTGGATTTGGTCTAGGGCTCGAACGTCTGCTGGGTTATCTGACCGGTATGGGCAATGTACGCGACGTCATCCCGTTTCCGCGCACCCCGAGAAACGCGCGCTTCTGAGCCTCAGAATACAGACGCTGCGCAAGCTCAGGGCTGTAGACGCCGCCGCTCCCAGACACCGTCCTTGCGCTGAAAGCACAGTCGATCATGCAGCCGGTTCGGTCGCCCCTGCCAGAACTCCATCTCCTCAGGTATGACGCGGTATCCACCCCAGTGCGGCGGGCGTGGGACGGGCTTATCCAGGTAGCGCGCCTCGACCTCGGTCAGAGTGCGCTCCATGATCTCGCGTGACGCCACGGGCTCACTTTGGTCAGACGCCCAGGCTCCGAGGCGGCTGCCCCGTGGCCGACTGGCGTAGTACGCATCGGATTCGGCTGCCGACACCCGTTCGGCCCGGCCTTCGATCCGGACCTGCCGTTCCAGCGAGGCCCAAAGGAACACCAGGCAGACATGGGGGCTGTCCGCCAGCTCACGACCCTTGCGGCTGTTGTAATTGGTGTAGAACACAAAGCCGCCGTCACTTACATCCTTGAGCAAAACGGTGCGCGCGTCGGGCCTTCCCAACTCGTTGACAGTGGCCAGGATCATGGCGTTTGGCTCCAGCACATCACCCGCCCGGGCCTCTTCAAACCAACGTTCGAATTGCACCAGCGGGTCTTCTGCCACCGTCTCTTCCAACAGGGCACCGCGCTCATAGGCCCGGCGCAATTCAGCCAGCGTTGCTTCGTCTCGGTTCATGGGTTCCGGTGCTCCAACCAACAGGCGCCATTGTAGGATACGACACTAGGGCAGAACCAAACCATACTTGCGAATCTTCCGATCCAAGGCGGGTCTGGAGATGTCGAGGACCTCGCAACTGCGACCCTTGTGTCCCTCGCAGTAGTCCAACACGTACTGAATGTGATTGGCCTCGACCTCATCCAGGGTGCGGGGCGCATCAACCCGCTGACCCTGAGCATCGATCCGCTTGTCCGGCCCCGATGTGTTGGCGCCGCCCAGAACGACCAACTCCGGCGTCAGTGCCTGGCTGCGGCTGCGAATCAAGGCTTGGGTCAGAACGTTCTCCAGCTCACGCACATTCCCCGGCCAGTCGTGTGCGGCCAGAAGCCGCATCGCGCCCTCGGTGACCCGCAGGGGCGGCCGATGAAGCGCGGTCGAAAGACGACGCATCAGGCCCTCGACCAGCAAGGGCAGATCGACCAATCGATCGCGCAGCGGCGGCATTCGCAGATGTATGACCTCGAGACGATAGAGCAGGTCCTCCCGAAAGGCCCCTGCCGCGACCTCCGCCTTGAGATCGCGATTGCTCGCGGCAATCACCCGGGCTCGGGTTGTAAGCTGCTGCAGCCCACCGACGCGCTCGAAAACGCCTTCCTGCAACACTCGCAACAGCTTGGCCTGGAGCGGCAAAGCCAACTCCCCCACTTCGTCCAGAAACAAGGTGCCGTCTGTCGCCAGTTCGAATTTACCTTCCTTGCGTCCTATGGCGCCGGTAAACGCGCCTTTCTCATGGCCGAACAACTCGCTCTCAAGCAGTGTTTCAACAATGGCCGCACAGTTCACCGCCAAGAACGGGCCCTGGCGACCGCTGTGGTTGTGAATCGCGCGGGCAACCAACTCCTTTCCGGTGCCGCTCTCGCCCGAGATCAGCACCCGTGCTTCGCTGTCGGCCACCAGCGCGATTTCCTTGCTCACTTCCAACATTGCCCGACTTTGGCCGATCATATCCCCCGGCTGGGCGCCCTGGGCGGTCGACTCATCCAGCGCCCGGGATTTTCGAATCAGCCGCCCGTGTTCCAGGGCCTTGGTGATCGCATGGCGCAACTCCACCGCCTGAACGGGCTTATGTATAAAGTCGAATGCGCCATGCTGTATGGCCCGGATAGCGAGGTCCAGGTCGTGCAGGCCGGTCATCATGACCACGGTCAGGTCCGGCTCTGAATCACGCAACTCCTGTAGGAAATCCACGCCCTGTCCATCGGGAAGCTGCTGATCCAAAAGCACCAGATCCGGCCCGGAAGATGCCAACACCCGCCGGGCCTCCCCCAGGCTGGTCACGGCGCTCACCTCCAGGCCCTGCTCCTCGAACTGAATACAGAGCATGGCGTTCAGAGCCGCATCGTCTTCTACCACAAGGATCCGCGGTTTCATTCGGGACTCAAGGACGCTCGTAAACGGGGTGCAGACAACATGATAGTACCTGGTGTCCCATCCCATAAGTTCGTCGCGTTTCAGAGGGCGCCCGACGGGCGAGGCGATAGGCGCCTATCCGCTGTGTTCGGCTGTGTTGGGCCGTGTTGGACGGTGTTGGGCACGCTTGAGTGAGCACAGGCCAGTTCTGCGGCGGCCCGCCTGACGCCTGGGCGCTTCTCGCCTTGCTGAGATGCAACGAATTCATGGGGCGGAACACTTCAGAGACCGGCCCCGATGGTGCCTTGGAGCCGCCGTACCGCGGGTTCTCGACGCCAGCGGCCGCGGGACGAATCGGCTTATGGATCCGTACGAGTCCTGCCAATAGCCAGCGTCGCCTGGCGATTGTTATGCTGGCCCGGTTTGAATCCTGGTTTGGAGCGTCATGACCGCACCCCAACGACATCAGAGCCCGGAACACGCCGACGAGCTGGGCAGAGTTCTGACCCAGGTGGGACAGGTGGTGATCGGCAAAAACCGACCCATACAGTTGGCCCTGGCCTGTCTGCTGGCCCGTGGCCACCTTCTGATCGAAGATCTCCCCGGAGTCGGCAAAACCACCCTGGCCCACGCCCTGGCGAAGTCCCTGGGGCTGCAGTTTCAACGCATCCAATTCACCAGCGATCTGCTGCCATCCGACATCATCGGTGTATCGATCTACGACCGCGAGGCCGGGCGTTTCAGCTTTCACCCCGGCCCGGTGTTCTCCCAACTGGTGGTGGCCGACGAAATCAATCGAGCGACGCCCAAGACTCAGAGCGCACTGCTGGAGGCGATGGAAGAACACCAGGTGACGGTGGAGGGTGAGACCCGGCGCCTGCCGTCGCCGTTCTTTGTGATCGCGACTCAGAATCCGACCGAGCAGGTCGGCACCTTTCCACTTCCGGAATCCCAGCTTGATCGTTTTATGATGCGCATCTCCGTCGGCTATCCCGATGCCCAGGCGGAGCGGGCTCTACTGGCCGGTGAGGACCGCAGACTGATGATCGAGCGTCTGCCGGCGGCCTTGGGCGAGGACACCCTGACCCAGTTACAGATGGCGGCAGCGGGCATTCACGTGTCGGCCAAGTTGTTGGATTACGTACAGCGCCTGTTGCAGTGGTCGCGTCTGAATCCACAGGTGGCCATAGGGCTGTCACCCAGGGCTGGCCTGAGTTTGGTGGCCTGCGCACGCGCCTGGGCCTTGATCGAGGGGCGCGACTACGCGCTACCGGAAGACGTGCAGACGGTTCTGGGGCCGGTCGCCGCCCACCGTCTCCAATCCAATGCGCTCTCGACGTCCACAGCCAACGGAGACTTGATCGAGGCAATGCTGGAACAAACCCCGGTCGACTGACGCCGAGTTCAACAGCAATATGTCCGTGCAAGCCGCTTCCAACGCAGCTCGGCCCACCACCAGCCGCTTGCTGCGCAGCATCCAGAGCTGGACCCGGCAGCGCCGCAAGCCGCAAAGCGAACCCCAGGTCATCTCGCCCCGCTCAGCCTATATTCTGCCCACGCGCATGGGCTTGATGTATGCCGTTATTGTCTTCGTTCTGTTCATCGGATCAATCAACTACGGCAACAACCTGGGTTTTATGCTTACCTTTCTCCTGGCCGCCCAGGGGGTGGTGTGCATGTGGCAGACGCAGCGGAATCTGGTGGGTATCCGTGTACATCCCCCAAGAGGAGAATCGGGCTTCGTCGGCACGTCGCTGCATATCGGCTATGGTCTCGAAAACCCAACCCGGCGGTCCCGCTATGCCCTGCGCCTGGAACTCGACGATGGCGTTTCCAACTGGGTCGATGTTGAGGCCGAAGAGACAACCCAGACATTTGTACGCTACACGCCGGACCGACGTGGCTGGACACCGGGCATCCCCGTGCGGATCGAAAGCCGCTATCCATTGGGTTTGTTCTG
>Ga0316187_10005025_pt1 | contig 11441 bp, 10 predicted proteins | sample CroRivburrow1_MG_FD_204927 | JGI IMG/M metagenome (GOLD analysis project Ga0316187, IMG submission 204927) | Coastal sediment microbial communities from Maine, United States - Cross River worm burrow 1 | ecosystem: Environmental > Aquatic > Marine > Coastal > Sediment | place: USA: Maine...
GTAGACTCGATCCTCGAAAGGGTGCGACTCGTTTACTACGGCCAGGATCGCGCACTCTTTTCCGGCGGAGCATTTAATAACACAATTGCGGCGGCCATGGCCCGAAGCGAGTCGCTCTATCCATTTGTCGGTGAGGAATTTTTTCGCACCGGCGAGCTCCGGAACTGGCGGACCCTTGACGACCGATCAGTGACCTTCGGCGTCGCGGGCGTTTCCCTGTCGCGGGCGCTTACTGATTTCGCGAACCTGGTCGCCTTCATCTGGCACCGTGGAGGTGGCCAAATTCCGACCCCGCTCCCGACGCCTTTGGGGCACGTTGGACCGACCATCACCAAGGCCCAGTTGGGTGGTGGCTTCCCGGAGCGCAACGAGCCTGGTCGAGGAGCCCCGGCAATGCCGAAGTCCAGCATCAAGCTTCCATCGCCGTAGTTACAGGCGAGTTGACCACCGTCCATTCCAAGCGCGAAACAGCTTCGATGGCTCAGGTGCCACTCTTCGCATTGTTTGCACCTTGGAATTGCCGAAATGTAATGCGACGGCTGCAAACAATGCGAAGGGTGGCACCATGCACGTCGAAGCGAGATGCGCTCCCCGGGTTACGATGCGCAGTGCATCGAGCCCCCTGCGTTAAACTTGAGTCATGACTCAGGACTACGCTCCCGTCGGTCCGTCAACCCCATCGATCGAAATGCAGGACCCCTCCCGGCGCAAAGGGTTTCCGTGGAACAAGGTTCTGATCTTCGGCTGCGGCGGTTGCGCTGTGGTTGTCATTCTGGCGATGGTTTTCGGAGGCTGGGCATTGATGAAGCTCGGGCTCGGGGTTTTTGCAGACGAGGTCGAGAGCGAGCTCCGCTCCAACCCGGTGATCATCGAGCACGTCGGACGCATCGAGGAGTTCGAGCTCGATCTCAGCGCCAGCGTCGCTGAGGAGGGGGGCGAGGACTTTATTTTTCGCATCAGCGGTACCAAGGGCTCGGGTCTCGTCACCGCCACGTGTGTGACCAGCGATGACGGCACGGAGGAGGTCGTTGCGGGCACCATCCAGCTGGAGTCGGGCGAAACGCTGGATCTTTTCCCCGAGGAAGAAGCCGCAGAGGAGATTTTAGAGGAGTAACCATATCTCGATCGATACTTGATACTGGATACTCGATACTCGATCCGCCCACCCGACCGATACTCGTTCCTAGATACTCGATTTTCGATCCGCCCACCCTTCGAAGCGCGAAGCTGATTCGACGACACCGGTGCCACTCTTCGCATTGTCATCATCGCCTCGCCATCCGCAACGCGCAGGCGACAATGCGAAGGGTGGCACCTGACACACCGAAGCGAGAAGCACTTACCGGGTTTGACTAGGGAACTACCGTTGACACCCCGGACACCAGGCAGTGGTTCGGCCGCCGATGACTGCGGCGCGGATCGTCGTTCCGCATTTCACGCATGCCTCACCCTGCCGCCCATAGATGCTGAGCTTCACCGCGAAATACCCGGACTCGCCGTCGGGGCCGGCGAAGTCACGCAGAGTGGTGCCGCCCTGGGTGATGGCGTCGGCCAGCACCTCCTTCACCGCCCCGGCCAGAGCGGCGAGCCGGAGGTGCGATGTGCGATTGCCGGCTCGGCGCGGGTGGATGCCGGCCCGCCACAGGGCTTCGATCGCGTAGATGTTGCCGATGCCGGCGACAAGCCGTTGGTCGAGGAGGAGGCTCTTTACCGGCGCCCGCCGCGCATGGAACAGCGGCGGCAACACATCATCAAGACCGGGATCGAGAGGCTCGACACCGAGGGCCTCGAGCGACGGGTCCGTCGTCTCTGCGCCGGACTCGAGCCAGTCGACAAAGCCGAAACGGCGGGGGTCCACGAATCGCAGCTGGCGTCCGTCATCGAGTTCGAGCTTGAGATGGGTGTGATTGAGCAATGGCGCGGAGGCATCGACCAACTGGAACCGGCCGGACATTCCGAGGTGGGCAAGGAGTGATCCCGGTGGTTCAAGATCGAGCAACAGGTATTTACCGCGTCGCCGAGGATCCAAAAACCGACGTCCTGTCACGAGCGTTGCGAGCCGTTCGACGTCGAGTGGACGCCGCATCGCGATCGATCGACCGCCGACGGCCGCGATCCGGAGCCCAGGAAGCTCCAAAGCAAGCGAACGGCGGACGGTCTCGACTTCAGGAAGCTCGGGCATTGACTAACCCGAGGGCTTGAATCGAGCGCTTCGTAGCCGGTTGAGCGCGGTCATCACTTCGTGCGCGCGCGGGGCCGCAAGATCGCCGTCAGGCCGTCCGCTAAGCCATTGCCAGTCACCCTGCCGCAGTCGGTCGAGCATCTGGCGAATCGTGGGCAACGGCTCGCACTCGTTCTCGTCGTGCTCGGACAACCTTCCGAGGATCCAGCCGATGGCGCGAAGCTGCGAGGGATCTTCGATCTGCTCGACTGCGCGCAGATCGATGTCGGATCGACCGATGACCAGGGTGTCGATGCCACGCGCCTGGATCTTCCACCGTCCCCGGCTCCGCTCGGGGTCGACCGACCGCACCACCAGGTGCCGCGGCGCTGCTGAGGTCAAGTCGGACTCTCGTTCCTCCCGCCGGCCGGTGACGTGGCCCGAGGCGATTTCGCGCGCCTCGCCGGTGACCTCGCGTGGCCGGTAGCTGTCCATCTGAATCACGAGGTCGGCGTGGTCGAAGTAGTCGCCCGAACCACCCATTACAAGGAGGGTCGACACTTCGAGCTGATCGCGCAGCTCGCGGATCCGGTCGACGAAGGGCGTGATGGGCTCGGAGGTTTTGGCCACCAGCTCCTGCATTCGGCGGTCGCGAATCATGAAGTTGGTGGCCGAGGTGTCCTCGTCAAGAAGAAGACAAGACGCGCCGGCCTCGAGCGCCTCGACCAGCGCCGTTGCCTGCGAGGTAGAGCCGGAAGCGAGCTCAGTCGAAAAGGACGCGGTTCCGTGGCCGCCGGGCAAATGAGAGATGAATGGCGAAATGTCGACCGCGTGCACTGCCCGCCCATCCTCGGCGCGGATCTTGACAGCGTCCGGCACCGCCACCACCTGTTCGCGCCCGTCTCCCGGCGTGTGATCGTAGATTCCGGTCTCGAGGGCGCGAAGCAGCGTTGATTTGCCGTGGTAGCCACCACCGACGATCAGGGTGATGCCACGAGGGACGCCCATGCCACGCACCTCGCCGGCGTTCGGCGCAGAAAGGGCGACTTCGAGCGATGTGGGCGACTCGAAGACCACGGCGTCGTCGAGCGGGCGGTCGTCGATTCCGCTCCTGCGAGGCAACACCGATCCGTTGCCCACGAAAGCGACGAGGCCGGCGGCGTCGAGTAAATTGCGGAGGGCATCCTGGTCCTCGACCGCCGCAGCGTGCCGTTCCAACTTTTCAAGGTCGAGGTGATCGGGGCCCACTGTCCGGGCGACGACCACAGGGAGCTCGTCGATCAGAAGGGCCGCGGCTCTTTTACCGAGAATGCGGCGACCGGCACCCGGCAGATCGACCCTGAACCGGATGTCGATCGCGTTTTCGTCGATGAGGCACGCGGAACGGTCGAGCACTGTCTGGCGACCGGCGTCGATATCCAGTTCCCTGTGCGGCCGTGCCGCTGCGCGAAAAGCCCGTGCAAGGTAGTCCCGGGTCGCACGCTGGCGCGCATCGGTCCTTAACGCCGACTCGGGGAGCCCGCTGTTTTTCAGGGGTATCAGCGCGCGCAATCGCGACGGCGCGGCGTAGGGATCTCCCTGCACGTGCTCAACCACGAGATCGAAACCGTCGAAAGAAAAACTCCGCCCCTGGATCTCCTTGTAGGCTTTGTAGCCGCGTCCGTCGATCCGTTGGAGAATGGAATCGAGTTTTTTCACCTGCCCGTCCCGCCTCGCCGAGTTTTGAGTTTTACCGCCCGCCCACCCGGCACGCGGGAAGCGTTCCCCACAAGTTCGGCTTGAACAATCCAGAGGTATTTGTGGGGCAGCCGTCTCGGCTGCCGGGCGGGGGGGTGGAAATCCGAAATATCTATTTGGTGTGGAGGCGAGGGTGAGCTCATATCATCCGGCCGCGTAGGCCGCAATTTCGCCAAGGGCGACCTTGCTGCGCATGAAGGTGCCGGTCCCGCGGCCGAGGAGGCGGCCTCGTTCGTCCACAAGGGTCGAATCCGCGACCCAGACGGTTCGTCCGGCGTTGACGACCTTGCCTTTGGCGATCATCCGCCCTTCGCTGATCGGCCGCAAAAGCTGAATGTTGAAGGTGACCGTCAAGACAAAGACGTCATCGACCAGCGAGTTGACGGCGAAGAAAGCGGCATCATCCAGCGCTTTGAAATAGTTGGATCCGTGAACCGCGTTGCCGGCGTGGTGGAGATGCGGACCGGCGTCGAATGAAACCTCGGCCTCGCCTTCGGAAACTCTGAGCTCGGGTTTGTAGATCTCGTTGAACTCCGCGGAGAGATACATTCGCTCCAGCCTGCGGTAATGCTCCTCGTTCATGCGTTTGCCAACTCGAGCTCGATTGGGCAATGATCCGAACCCAACACATCAGCGTGGATTCGCGCGGCGACAACCCGGTCCTCGAGCTCCGGAGAGATGAAGAAGTAGTCGATGCGCCAGCCGACGTTGCGTTCGCGAACCCCCTTGCGGTTGCTCCACCAGGTGTATCGGCCCTCCTCTCCGGGATGGAGGCTGCGGAAGATATCGACGTATCCGTGGTCGACGAGGCGGGTCAGCCACTCGCGTTCTTCCGGCAGGAATCCGGTGTTTCTTTTGTTCGACTTGGGGTTGGCGAGGTCGATTTCCTGGTGCGCGGTGTTGAGGTCGCCGCAGATAACGATGCTACGCCCTGCCTTTCGCTGGGCCTCCGCGTGCTGGAGCACGGCCTCAGAAAATTCGAGCTTGTAGGGCACCCGGCTGAGGTCGTTACCGCCGTTGGGGAAATAACCGGTGTAGAAGAGAAAGTCGCCGTAGTCGGCGATGATCAGCCGTCCCTCGTCATCGAACCGGGGCTCGTCGAGTCCACCGATGGTGATGTTCTTTGGCTCAGCCTTCGTGTAGAGCGCGACTCCGGAGTATCCCTTGCGCTCGGCGGGGTTGTAGTGGACCTGATAACCGTCGGGTTGGAGCAGCGGGGCTTCGAGCTGTTCGGGAAGCGCGCGGGTCTCCTGCAGTCCGAGGATGTCCGGTTTGGCGTCGGCGAGCCAATCGAGAAAGCCCTTGCGTCCACAGGCGCGAATGCCGTTGACGTTCCAGCTGAACAATCGTGTCGTCTTTTTCTCTGCCACTCTCATTCTCCCTTGAACAGAACTTCGTCGACTCTCTCGAGATCCGCCACCTCGAAACCGAGCACGCGGGCAAGCTCGTGCTCGCGTTCGGTGTTGAATCCCCAACCGGCGAGGACCGGCCGGACTCCGAGCTCGGCGACTCTGACCAGGTGGTTGACCTTGTCGTCGACAAAGGTGATGTCTTCGAATTCAGCTCCCGTGCGTTCGTGGAGCACGCGGAGGTGGTGTGTCTTTTCGACGCCGGTCTGCTTGTCGAGAATGAGTTTGGAATCGAAAACATCGTCAAATCCGAGCTCATCGAGTAGGAGATGTACCGAGCGGGCGTCTTTTGCGGTCGCAACCGCAGGGTGGGTACGTTCTTTGTGCCTCCGCAGCGCATCGGCGAGACCGGGGAACGGCAGGTGGAGCTGAAGCCATCTTCGGACGTCTCCCTCCCGGAGACCGCCTCGGCACTCGTAGAAGCGGCGGTGAAAGCGGTCCAACCACCGCTGCCCGATCTTGCGGTAGAAGGCATCGTAGGCCTCCTGGTCGCTGATGACGGCTTCTTTCTCGACGGCTTGAAGCGAAACCCCGAAATCCTCGGCCCGGTTGCCGAGCGGTAGAAGATCACGGAATCGTCTGTAGATCTCCGTATCCAGGTGCTCGTTTCCGCCTGCGGCGGCGTCGTCGCGGAGGGGCATGAGCTGCCCGAGGAGGGCCGAGTTGGGTTCGACAGCGGCGTAGGTATCGACCGCCACGACAAAGACCTCACGCGACGAATCGCAGAGAACACCATCGAAATCGAGCGCCAGAATATGCATGGGGGGTGAGTGTAGCGCGGCAAATTCGGAATTCGGAATTCGGAGTTCGGAATTCCCGCCCACTTCCACATGCCGCAATTCGAATTTCCGGCTTTCGACCTTCCGCGAAAAACTGCCCACAGATACACACAGATAACCACAGATCCGCACAGAAATAACCATCTGTGTGATCTGTGGGTCAAAGGGTGGGTGGGGGAATCGAGGATCGAGTATCGAGCATCGAGAATCCCCGCCGCGCTACACTCCCCCCGTGATACGACTCCAAGGCGTACGCAAGCGCTATCCCGGCGCCGACATCGACGTCCTCTGCGGCGTCGATCTGACGATCGGTGATTACGACTTCGTTTCGATCGTCGGCAGGTCCGGATCCGGTAAGACGACTCTGCTCAATCTCATCGGCGGTCTCGACTCCGCCTACGACGGCGCAATCGAGGTCGACGGGGAAGAACTTCGCTCTTTTGCAGATATCGAGCTCTCCGAACTTCGCAACCGGAAGTTCGGCCACGTCTTCCAGGCCTACCACCTCCTCGATCACCTGACCTGCCGTGAAAACGTGTCCGTTGCGGCCCTTTTCGCCCGGGGAGAGATGCGGCGCGATGCGTCGTGGGTGCGCCAACGTGCGGAGGAGGTTCTTGAAACCGTCGGACTGGACGGCGCGGGCCGCCGGCGTCCTTCCACCCTGTCGGGCGGCGAACGGCAAAGGGTTGCTCTGGCGCGCGCGCTGTTCCACCAACCGGCTGTTCTTCTATGTGACGAGCCCACCGGGAACCTCGATGTCGAAACCGGCCGCGAGATTGTGGGACTGCTCAGCGATCTCCATCGGAACGGAGACATGACGATCGTTGCCGCGACCCACGACGAAATGATCTCCGCCGCGGGTGCGCGGGTCCTGCGCCTCCACGATGGTCGTTTCGTCGATCCGGAAGGGGAAACAGAGTGATCGGCCGCGCCTGGCTGCGGGCGGTGACGGCTGATCTCATCCGTCACTGGCGCCACTTCGCGGCCGCCTCGGTGGGCATCATCCTGGGTGTCGCCGCGCTGACATTTTTCCTCGCCCTCGGTCTCGAGGTGCGGTCGCTGCTTCTGGTGCAGGTCTTCCCGGCAGACCACCTCGAGGTCGCGCCGAGGAGCGCCGATATCGATCTCTTCGCCCTGCGCATCGATCTCGGGCGCGATGCTCTGGACGCCGGGATTCTGGCGGATCTCGCCTCCATCGAGGGTGTTGATGCGGTCTATCCGAAGATGCGTCTGACGGTGCCGGCCCTGGCCTCTGGCGGGGAATCCATCTTTGGCTCAGGGCTTCAGACCGAGATCGTGGCAGATGGCATCGATCCAGAGCTGGTGGCGGACGATGTTGGCAGCACATTCCGCGAAGTGGATTCCGATCGGAATTCGACCCCCTGCTCTCGTGATGAGCAGTGCGGCGACGACTCCTACTGTGATGGGTCGCTTTCCTTCAGCGGTGGAACGTGTCGACCATTTATCCCGGTGCTGGTGTCTCCCTATGTCGTCGAGCTCTACAACGGTGCCTTCCGTCGTTCCTACGGCCTACCGAAGATCAATCCAGACTCACTGATGGGTCTGGCCTTCGAGATGGATTTCGGCGCCTCGACATTCCGGCCCTCGGCCCGGCCGCCGATTCGGGAACGGATGAGGTTGGCCGGGGTTTCCGACAAGGCCATACCGCTCGGCGTGACCTTGCCCCTCGGGGAAGTGCGGCGGCTCAACATCGCCCTCGATGCTCCAGCGGCAGGGGAGCGATATCACTCGGCCGTGATCGAGGTTCAGTCGAAGCGTTCGGCGCCTGGCGTCGTCGATGCCATCGAGGAGATGGGCCTCGAGGTCCGGGACCGGGGCGCCCGGCGCGCGGCCTTTGCGACCGCGGTCATCATGGTTGTCCTTGCTTTGGTTGGTGGGGTCCTGATTGCGGTGGCGGCGGCCCACATCATGCACGTCTTCTACCTGGTGGTGATGGTGCGGCGCCGCGAGATCGGTCTCCTCCGCGCGGTGGGGGCGAGAAGAGGTGACATCCGCGTTCTCCTGGTCGCCGAGTCGGCGGTCGTCGGGCTGGTGGCTGGGTTGGTTGGCCTGGTTGTGGCGATAGCCGCCGCCGCAGCAGCGAACGCATTTGCCGCAAGCCGGGTGCCCGACTTCCCATTCAAACCCGAGAGCTTCTTTGCTTTCCCTCCGTGGTTGCTGGCCTCAGTGCTGGCTCTCGCGGTTGTTGCCTGTGTGATTGGTGCGCTGCCCCCGGCTTTGCGCGCTGCGTCCGGCGATCCCTCCGAAGCCCTGGCCGGCCGCTAGCGATATCGGCCGCCGCGCTGTTGTGGTGCGGCCGTCTCGGCCGCACGATTCCACAGCCATCGAGGAAGTGCGGGCGAGACGCCTGCACCACAAGAGCGTCGAACGGCGAAACGAATAAGGGCGGGATGTATCCCGCCCCTACAAGAATATCGTTTTGAGTGTGGGTCAGGCGGAGTTCCTGATCCCTCACTCCTCCTCAGGCGCTTCCTCGTACTCCCACTCTTCGTCTTCGCCCATATCCATCGCGCCGCCACCCATGAACCCCGCCAGCAATGGACCGATGGCGGCGTCGAACTCTTCCGGAGTCTGGAGGGAGGCGATCTGTTCGATGAGCCCGTCGGCCATTCCCATGAACATCATGATCTGAGTCTTCTGGGCGGCCATCGTCTCCGGGGTGATTTCTGCCAGGCCTTGTCGGGCCTCGTTGATCGACTCGTCCCACTCGTCCGCGAGCTCGGCCGGGATCCAGCGGCCTTCGACCTTGGCCATCTCGACATCCTCGGGCTCGTGGTCGTCGGAACTGATCCGCAGCGTGGCCCGGTCTTCGGAAACACTGATTGTCTCGACCTCGAGCGAATCGAGGTCGTCGAGCGGGTTGTCACCGTCTTCGGCCTCGATGGCCTTTGCGTGTTGAATGAACGCGTTGCCGGTGGTGGCGAGGAACTGCCCCCAGTCCACGGAACCAAGCCCTTCGAGCGTAGCGATCTCGCTCGCCTTGAGAGTCTCGGTAAACACCTGGGTGTTGCTCAGACTGGTGCGGATCTCGTCCGCATCCGCGCCGGTAGATTTAAAGGTCTCGCTGGCGAGGATGATTTCCTTGCGGTCGTCGAGGACCTCGACTGCCCGCATGACGATCGCGAACGCCTGATCGTATACGGCCGGATCCATTTTTTCGGCGAAGGTCTGGGTGATCTCGGTGATGTCGCTCTTGTAGCTCTCCGGAAGAAGTACATTCCAAAAGTACTCTGCCTGGTTGGTTTTAAAAGCCTCGGTAGCGGCAAGCACGGTGCCGTCGGGGGAGTCCGGAATCGTGAGCTCCTTCGCGGTGGAGTCCGCGGTACGAGCGCAACCGAGGGCGGCGACGAGAATCAATGAGGCGACGGCGAGACGAAAGATCGTTTTTTTCATGCTGATACCTCCAGATGGACGGTGATTATGCCACAGCAGGGGAATGATGAAACCATTTGGCCGCTTTGCACGTACGTAGGAATGCTGCTGAAACGCAATCTCAGATTTCTCAATGTTGGACACCGGCATGGGGCCGCGGTTCGAAACGAGCAAACCCTCGGGGAAAACCCCCGCGTTGCGCAACGGAGGACGATATGAAACGAGTGATCGGTGTGTTGTCGGTGGTGATGATCATGGTTGTGGCTGTGCCCGCGATTGCGGCCGACGCAAACAAGTGCACGGCGTCGACCCAGGACTGCCTGAACCATATGGCGAAGAACCTCAACAACCGGGGTTGGGTCGGAATTGAGATGGACGACAAGGGCGGGGTCGGCATGATGGTGGTCACCAAGGTGATCGATGGCAGCCCAGCGGAAAAAGCAGGTTTCGAGGTCGGCGACGCCCTGGTGGCGGTCAACGGAGTTTCCTTCTCAGAGGGAAACGAGAAACAGCTCAAAGACATCCAATACGCGATGACGCCAGGTGCCGACTTCACCTACACCGTTTCCCGCAAAGGCTCCAAGGTGGATCTGGACGTTGAGCTGGGCAAGCTCCCGGACAATGTGAAGGCGCAGTGGGTCGGAAACCATATGATGGATCACGCCGAGCCGCAGATGGCGTCGAAAGAATAGAATCCAGCCTTTCGGAAAAACTGGCCAGCGCCACGAGGTGGTGCTGGCTTTTTTCGTTTTTCAACGCAAGTAAAGAGTGAAGGGTGAAGAGTCAGGGGTGAGGCATTGCTGGCTAGTGGGAGGGTGGGTGGGCTTAACTCTTTACTCTTAACCCTTAACTTGTCTCCGACCACGAAGAAAAGCTCGACGGGGAACCAGACCTGGTGGGCGTCAACGCCTGCCAGTTGGATGATTCTGCCTCACATACACCCTCGCTCCGCGGCGCTCGACTTTCACGTCGATGAGGTATGGATGCTTGAACTTCGGTGGCGGTTTTATGGAGAGCTCGTAATAACTCGAAATGACTCGTACAAGCCTGTCCATCGCGGTCTCGGGGAAGAGGTGGGTCTTGAGGTAGATGCCGCCGGTGTCCTCGCTGACTTTCCGGAGTCCGATCTCGAGGGTGTGCCAATCGGCAGTCGTGATGTCGAGGGAGAAGACCGAGGTTCGCGCGGCCGCCAGCGCAGCAATCGTGTCGCCGTAGTCGGCCGTCATGATGGGATGGCCGGCGTTGTAACGCCCGATGCCCCAACCGAAGAGGACCAGGGTCTTGGGGCCGGGCAACGGCATCAGCGCCCGCGCGACGAGCTCGAGGGCGCTGGTCATGGTGGCGGATCTGAAGGCCTCGTCCGTGTCGAAATATTGGGCGAGGAGGGGAGAGGATGGCTCGGGTGGATCGATCGTGCCGCGGAGGATCTCAGTCGTGGTGATCATTTCTGCCAGTGCGTCGTGATCGACGGTGAAGTCGGAGCGCAGCTCGAGATGGCTTTCAAAGGTCAGAAACGCGACCCTGTCGGTCGGGGACAGGTTACGGACGAAATTGGCGGCCTGGGGGGCCATACGAACCACGCCCTTGATGCGATAGAGATTGATATCGGTCTGGAACATGATCACTATCAGGCGGGGCCCGGGTTCGGCGAGGCGAGCGCCTGACGTTGGAGTGCCCGGCTGCGGAGTCGCAACCAAGGCAGCCGCCTCGCCGGTTACCGGAATCCAGGTCACCGCTTCGACCTCAGCCCGCGTGCCGCTGATCTTGACCCGAAAATCCTCCGGACCGAGATCGGTGATCGGGTATCCCGCGTCATTCACCACCCGCACCTCGGTCAGGATCCTATTCACCTCGACCGTGGTGCCGAACGGGGTCGGGGTCTGCTGGGCGCTGACCGGCGTCGACACCATCGATAGCACCATAGCCAGGACGGCGGTGGTAGCGAGTCGAATCATGCTGATG
>Ga0316187_10005027_pt1 | contig 11440 bp, 7 predicted proteins | sample CroRivburrow1_MG_FD_204927 | JGI IMG/M metagenome (GOLD analysis project Ga0316187, IMG submission 204927) | Coastal sediment microbial communities from Maine, United States - Cross River worm burrow 1 | ecosystem: Environmental > Aquatic > Marine > Coastal > Sediment | place: USA: Maine...
CATGCTCGGGACGATGCTGGCCGCCACGGATGCCGCGCTCGGCAAGGCAGTTGTGAGCAATACATCTGTTCCTGTGCGACTGAGAGAGGGGCTGAACGTGGAAAGTGGCTTGAACGATGGTCTCTGCGTACCGATACTTTTCGTTTTCGTCGCGCTGGAGCTGGCCACCGAGGCTGGAATCGAGGATGGGCTGGTCGTGAACTTGCTCGCCGAGGAACTGGGCATCGGTGTTCTGGTTGGTCTTGGTGCGGCGGCCATCGGCACCTGGCTGTTACGAATCTGCGATAGATTGGGCTGGGTGACAAAGGTCTGGATCCAGGTCACCGTCGTTGCGCTTGCCGTTTCCTGTTTCGCGCTGGCGCAAAGCCTGCATGGCAGTGGCTATATCGCGGCATTCACCGGCGGCATGCTGTTTGGCTACCTGGGCAAAGACAAAACCCATGCTTTGCTGCTCAGTGCCGAAGGAATCGGCGAGACTCTGGCTCTGCTGACCTGGTTACTGTTCGGCTATGCCGTGATCGGCCAGGTCTTCAGCCAGTTTACCTGGCAGGTATTTGTGTATGCGCTACTCAGCCTGACCGTGGTCAGGATGTTGCCGGTCTTCCTCAGCCTGGCCGGCAGTGGCGAGGCCGCCTACAGCCGGCTGTTCCTTGGCTGGTTCGGGCCACGCGGCCTGGCCAGTATCGTTTTTGCAATCATCGTGCTGGACAAGGGTATACCAGGAGGAGAATTCATAGCGCTGGTGGTAACCTGTACGGTGTTCGTCAGCCTGGTCCTGCACGGAGTGACGGCCAATCCACTGGCCAACTGGATAGCGCGAAAAGAAGCCTCCGGGAGTAAAGACCGGGATAGCAACCAAGGGAGTTAGTCAAATCATGCTATCAGCATTATTGATAGGAAGTCTGTTCCTCATTATCAACATGTTCATCCAGGTTGTGGCTGTTGTGCTCATCGTCAGGTTTCTGCTGCGCCGTATTGATTCGGGGCGTATGTCTCCCAGCGCCGGCGTTGACATCACGGTTTTGTGCGTCGTTCTGCTGCTTCTTTTTACCGGACACGTATTGCAGTTCGCTACCTGGGCCATTCTCTTTGTCTGGCTGGGCGAATTTCCAGACTTTGAAACGGCCTTCTACCACTCGGTGGTCAACTTCACTTCACTCGGCTATGGCGACATCGTGATGAGCGAGAAATGGCGCCTGCTCGGCGCACTCGAGGCAGCCAACGGTATCCTGATGTTTGGCCTTTCGAGCGGTGGTTTTCTGGCCGTGATGCTCGGGCTTTTCAATCGCCACCAGGAAATCGTCGATGTAAGAAAAAAGCTTCCTTGACTTGAGTACAATGGCGCCATGCGATTTGTCCTACTGAACAAGCAGGCATTAAGCCTCCTGGCGCCAGCCATTGCGCTCGTGCTTTCAAGCTGTGCACCGGTGGGCCCCGATTTCGTCAAGCCAGAGCCGGAAGCACCGGAAGACTGGTCTCAGCCTGTCTCCCAAGGGCTGGATACCACGCCCAATGAGTTGGTGGAATGGTGGCACGTGTTCAAGGACCCGGTTCTGGACGAACTGGTTGAGGCTGCACTGAGGGATAACAATACCCTGGAAATTGCCGGTCTGAGAGTACTCGAGGCGCAGGCCCAGCTGGGAATAGCAACCGGGGCGAAATATCCCCAGTCCCAGTTCGCTGCCGGAGAGGCAACCTATGTCTCACCCGCTGACAACAGTGGTGTCACTTCCAGTTTCTGGCAGTACGGCCTGGGCGCCAGCGCCTCATGGGAAATCGATTTCTGGGGCCGCTTCCGGCGGGGTATCGAATCAGCCGATGCCGCCTACATGGCCTCGATTGCCGCTTATGACCAGGCGCGTGTGCTGCTCACCGCCGCAGTGGTCAACAATTACACCGTGATTCGCACGACCGAGGAACAGTTGCGCATCGCCCAGCAGAATCTGAAGATCCAGCAGCGCAGTTATGATATTGCAGAGGTGCTCTACCGCAACGGTTCCGATTCGGAACTTGACATGCAACAGGCCAACACGCTGCTGCTGGCGACCCAGGCGACGGTTCCGGCGCTGGAGTCGTCGCTCAGACAGGCCCGTAATGCGCTCTCCACATTGATCGGCCAGCACCCCGGGTCGGTTACTGAGCGGCTGACACAGGGCGATGGAATCCCCGTTTTGCCCGTTGACATTGCGGTCGGTTTTCCCGCAGATATGTTGCGACGCCGACCCGATGTGCGCCAGGCGGAATTGCTGGCCATGGCACAGAATGCGCAGATCGGCCTGGCCAAGGCGGACCTGTATCCCAGCTTCAGCCTGGTGGGTTCGATCGGACTCAGCGCGGGCGGACCTGGCGACAGTGATTTCGGCGATCTGTTCAGTTCCGACGCTTTGAGCCTGACCATCGGACCTTCATTCGTCTGGCCATTCCTCAATTACGGCCGAATCAAGAACAATGTGCGCGTGCAGGACGCGCGCCTGCAGCAGGCGCTGGTCAATTACAGTGAAATCGTCCTGCAGGCCGCGCGCGAAGCTGAAGACGCCATGGCCGCGTACATCGGCGCCCAGGAACAGACCAGGATCCTGGCCGAGACCGTCGTGTCCGCCGAGCGCTCGAATGAACTCTCCACTTTACGTTATAAAGAAGGATTCTCAGACTATCAGCGCGTACTGGACTCCCAGAAATCCCTATTCACCCAACAGCAGCGGTATATCGATATCCAGGGCAGCAGCGTGCTCAACCTGGTGGCGCTTTATAAAGCGCTGGGTGGCGGCTGGGAAAATCGCGGCGGCCTTCCTTACATTAACCCGGAAACCCTGCAGCTGATGCAGGAACGCACCGACTGGGGCGACATGATCGAAGCAACCAACTTACAGGGTGAAAACGGGCAGCCGTAGAATCAAAAGGACAGCAAACATGGCACAAGAAGTACAAGCACCAGTTGAGGCTGACAGCAGTCAAGCCAGGCGCGACACCGAGGCCAAGGCTCCCAAGGATCCGGTACGCCGCTGGACCTTTATCATCCTTGCCATCTGCGTGCTGCTTTTTGCCTGGTACCTGCGCAGCGACCGGGTCACGCCGAGTACTACACAGGCGCGTGTGAATGCACTGGTGGTACCCATTGCTCCGGAAATTTCAGGCACGATCACCGGGGTATTTGTCAGCAACAGCCAGGCCGTATCCGCGGGACAGGAACTGTTCCAGATCGACATCAAGCGCTACCAGCTGGCGGTTCAAACCGCACAGGCCAATTACGAGGCAGCGCAACAGGCAGTGGGCGTAGCAGAAGCCACGGTGGAAGCCGCGGAAGCCGGGGTGGCCGCAGCCAGCGCAGGGGTAACCCGCGCCAGGCAGGACGCGATCCGTATGCGCAATATCCGCAAGGAAGACCCGGGCGCAATCTCCGAGCGCCGCCTGGAATCCGCCGAAGCATCGCTGGCGGTTATGGAGAGTCAATTGTCCGCTGCAAAAGCCAACAGCGACAAGGCCATCCAGGACCTGGGCGCGGAAGGGGAACGCAATTCACGCATTCTACAAGCCCAGGCCGCGCTCGATCAGGCCGAGCTTGATCTCCAGCGTGCCACGGTCCTTGCCCCCGCCAACGGTGTGGTCACGGATGTGCGCCTGGACAAGGGTAATTTTGCCGCCGCCGGCGCACCGCAAATGACCTTCATCGCCTCTGAGAACATCTGGGTACAGGCTGATTTCAAGGAAAACAACCTCGCTCATATCAAGCCGGGTGATGAGGTCAAAATTGTGTTCGATGTGCTGCCCGGCAAGATCATCAAAGGACGGGTCCGCGAAGTGGGTTTTGGGGTGGCTGTGGACACGGCGCCGCTGGGCAGCCTGCCAACCATTCAGAATGATCCCGACTGGCTGCGTGATGCACAGCGTTACCCAGTGCTGATTGATATTGACCGAGCCTCATTCCAGGGAGAAGAACTGCTCAAAGTCGGCTCCCAGGCGACTGTCGTGGTGTATACCGGGCAGCACTGGATAACCAATCCATTGGCCTCACTGTGGATCTGGCTGGTTTCCATGCTGACCTATGTCTATTGAAGCGACAGCTTTCAACTCAGCAGCGGTGATGCACCCTGTTGCTGCCAGGCGTATTCTGCGCCTGGCTCTGGGTACTGCATTGTCTCTTTGTTTCTCCCAGGCCGTCGCCTGGCAATATTCGTATATCGCCCCGGTGCTCACCCTGGTCATCCTGGCAACTCCACTGCCGGTGCCCAACCTCAAACAGGGACTGGTATTCATCATCGCGCTGCTGGCGCCCACCATAGCCAGCATGGCTCTAGTGCCTTTTCTCATGCACGCCAGGTGGGTGGGCATTCTTCTGATGACTCTTGCCTTGTTCTATAGCTTCTATTTCACCGCTCGCGGTGGCGCGGCGGTACTGGGCACTTTCATGACGGTTGGGCTGACCCTGGTGGTTACCATCGGATCGGTCAACAGCGCGGCCTTGATTTCTCTGGTTGAGGCACTGGCAATCAGCGCTGCATTCGGTCTGGCTTTTGTTTGGGTGGCGCATGCATTGCTGCCTGATTTGCCTTCAAATCCAGCCACTGCCGCTGCACCGCCACCAACGCCTGCCGGGCCGAGCCTGGCGGAGGCGAGACGTGACGCCTTGCGAGCCCTGCTGGTGGTGTTGCCGATTGCGCTGCTGTTCCTGTTCATGAGTGGCAGTTCTTCCTACGCGGTGATGATGTTAAAGGTAGCTTCGATGGGTCAGCAGGCCAGCGCTGACAGGAGTGCGGCCATGGGCCGCTCTCTGCTGGAGTCAACATTTTGGGGCGGCGTCGGCGCAATTGTTGGCTGGACGACGCTGAGCATCTGGCCCTCCCTATTGCCCTACACCTTGCTCATAGGACTGGCTGGATTGCTTTACGGCCGCCGAATCTTCCAGGGTCCGGCTGTAGCTCCGAAGTTTTCCATGTGGTCCTACGCATTCCTGACCATGGTCATCATTCTGGCGCCGGCCGTGCTGGACGCCCCGGGCAGCGAAGGCTCCGGAGCGGCTATCTGGTCGCGAGTATGGTTGTTTATGCTGATTGCCTTGTACGGTACAACCGCAGTCGCCGTATTCAATGCGTTCTGGCCAGCAAAGAAGCCGGCCAACCGGATACCTGTTTAAGCAATAGGTCTTTAGCTCGCGTATTCGTCAAACACCGGTAGCGCCGAACTGTCGCAGGACCAGCCGGCGCGGGAGCCTCCGAAGATTCTGGCTTGTGGCCCCAGGTCTGGTTCGTCGTCCAGCGAACCCGCCGGAATGAACACCATGCCCATGCTTTCGATATAGCTTGGTACGCGCCCACCGCAGGTCTGGCAAAAGGTATTCGTGAACCGTTCAGCATCGGACGGCTTGAAAGTGTTGATCAAATCTTCACCGCTTTCCCAGCTCAGCGAACCCTTGACGAACAGGTTACTGGCATGGCCGGTGCCCGAAGCCTTGCGGCAACGTGAGCAATGGCAGTGGAAAAAGGCCCTGGCTTCTCCGGTGGCTGTGTAATGGATGCCGCCGCAGAGGCAGCTTCCGGACAATGATTGTTCACTCATGATTATTCATTACTCCGCTGGACTGGCTTTCTTTTAGATTACATCAGAAAAGCGCCTGTGTGTTGCGAGTTGGCGAATGATTCAGGCTGGTTTTTTGTAGTACAGTAAAGTCCAATCTCAAGAAAAGAGAAACGTAAATGCCTCAATATATGATTACTGATCTTGGCACACCGAAACCAGGTAGCCAGGACTTGAGGTGTCAGAGTTGATGCAGATGCCTGGTTAATATACCGGCGGCTCAAAAGCGCTAATGGTCCTGGAGTGTCAATCGCCGGTTCAGAGTCTCAATCCGGCCCTGAGTGAAGAAAGTTTAGCCATATGCAAACCAATGTAGAACATTCAAAAGCTCAACTGGCCGCGCTTGTTTACGCGCCCCTGATCAGTTTGTCGCTGATCCTTTTCACTGACCTGGCACCCGATAATCCAAAAATCACCTACACGCTGGCCATCGCCCTGTTGATGGCCATATGGTGGGTTACCGAGGCCATTCCGATTGCGGCAACGGCATTGCTGCCCGTCGCCCTTTTCCCCCTATTTGGCATCGTCGACGGAAAAACAGTCTCGGCGATGTATTTCAACCACCTGATATTCCTTTTTTTGGGTGGATTCATGATGGCGCTGGCCATGGAGCGCTGGAATCTGCACCGGCGGATCGCCATCAAGATCCTGATTTTTTTCGGCATCAGTCCCGGAAGAATACTGATGGGCTTCATGTTTGCCACGGCTTTCCTGTCCATGTGGATGTCGAACACGGCCACGACCATGATGATGGTTCCGATCGCCCTGTCGATCATTTACAAGCTTGAAGAAATTCTGGGTGAGGCAAAGCTCGGAACCTATTCCATTGGTTTGTTGCTGGGTATTGCATACTCGGCATCCATTGGCGGCGTGGCCACCCTGGTCGGCACACCACCAAACCTGTCGTTTGCGCGAATCGTGAACATTATTTTTCCCGCGGTGCCTGATATAAGCTTCGCTAACTGGCTCTTTTTCGCCATCTGGATCAGCCTGCTGTTATTTATGGCAGCCTGGCTCCTGCTATTTTTGATGTACCGGCCATCACAGGCCTGGGATGAGTTGAATAAGGAAGATTTCAGGAAAGAATACCAGTTGCTGGGGAAAACACAGCCGGAAGAGAAAATCGTATTTTTCCTGTTTGTGTTAATGGCGCTGCTGTGGATATTCCGGTCCGGCTTTGATTTTGGTTCGCTAAAAATCCCGGGGTGGTCACAGATATTCAACAATCCGGCGTATATCAACGACGGAACAGTGGCGATTTTCATTTCACTCATCCTGTTTATTATTCCATCGAGTTCAAGAAAGGGAGAAAGGATCATGGACTGGGAAACAGCCAGTCATCTTCCCTGGCACATCGTGCTGCTTTTCGGCGGTGGTTTTGCCCTGGCCCAGGGATTCGTTGATTCAGGTTTATCCATCTGGTTTGGCGAACAGCTATCCGGTTTGGCAGGCACTCATCCGATGATTCTCACATCGGTCGTCGTGGCCATGATGTCATTCCTGACCGAGTTGACTTCCAATATCGCAACCACTGAAATGATTCTCCCCATCCTGGCAGGCCTGGCGGTGAGTATTAAAATCAACCCCCTGTTGCTGATGATACCGGCAACGCTGGCCGCCTCGCTCGCGTTCATGCTGCCGGTGGCCACTCCACCCAACGCGATCATTTTCGGAACCGGGCACCTGCGAATCAAGGATATGGTTAAAACCGGCTTCCTGCTGAACCTGGTCGGTATCATCGTGGCCACGCTGGTCACCTATTTCTGGGGAGTTTTCATTTTTGACATTGATGTGAGCAGTTTCCCCGAATGGGCCAATACAATGGCAGGGGGTGGAAAATAAAACTGAAGTCCACCAATAGCATGAGGCTAAATAACCAGCAGCTATGTGCAGACGAAACTGTTGAGATGTATGTGGGGCAAAAGAGTGAATAGAGCCAAAGAAAGACAAGAAACGATCATCCAGGCGACAAGGAACACCCTGGGGCGGATTAAAAACCCCCTGGAGTTACCGGAATGGCTGCCGGAACTGAGAAACAGGGAAGTGCTGCGGTCGGATGTCATTGCCGGCCTGACCGTTGCCCTGATCCTGATACCGCAATCCATGGCCTATGCGCAATTGGCTGGACTGCCGGCCCATTACGGTCTCTATGCCTCCTTGTTACCCCCGATAATCGCCGCTTTCTTCGGTTCTTCGCGGCAACTGGCGACCGGGCCCGTTGCCATGGTTTCATTGATGACTGCAGCGGCACTGGAACCTCTGGCCACGGCGGGAGGTGAAGCCTTTATCGGCTACGCCGTGTTGCTGGCTTTTATGGTCGGACTTTTTCAGCTGTTTTTGGGCATGTTTCGGCTCGGCGTCTTACTTAACTTCCTGTCACATCCGGTAATTCTTGGTTTTGTTAACGCCGCGGCCATCATCATCGCGACATCCCAACTGGGTAAGATCTTCGGGGTTAACGCGGAAAAGGGTGAACACCACTACGAATTCGTGATCAATACCATCAGGGAGGCCACGGAACACACCCATTGGCCGACCCTGGGTATGGCCGTGATCGCATTCGCCATCATGTACGGCGTGCGGCACTACAAACCCAGGCTGCCTGCCGTTCTGATTGCTGTCATCGTCACGACGATACTGGGCTGGCTGTTCGGCTTCGCAGAACACAGCACCGTCAAACTGGACCAGATTGCCAACCAGAAGATAAGAATTGCTCTGGTGTACGATGCAGTCCAGGCAAAGCATGGCGCCAACCTCAGGGAAAAATACATTGCCGCACAAAAAGAATATGAGGCCATGGCAGCGGACCCGGAGCGGGGCGAGGAGGCCTTGATGGCCGGGCGGCAGCAGCTTGAGCAAATTGCATTTCGTCTCGAACAACTGAAAGCAGAAGGCCAGTCTCATCACAAGGAACTGTTCGCCACACCGTTTTATGCAATCGGGAGCGGCGAGCAAATGAAGCTTTACACGAAGGAGGAGATACAAAGCATTGCCGGCGAGGAGAGCAAAATTTTTGGTCAGGACTGGCACATCACGAGTTACAAAAATGACCTGGTGGAAATCCAGGCCGGTGGTCAGGTGATCGGAAAAATTCCTGGTGGCCTGCCCGGTTTTCGTATGCCATCGTTTGACTTGTCCGCGATAACGCACCTGATCGGGGCGACGATCGCCATTTCACTGATCGGATTTATGGAAGCGATTTCCATTGCCAAGGCGATGGCCGCAAGGACGAGGCAGCGATTGAACGCCGACCGCGAATTGATCGGGCAAGGCATGAGCAATATTGCCGGCTCCATGTTTCAGGCTTATCCGGTGTCGGGGTCCTTCTCCCGCTCGGCGGTGAATATCAATGCAGGAGCCGTCACCGGCTTTTCCTCGGTGGTAACCGTGGTCGCCGTTGCCATTACCCTGCTGTTGCTGACACCACTGCTCTATTACCTGCCGCAGGCGACGCTGGCCGTGGTCATCATGGTTGCGGTGGCGGGACTGATCAAGTTCAAGCCAATGATCCATGCCTGGCAGGCGAACCGGCATGACGGTATCGTCACGATGGTGGCATTCGTGTTCACGCTGGCGCTGGCCCCGGAGTTGGAAATGGGCATTCTTTTCGGCATGCTGCTCTCTCTGGTGTTATTGCTGTTCCGCCTCATGAAACCGCGGGTCGTCTTTCCGGCCCACAATGAGCACATGCTACCTGCCGAAGCCGTGGCTGCCGGCATTCTCGAAGACAGACGCATTGTGCGGATGCGTTTCGAAGGGTCATTGGTGTTCGCCAATGTCGCCTTTTTCGAAGAGCAACTGCAGAAAATGCTGGCGTCCACGCCGGAGCTGAAAGTGCTGATCATTGACGGCGTTTCCATCCGCGAAGTGGATGCGTCGGGAGATGAAATGCTACGCGAATATTTCAGACGCCTGACGGAGTCGGGTGTCAAAGTGCTGTTTACGCGCATCAGGGAGCCCGTTCTGGAGGTATTCAAGCGCACACATATGTTCGATGATGTCGGTAAAGAGAATTTCCATCGCAAGCCCCCTGACGTTTTCAGGCATGCATGGGATTTTGTCGTGGCCGACAAGGGCTCAGAATAAAACCACAAAGCCCGGACACCATGCATTTCCAGGAAACTCACCAACTAACAAATTTGCAACAATGTGTTCAACCGGAAGTGGACAACGATTTCACCGACTAATTGAATTGAAATTAGTTGATGAAAGATTTGCCGAAGTAGTCGACCATTGCATAAGCCAAGTAATTCGGCCTTGTTTGTTCAATCTATCTCAGCAATGTGGGAAATTTCACGTCGAACGCGATGGCGGCTAATTGAGCAGCTGACATTCCAATCCGTTGCATAAATGGCTCCCAACGGGAATCGGAATAAAGGTTTGCAATGATCGGTTCGGAGTTAATTTGGGTTAATCCAGCATCCTGACCCTGTAAAGCCTTCTCCAACCATTCAAAAGCGAGGTCGTTTTCACCGCGATAAGCAAACATAAAGGCAATATTGTAAGCACCTTCTACCGCATATTTCTCTATCATTACGGCCATTGCCTCGTCTGATTCTGCCGTCATACCCAAATCATGGTAAATCGGAGCAAGACCCATCACACGATAACCCTCCACTTCTTCCTGCAAGGTCTCTGCGAGCGCTTCCTGTGGTCGCCCCTGTAACATTCTTGACGCCCCAATATTGTATTGTGCGCTCATAATGCCGGGAGATAAGCGAAGCGCAATACGATAACTGGCGATCGCCTCATCAAATCGTCCTGCGCAGCGGTAGCAAAACCCCAGGAAAGTATGGTTGGCGGGATTTACCGGGTCACGGGCAGCAGTGTATTCCAGCAAAGCAATAGCTGCATTGAGACGACCGAGAGAACGGGCAAGGCTGGCGGCGCTACTAATGATTTCTAAATCGGTCGGTGCTAGCGCCAACGCACGTTGAAAATGCTTGGCAGCGGAAGCCAAATCCGGTTCAAAATGACTATCCAACCAGCCAAGAAGAGCATAGGCCGGTGCATAATCAGGGTTGTAAACCAAGGCTTGTTTTGCGGCCTCACGAGCCAGTCGGCTTCCATCAACTGGGGTCAGATTGGCCTTGGCGGTCATATTTCTGTAAATGCTGGCCAATCGATACCAGGCTTCCGGATATTCCGGCGCTATGCTCAGCGCCTGTTGGATTAGCGACAAGGCCTGTTTGTTGCTCTTAGACGTGCTTTGTCTTTCCAGATAACGGGCTTGTAAATATAGGGAATACGCTTCTGGATTGGCCTCGGTAATCTTGGTGGGTGTTGTTAACAGGGCCCGTTTCAGTTGCATGGTAACTGCTTCTGCGATTTGAACCTGAATTGCAAAGATATCTTCCAGTTTGTGGTCAAAGGTTTCCGACCAAAGATGAAACCCATCATCAGTTTTTATTAGCTGCGCCGTGATTCTGACCTGGTCGCCCGCTTTTCTGACCGAGCCTTCAAGAACATGAGTGGCACTGAGCGCTTTGCCGATTTTTCGCAGATCTTTATTTCTGTCTTTGAATGCGAAAGAAGAAGTGCGACCCACTACATTAAAGCTCTCAACTTGAGCCAGGGCATTGAGTATTTCCTCTGATATGCCCTCTGAGAAGTATTCATTACCCGGGTCGTCACTTAAATTAACAAAAGGAAGTACAGCGATGGAATTTCCCTGATTAACCTCCGGCGTGGAAAGTCTCTCTGACTGGCCGGCATTTGCTGTGACTTCGGCAATCAGGCGGTAACCAACCCCTGGTATGGTCTGAATATATTCTGGGCGGCGGGCATTATCATCCAATGCAGTGCGTAACAGGGAAATGGCACGTGACAAGGCTTCTTCATTGACTACGAGTCCTTGCCAAACGGTATC
>Ga0316187_10005028_pt1 | contig 11438 bp, 10 predicted proteins | sample CroRivburrow1_MG_FD_204927 | JGI IMG/M metagenome (GOLD analysis project Ga0316187, IMG submission 204927) | Coastal sediment microbial communities from Maine, United States - Cross River worm burrow 1 | ecosystem: Environmental > Aquatic > Marine > Coastal > Sediment | place: USA: Maine...
CGGAATAATACCGCTGGCGCCGTTGCCAGCTATTTTCTCGCATTCCCTTGTTGTTACCACTGTAAAATCAACCAATCCCTTTTTTGGCATAGTCATTGCAGATATTCTAGTTAAAAAAGCAAGGTGTCTCGATACAGCAATCAGTCCGGCGAGAAGAAAGCCAGGGTGTAGCGTTTACATCGTTTTTTGGGTCGCCATGTAACGGCGGGATGATGGCTATGCCCCTTTTTTTAGCCGGGTAAATGGTTATAAGCACTTAATTAACAAAAGGCCGGTTATGGAAAACATTGCTCCGCTACATGAGGTACAACAAAAAACTGACGTTCCGGGCGCGGAGGGCGTCAAGCGACTGACAAAAATCATTGCCGTGACCAGTGGCAAGGGTGGTGTGGGCAAGACTAATGTCTCGAGTAATCTGGCCATTGCCCTGGCACAGCAGGGGGCCAGGGTGTGTATTTTTGACGCCGATACCAGTCTTGCCAATATCAATATTGTTATGGGCTTATCGGCACAATATACCATCGCGCATTTACTGAGCGGTGAAAAGTCGATGGATGATATTCTCATCGAAGGGCCGCAGGGTATCAGTATCGTGCCCTCGGCCTCCGGCATCTCGGAGTGCGCCAACCTCAATGATCTGCAAAGACAGCGCCTGATTTCGGCATTGGCGCTTCTGGAGGATCGTTTTGATTATCTGATTATCGATACGGCTGCGGGTATTGGACGTGAGGTCATTGATTTTGTCCGTTCGGCGCAATATGTATTGCTCGTTATTACACCGGAGCCGACTTCACTAACCGATACCTTCGCCTTGATCCGGGTCTTGCAGCGTCAGGGTTGTAAACGGCCATTGTATGCCGTGGTGAGTCAGGCTGCAGATTACACCGATAGCTGGAAGGTGTTTGCCCGCTTTCAGGGAGCTGTAAAAAAATACCTCAAGACGGGGGTCCGTTATCTGGGTTATATCGGTGATGACCGTAACCTCAAGACGGCTGTTAGTGAACAACGGCCGGTGTTGTTGCATCAGCCGAATAGCCATGCCAGTCGCTGTTTCAAGGTCCTGGGTAATGTAGTGCAAAAACAGTTTGGTCAGGGTGGTCAGCACCGTGGTTTCAGTGAATACTGGCGTATGTTATCGGCGATTCAGTCACCGGTTAAAAAGACAGCCGCCGACTCAGAGGGCAGGGCGCAGCCATTACAACCAGCCCCGGATGTTTCGCTTGCGGCTACACAGGTATGGTTGAATGACAAAAACACCACGCAGAAACAGGCGGCCCATTTTCTCAAGGCCGTGACGGATGTGTATATCAAACGTTTCCAGCGCCTGCCATATAATCCGGAGCTGTATCTTTCCTGGGTAGTCAATAACACGCAATATACTGAGGCCGAATCACGGCTATTACTGCAATCACTGGAGGCCCGTTTTGTACAACGTTACCAGCAGCCTGTATATGGTCTTGAGCCGCTGCTGGCGCAATTGTTCGACAACATGGGTTTGCCCGAAGAAATGAGCCGGACGTTGAAGGATTGCTTACGCCAGCAGCTACCCGGCAGCTAAACAGCCCGCGAAAAATTTTTACCCAGCCACTTGCGCAATATCTTGTGCAGTTCCATGGCTGCCAGCACCGTCAGGGCCAGGCCCAGTAATTCCAGCCATTGTGGCAGGGTTACGGGCTGAATACGCAATACCAGATTGAGCCAGGGTGTATACATCGCTGCGATATGGATGACCTGAGCAGTGAGAGTGCCAAATAATAATATGGGGTTGCGCAAGGGATTGTGATTGAATACCGAGCGTATTTCCGAGCGGCTGTTAAAGACATGGACATTTTCAAACAGGACCATGAGTAACAGGGTGATGTTTCGGGCGCTGTCGATAGCGTAACCCTGGGCCAGCAGGCTTTGAAACAGTACAAATGCCGTAATGCCGATTACCAGTGCAGAAATTACCACCCGTTCAATCATCAGGCGGTTAAAAATGTTTTCGCCCGGTGGCCGGGGGGGGTGTTGCAGTTCGTGGCCTTCACCGGGTTCAAAGGCCAGGGCTACATCCTGAATGCCATTGGTGACCAGGTTTAGCCATAACAGTTGCACAGGCAGTAGTGGCAGCGGCAGGGCGGTTAGCAGGGTCAGCATGAACAGCACGAGTTCTGCTGCGCCAGTTGATATCAGCAAAAAAATGACCTTGCGGACATTGGCGTAGGCAATACGACCTTCCTCGACACCGGCGACGATTGAGGCAAAGTTGTCATCGGTGATGATAATATCGGCTGTTTCACGGGCTACGTCAGTACCCGTTTTACCCATGGCCACGCCGACATGGGCCGCACGTAAAGCCGGTGCGTCATTGGCGCCATCACCACTGACGGCGACATAATGACCATTGCGTTGCAGCGACTCAACAATGGCCAGTTTTTGTCGTGGTTCTATGCGGGCGAAGACCCGGTTATCGCGGGTCAGGATATCCAGTGCCTGGTCATCGATGGCATTGTGCAGATCTGTTCCGGTTACGACCTGATACAGGTGATTATCGGTCAGCTTCAGTTCATTGGCGATCGCCAGGGCGGTACTGGGGTGGTCGCCCGTGATCATCGCCACCTGGATGCCGGCATGCTGACAGGCATTCAGCGCCATGCCGGCCTCGGGCCGCAACGGGTCAGTGATGCCGACCAGGCCGAGGAAGGTCAGTCCGTGCAGGTGTTCTTCAGATAAAGTGTTACTGGACTCAGAGGTACCTGTTGCCAGCGCCAGTACCCGGTACCCCTGTTCTGCCAGTCGCAAGGCATGTTTGACGATGGTCGTGGTGTCAATGGGCTGATCCTCCGTGCCTATGCCCGCCATCTGTGTGCACATGGGTAACAGTTTTTCCAGCGCACCCTTGGCATGAATCGTCGGACCATTAATGCCGTTATTCAGACTGGCGGCAAACAGACGTTCTGATTCGAACGGAATGCTGGCCAGTTCGGGATGACTGGTGGCCAATTCATCCTTGATGATGCTGGCCTTGTGAGCCATGACCAGTAGCGCCACATCAACCGCGTCACCGTGCTGAGTCCAGCCCTGTTCACGATGACCGAGGTAGCCTTCATTGGCCAGTACCGCGGTCTGACACAGGCGCTGCAGATAGTGTTCTTCTGCGGCACTCATGCCGTCATTGGCGGTGATGATTTTACCCTCCGGTTCCATGCCTTCGCCGCCCAGCAGCCAGTCATTGTCCTGCAGCGGGGGAGCGATACGTTTTACGGTCAGTTGATTGACGGTGAGTGTGCCGGTTTTGTCGCTGGCGATGAAGGTACAGGATCCCAGTGCCTCAACGGCAACCAGGCGGCGGACAATGACCTCGCGTTTGGCCATACGGTGCATGCCAACCGCCAGTGCAACGGTCAGTGCCACTGGCAGGCCTTCCGGGATGACCGATACGGCCAGGGCTACGCTCAACAAAAAGACATCATGGATCGGCAACCCGCGCAGGAATGCAACTACTGCCACTAGTACCGCGGCTACAGCGACAATCAGGGCGATGCGGTGGGTGAATCTTTCCATACGAATCAGTAACGGTGGTTTGGCCGGGACGCTGGTCAGAACGGCCGAGGCGATCTGGCCGAGTTCCGTGTTGACCCCGGTGGCTACAACAATACCGTAGCCCCGGCCATGTTCTACCAGTGAGCCTGTAAAGGCCATATTGCAGCGGTCTGCCAGTAAGGTGTCGGATGCCAGGGCTTGATCGGCATGTTTGGTCACAGCTGTTGATTCGCCGGTTAATAACGATTCGTCGATAATCAGGTCATGGCTGGTGATCAGGCGCAGGTCGGCTGGCACGCGGTCGCCAGATTCCAGTAAAACAATGTCACCTGGTACCAGGTCCTCAGTATTGATCTGATAACTGTCATTATCACGTATAACCCGGCATTGGCTGGTGACTAGCTGGCGTAGTGCTGCGGAGGCGTGCTGGGCAGAAAATTCCTGAGTCGTGCCAATGATGGCATTAATCAATAATACGGCACTGATGAAAACCGCATCGGACCATTCCTGAATTACCATCGAAAATAAGGCCGCAGCGAGTAGTACGTAGATCAATGGTGTTGTGAATTGCCGGACAAAAACAGTGGCCAGTCCTGGTGGGTGGGCGTGGGGCAGGGTGTTGGGACCCTGTCGGATGAGACGGGCCTGCGCTTCGGCAAGGCTAAGTCCATGAGCTGAGCTATGCAGAGCAGCGATGAGTGAGTCACCGTCACAGCTATGGGCAGTGACAGCCACTGTTGTAGTCCGCGTCTGCTTGTCGCGACTGTCTGTGCGCATAGGCACAGCATAACGGAGTTTTGCTACAGCGATAAGCATTTAACCAGGGTCTGGCTCTGTAAAGACCTAAGCCATTGGCACAGATATCGTTTCGGTTAGCCCTGCTCTTTGATACTATAGCCGCATGATTGAAACAGAACGTATGATTGCACCGCAGCAGGGCCGGGATGAGGCCGTGCTGGATCGGGCTATCCGCCCCGGGACACTGGATGACTATATTGGTCAGAAGGTCATGCGTGAACAAATGTCGATTTTTATCCAGGCAGCGCGTCAGCGCGGTGAGGCCCTGGACCATACGCTGGTTTTTGGTCCGCCGGGGCTGGGTAAAACCACACTGGCCCATATAATTACCAATGAGCTGGGCGTCAATCTGCGCCAGACCTCCGGTCCGGTGCTCGAGCGTGCCGGCGATCTGGCCGCCTTACTGACCAATCTGGAACCGCATGACGTCCTGTTTATCGATGAGATCCATCGTCTGAGTGCCGTGGTTGAGGAGGTGTTATATCCGGCGATGGAAGACTACCAGCTCGATATCATGATTGGTGAGGGACCGGCAGCGCGCTCGATCAAGCTTGATTTGCCGCCTTTTACGCTGGTGGGCGCCACCACGCGGACTGGCCTGTTGACATCACCGTTGCGCGACCGTTTTGGTATTGTGCAGCGACTGGAGTTTTATAGTGTCCCCGAATTAACGGCTATCGTGCTACGGGCGGCTACCATCCTCAATGTCGATATCGATACTGGCGGGGCACAGGAGATTGCCCGCCGTGCCCGTGGTACACCACGTATTGCCAATCGTCTGTTGCGGCGTGTTCGTGATGTCGCCGAGGTCAAGGCCGGCGGGCGTGTCAGTGGCGAGGTGGCCGATGATGCGTTGGCCATGCTCGATATTGATGGCAACGGTTTTGATGCGCAGGATCGCCGCTTACTGAGTACCATTATTGAAAAATTTGCCGGCGGGCCCGTGGGTCTTGATTCACTGGCCGCGGCTATTGGCGAGGAACGTGACACGATTGAAGATGTGCTGGAGCCATTTCTGATCCAGCAGGGCTTTATCATGCGCACTCCGCGTGGCAGAATGGCTACCCGCAATGCCTACCAGTATTTTGGCCTGGTAGCGCCGGAATCCCTGTTTGCAGAGCGGATGCCGGTGGCCCTGGAAACTGATTAAACACTTGAAGGCCGTCGTGACCAATCTGAGGTTTATTCCGAACTTATGACATTTAAGTGGCCGGTGCGTGTCTATTATGAAGATACCGACAGCGGCGGCGTGGTTTATTACGCCAATTATCTGAAATTTATGGAGCGCGCACGGACTGAATGGTTACGCAGTCTGGGGCTGGAGCAGGACCGCCTGCTCGATGAGTTCGGGGTTATATTTGCCGTTCATTCGCTGGCGCTGGATTATCGGGCCCCGGCACGGTTTAATGATGCCCTGCAGGTCAGTGTTACGCCGCAGAATAAAGGGCGGGCCAGTCTGGGCTTCAGGCAGCAGGTTTTGCGTGATGCCGGGGATAATGACCGGCAGTTACTATTGTGTGAGGGGCAGGTGAAGATTGCCTGCCTGGATGCCCGGACCCTGCGGCCGCGACCCATACCCGATTCTGTTTATGCGGAGATAACTTGTGAAGACTGATTTATCGATTTTGCACCTGTTTATGAATGCCAGTTTTCTGGTGCAGCTGGTGATGCTGGCACTGTTGCTGGTATCGCTAGCGGCCTGGACCATTATCTTTCGTAAACGGCGCGAATTGAATCATGCCCGTGCCGCTGTGAAAACCTTCGAGGGCCGCTTCTGGTCGGGCAACAGCCTGGCCGACCTGTATCAGCAGCTGAGTAAAAACAAGGCTAATAGTGGTCAGGCCGCCATCTTTGTGGCGGGTTTCAAGGAATATATGAAGCTGCGGCAGAAGGCGGATATTTCCTCCGGTGAACTGCTGGAAGGGGCGCGACGGACGATGCGGGTGGCCCTGAACCGGGAGATGGATAAGCTCGAAATGCACCTGCCGTTTCTGGCGACCGTGGGCTCCACGAGCCCCTATGTGGGTCTGTTTGGCACCGTCTGGGGCATCATGAATTCATTCCGGGCCCTGGGGAATGTCAATCAGGCCACGCTGGCTATGGTGGCGCCGGGTATCGCCGAGGCCCTGATTGCTACAGCCATGGGCCTGTTCGCCGCCATCCCGGCCGTGATTGGTTACAACCGTTATCTCAATGATGTCGAACGCCTGAGCAATCAGTATGACAACTTTCTGGAGGAGTTTTCGGCCATTCTGCAACGCCAGTCCAGTGCGGGCTGAGCCGTGCCGGTAAGCAGGCCAGGAGCGACAGTATGAGGCGCCGTATTCACAAACGACCGATGGCTGAGATCAATGTTGTACCGTATATTGATGTCATGCTGGTATTGCTCGTGATTTTTATGATCACGGCGCCGTTGCTGGCGCAGGGCGTCAAGGTCGAGTTACCCCAGGTGGCATCGGAGCCCGTAGACCGAGAGCAGCAGGAGCCTGTGATTACCACGGTTGATGTAAATGGCGTTTATTATCTGAATATTGGTGATGACCAGGATAAGGGTATCGACCACGATGTCCTGGTGCAGCGGGTTGCGGCCGTACTGCGTCATCGCCCGGGCACCCCCATCCTGGTGCGTGGTGATACCGACGTTAATTATGGTGCGGTAGTGACGGCCATGGGGCTGTTGCAAAAGGCCGGGGCCGAAAGTGTGGGTCTATTAACCGAGGCACCGGAGTTACGGGACAAATAATGGTGACCGTCCGGTGCTGATGCTCGACGGGCCGATGTTGAACGATAACAATGATAAAAATACCTGACATCCTGTCCCTGCTGGAAAACTCGGCTTTTATCCGGCGTTTGTTCGGCCTGTTGCCCGGGCCATTGCGGCGTTTACTCGATTCCCAGCGTAATTTCGTTTATGCCCTGCTGGTTCATGTGCTGTGCCTGAGTATATTTGTGCTCAGCTTTGACTGGTCGGCCGAACCGGTGCCGAGTAAACCCAAGGTTAATGTGATCGATGCCGTGGTGATTGATGAGTCGCGGGTGCAGGCCGAAATCGAAAAACTCAAAAAGGCCGAACGCCAGCGCCAGCAACAGGATGACGCCCGCAAACGGCAGTTGAAAAAAGAAGAACAGCATCTGGCCGAACTGAAGAAAAAGAAGGCCGATGAACAGCGGCGGTTGCAGGAGCAACAGAAAAAACGTAAGGCCGAGGAGCAACGTGCCAAAGAGCTGGCAATCAAGAAAAAGGCCGAAACCGAGAGCCTGAACAAGCTGAAAAAAGAACAGGAGGCCATAAAAAAAGAGCAGCAGGCACTGGAGAAAAAACGCCAGGACGAGCAAAAACGTCTGGCTGAGCTGGAAAAGAAGCGTCAGTTGGAGGAGGCCGAGCGGCTGCGTAAACAAAAAGAAGAGCAACAGCGGCTGGAGGCCGAGCGCGCCCTGCAACAACAGCTGGCGGACGAACAAAAGGCGCTGGAGGCGGAGCAACAGCGGGCGGCCGACCGGGTCGTCAATCAGTATGTCGAAATTATCAAACAACAGGTCGCACGTAACTGGCGGCAACCAGACACGGCCACTTCGGGTCTGTCGTGTACTGTGGCTGTCAGCCTGATGCCCGGTGGCGATGTGTTGAGTGCCCGCGTGACTCGTGGCAGCGGTGACCCGATATTTGACCGTTCAGTGGAGACTGCCGTACTGAAGGCGTCCCCCTTACAATTGCCGCCCGATGCGGCCCTGTTCGAGCGTTTCCGGGATCTGGAGTTCATCTTTAATCCCGGAGAATAATTTCAATTGGGAACGTTCGGTGATGGTTTTTCGTTATATTCCACAGGCCGTCCGCGCGGGTGTTTGCTGTGGTTTTGAATTTCATTTCCCCGCTGTGTAAGCTGGGAGCTATTGCTGATGATGAGGTTTGCAGTTTGAAGATAAGGTTGTTGTGGTTTGTTGCGGCGGGGCTGTTATGGCTGTCGGGCCTGACCCTGGCGCAGGCGGCGCTGACGATTGAGATTACCCAGGGTGTTGAAGGCGCGATGCCAGTGGCCGTGGTGCCGTTTGGCTGGCAGGGCCCGCCCGGTAGTAAGGCGCCAGAGGATGTCGCGGCCGTTATTACAGCAGACCTGCAGCGTAGTGGACGTTTTTCGCCTCTGCCTGTGTCTGATATGTTATCTCGACCCACTGAGGGTGCACAGGTCAATTTTCGTGACTGGCGTTTATTAAATGTCGAGAACCTGGTGGTTGGGCGAGTGGTGCCTTCCGGCGACAGTTATATCGTCCAGTTTCAGTTGTTTGATGTCTTTCGGGCCGCGCCGCTGATCGGATACAGCATTCGTTCCACGGCTTCTGGTCTACGGCTAACAGCCCATCAGATCAGCGATCTGATTTACGAAACCCTGATGGGGGAACCCGGTGCCTTTGCCACGCGGATTGCCTATGTCACCGAGATTCGTTCCAGGGATGGTGCCCGGCAATTTTCCCTGCAGGTAGCCGATGCCGACGGTCACAATCCGCAGCCCGTGCTGAATTCAGCCCAGCCACTGCTGTCGCCCTCCTGGTCTCCGGATGGCAAGCGGCTGGCCTATGTGTCGTTCGAGAGTCAGCGTCCTGCGATCTACATCCAGGATATCGAGAGTGGTCGGCGTGAGCTCGTAACCTCGTATCCGGGGCTCAATGGCGCCCCGGTCTGGTCACCCGATGGTAAACGGCTGGCCCTGGTGCTGTCGCGCAGCGGTAATGCCGACATCTACGTGCTGGACCTTGAGCGCCGTAATCTGCAACAGATTACCCGTGATTATGCGATTGATACCGAACCTGTTTGGTATCCTGACGGCACTGCGTTAATATTCACTTCGGACAGGGGCGGGACGCCTCAGCTATATCGGGTACTGCTGGCCGATGGCCGCGCCAAACGCCTGACATTTGAGGGCCGTTATAATACGCGCGCCAGTTTTTCGCCGGATGGTAAGCGCATTGCCATGGTGCATGGTGATCAAGGTGAGTTCCATATTGCCGTTATGGAAATGGATGGGGGCGCCATGCAGGTATTGACGGACTCCAGGCTGGACGAGTCGCCAAGTTTTGCGCCCAATGGTAGCATGATCATTTATGCTACCGAAGATAAAGGCAGAGGAGTACTATCCGCAGTGTCAGTGGATGGCAGGGTCAAGCAGCGGCTGGCCCTGCAAATTGGTGATGCGCGGGAACCGGCATGGTCGCCATATACAGGAACACAGTGAGTTTGAAATGAGTATAAATATAATAAGAGGAGTTAAGTTATGAATGTGGTAAAAAAACTGCTGATAGTGTCAGTGCCACTGTTCATCCTGGCAGGTTGTGCAAGTACACCTGAAACCACGATGGATGAGCCGGCTATGCAAGAAGAGGCAGCACCAGCCGCAGTTGAGCAGCCGGTTGCGGCAGTAGCGACCCCGGTGGAGGCCAGCACGGGTTTCAGCGGTCATCCCCTCGATGATCCAAGCAACCTGCTGTCTGAGCGTGTGGTTTACTTTGATTTCGATAAAAGTGATATCAAGTCTGAGTTTCGTGACATCATCGCGGCCCATGCGACCTACCTGTCCAATCATCCATCTGCCAGTATTACGCTGGAAGGTCACTGCGATGAGCGTGGCAGCCGTGAATACAATATGGGGCTGGGTGAGCGCCGTGCCAATGCGGTCAGCAAATTCCTGATGTTGCAGGGTGTGGCCGCGCGCCAGATTGAAGTGGTCAGCTATGGTGAAGAACGTCCTGCGGCCTTTGGTCATGATGAGTCTTCATGGCAGCTCAATCGTCGGGCGGAGATTCTCTACAAGAGTCGCTAATGGTCGTAGTTACTGAGTCCGGGCGGCGCCGTTTGGCGCCGCTGCTGTTAACACTGGGCCTGGTGCTGGCTGGGCCGGCGCAAGCCCGTGATTTGCCGCCGATTCGTGAATCGCAGGCAGTTAATGGCGAGGTAGACGGCAGTGCCGACAGCCTGTCATTGGCCGATCGTGTGGCGCGTCTCGAAGGATTGCTCGAAGGGCAGGCCCTGGTTGAGATGCTGGTCCGGATTGAAGAATTACAAAAAGATGTGCAGGAGTTACGCGGCCAGAACGAGGTGTATGCCCACGAAGTGGAGGGCATGAAAAAACGTCAGCGTGATCTGTATATGGATATCGATCGCCGTCTGCGGCAATTGCTGGCAACCACAGCGGCTGCCGAGCCCGGCACAGGGGCGATGGCTGCGGGGCAAGGCCCTGGTCAAACGACAGGGCCGATGACGGGGCAGGCTGTGGCGGTCCTTCCGGGTCAGAATGTGGCTGCGGGTAGTCCGGCGGCAACTCAGGATCCGGTGCCGAATGTAGATCCGCAGGCCGAACAGGCCGATTATCGACAGGCCTTTGCCGTGCTCAAGGATGGCCGTTATGAGGATTCGATAACCGCCTTCGGCCAGTTCTTACAGCGGTATCCCAACGGACAATATGCGGATAATGCCGTGTACTGGATGGGTGAGGCCAATTATGTCCTGCGGCGTTTCCCGCAGGCGATCGCGAATTTTCAGCTGGTCATGAGCCGTTTTCCGAATAGCCCAAAGCTGGCCGATGCCATGCTGAAGATCGGTTTTTCCCATTATGAGCTCCAGGCCTGGGCCGAGGCCCGGCAGGTGCTGCAGGACCTGACTCAACGTTTTCCTGCAACCACGGCGAGTCAATTGGGCAAGAATCGTCTGCACCAGATGAAGCTGGACGGGCATTAGGCCTTTTCCGACGCGGGTGGCATGATTGACGAACAGGCGCTGCGGCGCCTTTTTCTTTCCCAGTGTTCACTGTTCATACACGGCTCGGGAACCATGCGGCTGCCCCGCGGCCGGGCCTTTCAGGTATAATTCCGGCTCCATTTTAGAAAAGAACCCGTCGGGCAGCCTGTTGCCTCGTAGCGGCGGGTCGGGAAACGAGTAATGCTGGAGCTTGACGACAAGCCGGAAATTGCAGCCCCGAGCGGGGTAAAACCCATGACGTTGCAAATCAATGAAATCTTTTATTCCCTGCAGGGTGAGTCACGCACGGTCGGCTGGCCGACCGTGTTTGTGCGCCTGACGGGTTGTCCGTTGCGCTGTAGTTATTGTGATACGCGTTATGCCTATAGTG
>Ga0316187_10005033_pt1 | contig 11432 bp, 13 predicted proteins | sample CroRivburrow1_MG_FD_204927 | JGI IMG/M metagenome (GOLD analysis project Ga0316187, IMG submission 204927) | Coastal sediment microbial communities from Maine, United States - Cross River worm burrow 1 | ecosystem: Environmental > Aquatic > Marine > Coastal > Sediment | place: USA: Maine...
CCGAGCCGGTGCAAAGCAGGCACTGATCGTTTGGTAACAAGTTTCATTATAGTACCTCGGCCTGACGCATCGCGTGGCGTAGTGGCTCGTGATGTTGCTCTTCCAGTATGTCCAGTGGTAAACGTATACCCAACTCGATCATACCCATTTCAAACAGCGCCCATTTCACCGGAATCGGGCTCGACTCCAGGAATAGTCGTGAATGCAGCCCCGCCAGACGCTGGTTTATCGATTCTGCCAGTTCCCTGTCACCCGACAGCGCAGCTTCACACATCTCGGCCATTGCTTTCGGCGCGACATTATTAGTAACCGATATAACACCGTGACCGCCGCGTAACATAAACTCAGCGCCGGTAGCATCATCACCGCTGTAAAGGCCAAACTCAGCGTCAGCAAGCAGTGACTGTGTTTCAGCAAGGCGCTCCAGGTCTCCGGTGGCATCTTTCAGACCGATTATATTGTCGATCTCAGATAACTGCTTAACCGTTTCCGGCAACATGTCACAGGCGGTTCGGCCAGGGACATTATAAAGGATCTGCGGGATATCGACGGTCTCAGCAATCTTCTTATGATGCGCATATAAACCACGTTGTGGCGGCTTGTTGTAATAAGGCGTTACCAGCAGACAGGCATCTGCACCGCCCTGCTGTGCACACCGTGTCAGTTCGATAGCTTCCCAGGTCGAATTGGCGCCGGTACCTGCGATCACAGGGATACGGCCACCCACCATTTCTACGGTTCGCGCCATCACATCACAGTGCTCTTCCATGTTCAATGTCGCCGATTCGCCCGTGGTACCCATGGATATGATAGCCGATGTGCTGTTTTCGATATGAAATTCAACCAGATTAGCCAGGCTTTTATAGTCGACACTGCCGTCAACGTGCATTGGTGTAACCAGTGCAACCATACTGCCTCGAAACATGCCGCTTTTATTCATGAAGAACCCCAAAAAAATAAGGCGCACAGTTAATCAACATTTCACCTTTATTTCAATGATATATATTGCCAAATGTGAATAATTTACTAGTCTTTATGCCTGTTTTATCTGCGGATTTTCAGGCAATTTACCGGTATTTTCGCAGCAAATGACAATCCCTTGCTATACTCATTCTATGCACATAGCGTAAATAAAGTATACAAAACAAAGCAGCAAACTCTTTAGGCATAAAATTGAATACACAACACTCATTAGAACGCCGTAATTATAGCCGTATCCCGTTCACCGCAGAAATACTGATGCAATGCGGCCACCAGGAATGGAGCTGCAACCTGCTGGATATTTCACTCAAGGGCATGCTGGTCGAACCGCCGGAAAATATCGACATCGATATGAAAAACCCCTGCGGCATGGCACTTTTTCTCGGTGAAGATATATCCATCCATGCCCGAGTTACAATCACCCACACCAATAACGGTAACTGGGGCTTAAACTGGCTGCAGATCGATGTCGCCAGCCTGCAACACCTGCGCCGGCTGATCGAGTTAAACACCAATGACCCGGCAATGCTGACACGCGAGCTCTCCGAACTGGGATAATTACGATATAGCAACAATGGGTGGACACGACCATTGACGACGCAACTAAAGACCTTGTTTAAATAGTTATTTTGCGTTTCTGCCATTTTTGTTTACACTGTGCCTCACTTTTTTCACTCTAAGTTAGAAAAATGACTACAAAACTCGTTATCTCGGCACTGGGTGCTGACCGACCCGGCATTGTCGACGAAATCAGCAATATCATCTATAACCATTCACTAAACATCGAAGACAGCCGCATGACGGTGCTCGGTGGTGAATTTGCCATGTTGTTACTGGTTAGTGGTGAACAATCCTCGATCGATGCGATTCAGACGCAGGTAAACGATATAGGACAGGCACTGCAGATGCGTCTGATGATAAAAGTCACTAGCGATTCGACACCGATAGAGAATGCTATTCCCTATGCCGTCGAAGTTACCGCTCTGGATCACCCGGGTATCGTTAACAACATATCCAGCTTCTTTTCTCAACGTGGCATCAACATCGTCAACCTGCATACCGAAAGTTATTCAGCACCGCACACCGGTACACCTATGTTTGCGCTGCACATGACTATCGGCATCTCTGCGGATACCAATATTGCAAAATTACGTGATGCCTTCATGCAGGCCTGTGAAGAACTCAACCTCGATGCCGAGATGAAAAAACTATAACTGAAACAACCAGGAGCAGACATGGTAACCGTAGGTAAAAAAGTCAAAAATTTCTCACGTCCGGCGACCGGTGATAAGACCATCAGCCTTAAAGACCTGGCCGGTAAGAAAGTCGTACTGTATTTTTACCCGAAAGACAGTACCCCCGGCTGCACCACGGAAGGACAGGACTTCCGTGACGCCAAAGCCAGATTCACACGCCAGAATACGGTGATACTCGGCGTCTCACGTGACAGTATGAAACGCCATGAAAACTTTAAAGCAAAACAGAACTTTAATTTTGACCTGCTCTCTGATGAAGACGAGTCACTCTGTAAGCAGTTTGATGTTATCAAGTTAAAGAAACTCTATGGCAGGGAATACATGGGCATCGACCGTAGCACTTTCCTCATCGGTGAAGACGGTGTACTGCTTGAAGAATGGCGTGGCGTAAAAGTTAAAGGCCACGTCGATGAAGTACTGACTGCATGTAAAAAATATAAATAAACACTTCGTTTATATCGATAATGACAATAAACCTCAAGCCTCGCGAAATCACATGGACAGGTTTATTTTTATTAGTATTCATCTGGTCTGCCTTCGAACCAAAAGATTACCCGACGTGGGTGCTTGAGACCACACCAGCCATTATAGGGTTTATCGTGTTAGCCATGACACGCAGGGCTTTTCCACTGACGCCCCTGTGCTATTCCCTTATCCTGATACATTGCTGGATACTTTTCATCGGTGGTCATTACACCTATGCCGAGGTCCCGCTGTTCGATACCATCAGGGATGTATTCCATCAGTCCAGAAACAATTTCGACAAGCTCGGTCATTTCGCCCAGGGGTTCGTGCCAGCGATCATCTGCCGGGAGATAGTCATCCGTCTCGATGTCATCTCGGGCAAGGGTTTTACGCATTTTTTCACCCTGTGCTTCTGCCTGGCACTCAGCGCATTTTATGAGATGCTGGAATGGTGGGTCGCACTACTCAGCGATGATGCGGCAGATGCATTTCTCGGCACACAGGGTTACGTCTGGGACACCCAGTCCGATATGGCCTGGGCATTATCCGGTGCCGCCATTGCACTACTCCTGCTTTCAAACATTCACGACAGACAGATCCAACGATTCCGGACACAGACATCATGAACGATAAGACATACATAAAGGGTAAAGATGCCGCACTGGAAGAATCCATCGCATCGATGCAGGAAAAACTGGTTGCGCTGAACTTTGATATCGAAGAAGCATCGTGGCTGAACCCGGTACCCCATGTTTTCTCCGTTCATATTCGCGATAGAGATTGCGGACTCATGTTCACCAATGGCAAGGGCACGACGAAAAAATCCTGCCTCGCCAGTGCACTGGGCGAATACTTCGAACGCCTGAGCTGCAATTACTTCTTCGCAGATTTCTACCTCGGCCAGGAATTTTCAAAGGCTGAGTTCGTGCATTACCCTGATGAACGCTGGTTCATCGCCGGTTCGGGTGATGCTATACCTGATGGTCTGCTCGATGAAAAACTCTGGAACTATTATGATCCAGATAAGGAGCTGACAGCTTCAAAGATCTTCGATACCAATTCCGGCACCGGTGAACGTGGTATCTGCGCCTGTCCGTACCATCGCCTGCGAGATGGCAAAGACATCTGGTTTCCGATAAACATCATTGGTAACTCTTATGTCAGCAACGGCATGTCTGCCGGTAATACAAAAAATGAAGCGCGCGTGCAGGGTCTGTCAGAAGTTTTCGAACGTTATATAAAAAACAAAATCATCGCGGAAGGCATCTGCTTGCCAGAAGTCCCTGATGCCGTATTACAGCGTTTTCCGCAGGTTGTCGAAGCCATCAGCAAACTCGAACAGCACGGATACCACCTACGTATCGCTGACGCTTCTCTCGGCGGACATTACCCGGTGATGAGTGTTACCCTGATCAATCCAAAAAATGCCACCGTGTTCGCCTCTTTTGGCGCGCATCCAAGTTTCGAGGTGGCGCTGGAGCGGACCGTAACAGAACTGTTACAGGGCCGTGACCTGGATCAGCTCGATGGTTTTCAATCACCCAGCTTTGATCTTGATGAGGTCGCTGATCACCATAACCTGGAAACCCACTTCATCGATTCCAGTGGCTTGATCGCTTATGATTTCTTCAAAAACAAACCTGACCATGATTTTTGTGACTGGGACCATGACGCTTCGACCACAGACGAGTTCAGTTACCTGAGCGATATCATCCACGGACTTGGTTTTGACATCTACATCTCTGACTATGAACACCTGGATGTGTACTCCTGCCGCATCCTGGTACCGGGTATGTCAGACATCTACCCGGTAGACGACCTGGTGTGGAACAATAACAATGAAGGCGCGCTGTTTCGTGAAGAGATCCTTTCATTAAAACAGCTTGATGAACCGCAGTGGCAGTCCATCCTTACACGCCTGGACGAAGGCGGCTACAATGATTACCAACGCGTGGCCGAGTTTATCGGCATCGCGCCAGACCCGGGCACGACCTGGGCCAGCCTGCGTATCGGTGAACTAAAGGCGATGCTGTGCCTGGCCCTGAAAAATGACGAAGCGCTGGACTGGGTAAACTGGAGTATACATATCGACCAGCTTGATGACGACTCTACTCGTTTCTACCTGTGCCTGCAGGCACTGCTCGAGATAAGTATCGACACTGAGCAGCAGCTCGAAGATTACATCGACAGCTTCAAGCTGATGTTTGATGAAAACACATTGACGAACTGCCACGACGTCATCACAGGCAAAGAAAATTTTTTCGGACTACATAGTCCGGGCTTAAGCCTGGATGGCTTTGTTACACACAATAAATTACTGGATGGATACAGCAAGCTGCACCAGGCAAAACTGAACAACTGGAAGAAGTAGCAACCATCATTTCAAATATGCAAACAAGAAAAAACTGTACATGCTCAAGATCCTTTCGAAATTCATACTAAAGCTGATCGGCTGGCACGTGGACGTCACCATGCCGAAAGAGAAAAAGTTCGTCATGATCGGTGCCCCGCATACCACTAACTGGGACCTGCCACTGGGACTATTATGTTTCTGGTCGGTTCAGATAAAGATCACCTGGGTCGCAAAAAAACAGCTGTTTGTCGGACCTCTTGATTATTTCTTTCGCGCACTGGGCGGCATCCCCGTAGACCGGTCGGTCCATACCGGCTTTATAAAACAGATCGCCAACCAGTTCAATGAGCGTGAAGAGATGGTGTTCGGGCTTACACCGGAAGGCACGCGTTCGAGAACAGAATACTGGAAGACAGGGTTCTATTACATCGCACAGGAGGCAAATATACCCATCTGCCTGGCCTATGTTGATTTTCCAAGTCGCACTATCGGCTTTGGAAAAATGATTACACCGACCGGCGATATCGATAAGGACTTCGAGAGAATAAAAGAGTTTTACCGCGACAAAACCGGTAAATACCCGGAAAAACAGGGCCCGATCCGAATCAGGAAAAGGTAAAAAGCTTAAACAAGGTCGGTCATCAGGTTCTAGTAACCTTGCGGTGGAGACTGCCTCATCATGCCCTGGCTGTGGCGCATCTGCTGCATCATCTGCGGTGACAGCTGAGCTGGCTGTTGCATATGACGCATCATCTGCTGCGCCTGTGGTGGCAGACCCTGAGCGTCATGCTGAGCGTTATGATGAGAAACGCCTGACAAGCCCGTTGCTGCAGACCTGATCTGATCCTGCAGGGTTATAGTCTTATACGATGCAGGTATGACAAAAGTATCCGCGGGCAGGTTTACTCCATATTTAATACTTTTGATCTCTGTTTCGACACGACCATTTTTATCTGTGCGCATTGGTGCGCCGACTGTTTTTACATGATCACTCACTCTCATATCAGCGAGGGTACAGTCGTCGACCAGGCTCGCTAAACCACCGAGTATAGCCCGCTGTTTATCCATCATGACCTTCAACGCCTGAAACAGCTCTTTGATACCCTGCTTCTGATAGACATCCATCGAGCCATAGATCACACCGCAGGTCTTACCATTCGCTGAATAGCTATACTTCTGGGTGGGGTAACCAGCAACTTCAATGCCTGCGCCCAGCTTCTGTATCGAGGTTCGTACCAGCGGCCCGTTGTTTGTCGATGCCAGCTTAGCCGCATCCAGCAACATCACCTGCTGTTTCTGCGGATTGACAACTTTCACCGTATGTTTCATGTAATCCACGATGACATATTCACTAGCAGACATATTCATGCGTGCAAACTTGCCATCAGTGGTAACAGTATTCAGATCATTATTCCTCTGCACTTCGATGACGGTTGCCGCCTGTAATAGCGATGAAGATAGCAACAATAGCAAGCCCAGAATCTCAAACATTAGAACATGAAACGGTTTAGTCATTTATTAATCCTCTTAATCTGACGTGAATTATACCTGTTACACCAACAGTTAAAACCTCTGATACAGACTCATTACCCCGATAGTCATCATCTACCCCAAATTGTATATGATAATCTACATGAGAATCATTTGCATTTGCATTATCGGCAGGTATAATAGCCAGCAACTTAATTACACCATTTCAACAATTTAATTTTTACTGGAGCAAGACGTGAATCAATCCATGGCAAAAAGTGCCTTATTCGGCGCCATCACATTCGTACTGGCACAACCCGTCCAGGCGGTAACGGATGAAGAGTTTAAAGCCCTGCAGGAACAATTTAACCTGCTTGCAGAGCAGGTCGAAGCAAACAGTGAAGGCAGTGTCAGTAATACCACTATAGGCGGCTATGGCGAACTGCATTACAACAACTGGAGTGATGACCAGGGCAATACCTTTAAAGAACTCGATTTTCACCGTTTTGTGCTGATGATCAATCATGAGTTTAATGATGACATCCGATTCTTCTCTGAATTTGAAATCGAACATGCTTTTATCGAAGACACAGACGATGGTTCCAGCAACGGTTATGTGGCTGTCGAACAGGCTTATGTACAATTCGATTTAACCGAGAATACAAAAGCCAATGCAGGTATTTTTCTAGTGCCGGTAGGCATCCTCAATGAAACTCACGAGCCCGCTACTTTTTATGGTGTAGAGCGCAACCCGGTTGAAAAGAACATTATCCCAACTACCTGGAGTGAAGCTGGTGTCTTTTTAAGCGGTCACTATGGCTCCGGCTTCAGTTACGACCTGGCACTAAGCAGTGGCCTGGATGGCGGCACCAATATCCGTGGTGGTCGCCAGAAAGGATCTAATGCTGTAGCCAATAATTTAGCTGCAACCGCACGTGCCAGGTACACCGGCATCCCTGGTCTAGAGTTGGCGGCCACGGCCCAATATCAGGATGACATGACACAGGACAGCAGCGATGATATCGGCAGTGCAACTCTGCTCGAAACGCATGTACGCTGGGGAATCGCAGATTTAACATTGACCGGTCTATACGCTTACTGGGATATCGATGTTGCAGCTACCGCTTCACAGTCTGATATAGACAAAGAAAAACAGGAGGGTGGTTATATCGAAGCATCCTACAAGCTTCATCCTGAATGGGGTGTATTCGCCCGTCAAAACCAGTGGGACAATGGCGGTGCCGGCGATACCACCAAGGAACAGACCAATATCGGATTCAACTACTGGCCGCATGAATACGTGGTACTGAAAGCGGACTACCAGGTACAGAACGATGTCGCCGGCAGCTTTGACGGATTCAACCTCGGTGTAGGCTACCAGTTCTAATGAAATGATATGTGCCCTCCTCCATGCTATAGCCAGCTGGACGAGAATATAAACTGTTGCGCAAGGGGTGCTAACGCACCCCTTGCGCGTGCATATATTTATATCGGTGACTTGTCACGATGACTATAATGACTTACAGGTAAAATGCGCGGTAATGAAAGATCATGTAAATACAATTAAACTGCTTTTAATTAGCCTCTGCTCTCTAGGTATACTGATAATTGCTTCTACACCTCCAGCAAATGCTGGTGGCGTATACCAGGAGCCGGCTGATTTCATCAATGAGGTGTTTGACGGAAAGCCGCCGAAGGCTGATGTGCTGTGGCTAAATAAAGAACTGAAACAGCAGATCGTCGAAATACTCGATCATAAGTACAATGGATTACGGGTACGTTACTGGCAAAAGCAGAAAAGGTCTGCCTGGGTACTCGAAGAGATAGGGAAAGAGAAAAAGATCACGACAGGCATCGTGGTCAATAACGGCCGGATCGAACAGGTTAAAGTGCTGGTATTCAGAGAGAGCCGCGGCTGGGAAGTACGCCATGACTTTTTCACAGACCAGTTCAGGCAGGCCAGCCTGAAAGACGATAACCGGCTGGATAAAAATATCGACAATATTTCAGGTGCAACCTTATCGGTTCGTGCGATCAGGAAACTCGCCCGGATTGCTCTACTGCTTGATCAGCAGGTACAAGATAAGCAGGTCAGTAAAAAGACATTATGACCAATCGCAAACCAAAAAAATTAACTGCATTTTTATGGCATCGCCGCATCGGCCTGCTGGCGTTGCTACTGGTCATCATCCTTGCTATCACCGGTATCATGTTAAACCATACCGAGAAATTCAGGCTCGATGAAACCTATATCAATAACGCCTGGTTACTCAACTGGTATGGCATCACACCGGAAGATGAGCCGGTCTCTTTTCGAGTTAGCAATGAACCGGAAAGTCACATCATAAGCGCCTGGAACAACCAGCTGTTCTTTGATGACATCGCTATAACCGGGTTGGAACAGGACATGCATGGCGCTATCGGTGCTGAACAGTTTATCGTCGTCGCACTGGATAATGAGATCATCCTGCTGTCATATGAAGGGGAATTTATCGAGCGTGTCAGCACCAGCATCAGTTTCAGCAATATTCAGCGCCTCGGCAAAAAATATAAACGCCCTGTCATAGAAACCAGTGAACCGCTGTATTACATAGCAGACGAACACATCCTGGACTGGGACGTGATATCTAATGAAGATATCGAATGGACCGAACGCTATTCACTGGATGAGGATGAATACGAACAGTTACTGGTCGCCTACCGGGGTAACGGCCTTAAACTGGAACGCGTTATCCTCGACCTGCATAGCGGACGCATCTTCGGTGAATACGGCGTCTACCTGATGGATGCAGCAGCGATCGCCCTGCTCTGGTTATCATTCAGCGGCCTGTGGGTATGGAACAGCCGCCGCCGTAAGATGCGCAGGAAAAAGCATTACCGCAAGCATCATAGGATTTAAAAACAGTATTTCTCGCAGAGGCGCAGAGAAAGTTTCAAACCTGCTGGTTCTGAATAGACGGCCAGGAATTGATCACCGCCTGCACCAGTGTCGCCAGCGGTATCGCGAAGAACACGCCCCACACCCCCCATAACCCACCAAAGAACAGTACAGCGATGATGATTGCCGCCGGATGCATGTTGACCACCTCCGAGAACAGCAGCGGCACCAGCACATTACCATCCAGGAACTGCACTACCGTATAGGCGATCATCAGGTAGACGAAATCGCTGCTGGCACCCCACTGGAACCAGGCGATCATGGCAACAGGTATGGTTACGGCCACTGCGCCGACATAAGGGATGATGACAGAAAGCCCCACCAGCAGACTCATGGTGGCTGCATAGTTCATGCCCATGAATTTCAACGGGATAAAAGTGGCGACGCCGACGATGAGGATTTCCAGTAATTTCCCGCGTATGTAATTACCCATCTTGGCATCGACTTCTTTCCATACGGAATAAGCAAGGCCGCGCTGTTCAGGCAGGAAACGTCTGAACCAGTTGATTATTAATGCTTTATCTTTGAGTATAAAAAACACCAGCAGAGGAACCACTACCAGGTAGACCAGCACGGTAAAAGCATCGACTGCCGAGGCCAGTGAGACCGAGACAAGTTTCTGTCCGATACCGACCAGCTCTGTGGAAAAACTGCCCAGCATCTTCTCGATTTCCTGGTCGTTAAAGATCGGGTATTGTTCCGGGATGGTAAGTATCAGCTGCTGAACCTTTTCCAGGATGCGGGGGAAGTCAGTAATGAGCTGTGTCAGCTGGCTGATCACCAATGGCACCAGGCCGAACAGGATCAGCGCCAGAGCCGCGATGAACAACATGTAACTGAGGATAAACGCGGCAAACCGCGGCAGCCCCAGATTGGTGATTTTCCTGACCAGGCCTTCCAGCACATAGGCGATGATGACACCGGCCAAAACCGGGGACAATATGCTGCCCAGGTACAGTACCAGTATCCCGCCCAGTACCAGGATAGATATGAGCATGATAGCCTGCGGGTCTGAAAAGTGCTTTTCAAACCAGCCTCTGATGACATCAATCATTCATTATCCTGCAACATGTTTTTGTAGGCATCTTCGAACAGCATCTCCATCTCATCGATGACTTCGGCCACGTCACGACCTTTTACCATATGGTCTGTCATCAGCGCGGAGGCGGATGAAAAAACGGTCATGCTCTCAACCATATGGTATTTCGCTTTCAGCCGTTTCACCGCTCCCACAACGGTCTCCTGCTCAGGGCGAGGGATCTCGTCAGGTTCGGGGATCTCTTTGCTCACCGGTCCTGCCTGTGCATACAGAAAATCAGCAAAATCACAGAGACTGCGCTTTCTTTCATCATCCATGGAATCATAAAGCTCGATCAGGGCTTTACCGTCTTTTATCTTGTTCTTATCGTCAGGCATGGTGGTCACACATAGAAATATTCACATCAGCGGTGCTGATCAGGCCATATTCTTACAAAATTCCTGGGCGAAACCCAGTAACTCATCTGCTGCACGTGATTTAAACTTGTAACGCTGGCGCACGAACGAAAACGGACGTTCCAGCTTGGGCGTTAACTCAACGGCAGTCAGGGTACCAAGACGTAATTCTTTTTCTATACTGGCGCGAGAGACGATAGAGATCCCCATGCCCGCCTCCACTGCACCCTTGATCGCCTCCGGACTGCTAAGCTCGAAACAGACGTTCAGGATACCGTCAGGGTTCTGCTGCTCGACATAGTTGGTAATCGCTTCCTGCGTACCAGAACCGCTCTCGCGGCAGATAAAAGGATGCCCCAGGATATCTTTTACATGTAATGTGGTTTCTTTGGCGAGCTGATGGTTGTTCGGCATGATCACCACCAGCTGGTCGACACGGCACTGCTCAACGATCAGGTTCTTGTTATTGACCGAACCTTCGACGATGGCAAGATCGACCACGTTATTTTCTACCATCGCGATGATATCTTCGGAG
>Ga0316187_10005034_pt1 | contig 11431 bp, 10 predicted proteins | sample CroRivburrow1_MG_FD_204927 | JGI IMG/M metagenome (GOLD analysis project Ga0316187, IMG submission 204927) | Coastal sediment microbial communities from Maine, United States - Cross River worm burrow 1 | ecosystem: Environmental > Aquatic > Marine > Coastal > Sediment | place: USA: Maine...
CACGTCCGAAGGTTCCGCACCCGGGTACATCTGCACCCGAATACCGCACCAGGCGTGGCACTCGTTGTCCCCCTTGTAACTCTTCGCGGCCACCGTCGTGGCGTAGGAAAAATAACGCGAGGCTTTGGAGCGTGACTTGCCGACGCGCTCCAGGATCAGCGCGAATTCCTTGTCCAGCATCGACGCCACGCGGCCCTTGCTGACGTAGCGACCGTCTTCCTGGACTCCGTAGATCGCGTCAGAGAACTTCATGTCGTAGGCCGACATGGTCTTGGCTATGGTGCCGGCGGCGGCGCCCGTCCTGAAAAACTGGCGCGCCACTTCCTGCCCGGCGCCGATTTCGACGATGGTGCCGTATTTTTTTTCATCCAGGTTGATGCGCAGCGCCTTATCCAGCGTGCTGCGACTACTGATATTCTTGTTCACGATACACTGCCCTTTGCTGGCGAGATCCGCGGAGCCGCCTTGATTTGATCGGTTCGATAAAGCTGACCGGATATTATAGGGGAGATCGACGCCAACAGGCTTGATGGACGTCAAATGATATCGACAAGTCGACGGACTGCAAGTGGTGGGCATAAAAAACCCGACTGCTAGGTCGGGTGAAATTAGTGCGTCCTGACTAAGGGATTAATGGACACAAGGATATTGCAATATCCGCGAGAATGCGGAGACATAGTTCACAGTAAAAAGGGTAACAACTTGGTAATGCGCGAATTAGCGATGTCCCGCCGCCCTGTCCAGTGTCACAATTCGAATTCGAATCGCAGGCCGGGAATACTCAGGCAATCAATGAAAACGACGCAAATCGCATTCCTGCTGTCATTGTTATTGTTACTGAACGCCTGTGCCACGACGCTGCAGCCGGATAATTACGTCGAGCGTATCGCCACGACGCGCCTCGGCGACAACCGTTTCCTCGTCGATTACCGTGGAGGCGGAGTCAATGCCGACACGCAAACCGTCGACCTGACGCTGTTGCGCAGCGCTGAGATCGCCTTGCAACACGGTTTTCATTACTTCATCGTCATCGACTCCAGCGATAACCCACAGCAGGTCGGTGCGGAGGATGCCGCGACGTATCACGGCCAGCGTTACCGGCTGGCAAGCCCGGGGGCGAGCAACACCATCGTCTGTTTCAAGCAGAAACCACGAGGTTTTGCCTATGTCGCATTGATCGTCAAGGCCAGCCTGCGCAACAAGTACGATCTCGACCAGGCCGCCGAGCCCATCTAGCAACAGGTAACTTTCGCCGAACTGGCATCGGTTGGAAACGGTATCTTGAGCAGCAGCGGGTTCTACGCCGACATCGAAGCCTTCGACGACTGCAGCGGTATCGCGCACTTCGACAATTACCGGCGCGCCGGTATGACTATGCACTTCGAGGGGTTGCCAGACAACCCGTATCTACCTATCGTGGCACGATGACTCGAGATCAAGCCTGGATTGACCTGTCGCGACCACGGTGCCATGCCGATGAATGAGCGCGACCCGCCGTGGCGCGAATACGCCTCGGCGCCCTGTTACGCGCACGAGCTGGACCCTCTCTACCGGGGCCTGGCGGCGCCCGACGGCGACACCCGGCGCGACGTCATGCGCTGGCGCAAGGCCGAGCGCGAACGCCTGCAGCTACTGCGCAAGGCCGTCGCTGCCGAACAGCGTGCCGCTGCACTGCAAAGCGTTCTCCAGCAGCTGGAGCAGCTGTTGCAAAACAGCGAGGTGACCGTGCTCGGCGCCTACTGGCCGATCCACCAGGAGCTCGATCTGCGCGCGTGGATGCGCCGCCAGGCTGACGCCGGCATGACCATCGCCCTGCCGGTGATCCATGCCCGCAACCAGCCGCTAGGGTATAGCCGCTGGCACCCGCAGGGCACCATGCGCCGGGGCCCCTGGGGCATAGCCGAACCCGCCGCGGACGACTGGCTAGAGCCGCAGATGTTGCTCGCGCCACTGCTCGGGGTCGATCAACACCACTACCGCCTCGGCAATGGCGGCGGCTATTTCGATCGCAGCCTCGCCGCGGCCGCGCCGCGACCGCTGGCCGTCGGCATCGGCTTTCACTGCGCGCGCATCGCCACCATTTACCCGCAGGTGCACGATATCCCCATGGACCTTGTAATCACCGGATGACCCCGCCCATGCACAATATCGACGATCCCGACGCGCCCCCGGTTGCTGCGTTCGCCCTGTTCGCCCTCGGCTTCAGACCCTTCTTCCTGCTCGCCGGCATCGCCGCCGCGCTGCTGGTGCCGCTGTGGGTTTATCGTTTCCTCAATGCAATGCCACCCGCCAATTACTACGATCCCCTGACCTGGCACGCGCACGAAATGCTGTTTGGCTACAGCGCCGCGGTCATCGCCGGGTTTTTGCTAACCGCGGTACACAACTGGAGCGGTCTGCCAACCCTCGCCGGCAAGGCGCTGGCCGCACTGGCGCTGTTGTGGCTGGCGGCGCGCGTGCTGCCGTTTTTTTCGCCGCTGGTCGCACCCATCGTCATCGCCAGCGTCGACATGCTGTTTCTGCCCCTGCTTGCGCTCGCGCTCGCGATCCCGCTGCTGCGCAGCCGGCAATGGCAACAGCTGGTGTTTCTGCTGGTGCTGGGCGCGCTCAGCGGCGCGAACCTGATGGTGCACCTGCAGCAACTCGGTTTCAGCGCCAGCAGCGCACCGGCGGGTATGAAGTTTGCCCTCTACCTGGTGCTGCTGTTGATCGTCATTCTCGGCGGCCGGGTGATTCCGTTTTTTACCGACCGCGGGCTCGATCGCGAAGTCACGCGCCGCTGGAAAGCGATCGAAGCGCTGTCGATCGGCTCGCTGCTGCTGCTGGCGATACTCGATCTGCAGAACGTCACGGCACCGGTAGTGGCGTCGGTTGCAGCGGGCGCCGCGCTGGTACACGCGCTACGCCTGTATGGCTGGTACCAGGCCGGAATCTGGCGCCTGCCGATGGTGTGGGTATTGCAGTTGGCTTACGCCTGGCTGGTGGTCGGCCTGCTGTTGCAGGCGCTGGCCGCCGCCGGCCTGCTGAACCCGATGCTGGCCCTGCACGCGCATACCCTGGGCGCTATCGGCGGTATGACGCTCGGCATGATGGCGCGCGTCTCGCTTGGCCACAGCGGGCGCGAAATCAACGCCACCTGCCTGACCACCTGGGCGTTTGTGCTGATCAACCTGGCGGCGCTGGTGCGCGTGCTGTTGCCGATCGTCGATGCGCCGCACTACAGCCTGTGGCTGCAGCTCGCGGCAATTTTCTGGACCCTGGCATTCGCGCTGTTCGTGCTGGTGTACGCGCCCATGCTGGTGAAGCCACGAGTCGACGGCCACCCGGGCTAGCTGTAGTCAGGCGCTCCTGCCCGTTTCGGCGGCGATCAGTTCAGGTAACCTGAGGCGCAAAATCTTGCCCGAAGGCCCTTTCGGCAGGTCGTCAAAGAAATAGATGATCTTGGGCGCCTTGTAGCTGCCGACACCGGCCTCGCAAAAGGCTTTCAGTTCGTCCTCGCCACATGGGTAGCCGTCGCGCAACACCACGCAGGCGACCACTTCCTGGCCATAGTTTTCATCGTCGACGCCGACCGCCGCGGCTTCGAGTATCGCCTCGTGCCGGTAGAGCACGTCGTCGATCTCGCGCGGCGCGATGTTCTCACCCCCGCGAATGATCAATTCCTTGGAGCGTCCGGTGAGAAAGATGTAGCCATCCTCGTCCTTTTTACCGAGATCACCGGTGAAGAACCAGCCATCGCGAATCGACGACTCGGTGGCTTCGGGGTTCTTGTAATACAGGTCGAGCAGGTTGCTGCCACGAATGACCAGTTCACCGACCTGTTGCGGCGGACACTGCTGGCCGTGCTCATCGACGATCTTGATTTCGTTGCCGTAGGGTAAACCAACCGATCCCGGCTTGCGCGGTGCCGGCGGCAGCGGATTGCTCGCCACGGTGCCGGCGGTCTCGGTAAGGCCCAGGGTTTCGATCATCGGTAGCTTGAACACCTGCTCCCACTGGCCAAGGGTAACCGCCGCCAGCGGTGCCGAGGCCGAACGTGCGAAGCGAAATGCCGCGAGACGCACATCGTTACCGAAATCGTAGGGTTCCTGCTCGGCGCGATCGAGCAGGTACTTGATGATGGTGGGTACGATGCTGCTCCAGGTGCACTGGTAATCGGCGGCCAGGCGCCAGTACTCCTTGGCGCTGAAGCGGCGCGGCATGATCACGCTGCCACCGCTGTACAGCGGCGCCGCTACCGTCACCATGGCGCCATTGATGTGGTACACCGGCAACACGCACAGGGCACGGTCGGCGGCGGTAAGCCGATGACCTTCGACCACGTTGCGGCCGCCGCTGGTAACCGCCCCATGGCTCAGCATCGCGCCTTTCGGCAAGCCGGTAGAGCCCGAGGTATACAGCAACAGCGCGGTGTCCTGCGCCGATGGCCGTGCCGGACTCGCCACCGGGCTGTCGTCGCCCGGCCAGGCCGGGCCTGTTTCGTCGGTGGTCTCGATGACGCGAATCGGGCGCTCCACCTGGGCCATGATTTGCGCCAGCTTGTCGCGGTACTCGGGCGCGACAAAGACGATTTCGGTATCCGAATGATCGAGCACGTGCACCAGTTGCAGGTTACCGGCAACCGCGTTCAGCGGCACGATGATGCGATTGCTCGCCATCACGCCGAGGAACAGGCGCAGCGTCCAGTAGCCGTTGTTGAGCAGGAAGGCGACCCTGGCTCCCTGCCCCAGCCCGAGCCGGTCGAGTTGCCGGCCGACATCGTCGACCGCCGCCTTCAGTTCGGCAAAGCTGAGCGTCTTGTCGACGTCGGGCGCGATCAGGAAAGTACGCTCGGGCGTGTCAGCGGCATGCCGCTCGATGCAGGTACGCACAGTGTCCATCGTCAACCCTTGCCGTGGCGTGCGAAGTAAGCGCCAAACAGCTCATCCTCGGACGGCTTGTCCGGGGCGCCTTCGGTCACCAGGTGGGTGATGTTGATGAAGTGGCGGTAGTTCAGGTTTTCGCTGATGCTGTTGCCGCCCCAGGTGCCGCAACCCATGCTCAGGGTGAAATTGAGCGCATTGTTGAAGCTGCCGCCATTGCCGAAGGTGTGCGCCTGGTTGACCAGCACGCGCACCACGTCGATTTCCTCGGCGAGGCGCACCGGGTGCGCAGCGTCGGCGGTATGGATACCGCAGGAATGACCCCTGCCCTGCACGTTCAGAATATCGCTCACCAGTTCGACCGCATGGTCGAAATTGCGCGCGCGATACACCGTCAGCACCAGCGACAGTTTTTCGTCGGCAAACTTCGAGCGCGCATCGAAGCTTTCCTCGACCAGGAAAAAGCGCGCCGACTGCGCGCCCTCGGCCAGGCCGATGCCGGCGGCGAAAACGTCGGCATCTTTCGCGATCAGGTCACGATTGAGATTGCCGTCAACCCACAGCCTGCGTTCGATCAGGGCTCTTTCGTCCGCACTGCAGCGCCAGGCGCCGGCGCGTTGCAGCGCGGCAATGGCGTCTTCGTAAACATCGTCGAGGATGACCAGCGAGTTTTCCGACGAACAGGAAGTCGAGTTATCGAAGGTTTTCGACGCGTGAATTTTCTGCGCGGCATCGTCGAGGTCGGCGCTGCTGTCGATGATCACCGGCACATTGCCGGCGCCGACGCCGATCGCCGGGGTTCCGCTGCTGTAGGCCGCGCGCACATTATTCTGCGAGCCGGTGGCGACGATCAGGTCGGCCTGTTCCATCAGCAGGCGCGTCATGTTGCGCGATACCGGATGCGGCAATATCTGCACCAGGTCTTCGGGCGCGCCCACTTTGGCGAGCGCGGCGCGCATCAGCTCGACCGTCGCATTGGTGCTGCTCCAGCCGGCCGGCGATGGCGCGATGACGATCGCGTTGGCGCCCTTCAGCGCCATCATCGTCTTGTTGACCGGGGTCGCCGCCGGGTTGGTAGACGGCGTGATCGCGGCGACCACGCCGACCGGCTTGCCGTAGCGCACCATGCCGTTGCCGGCATCGGGTTCGATCACGCCGACGCTGCGCACGCGCAGCAGATCGCGCAAGGTGCCGAAGGTCTTGCGCTGGTTTTTAATGACCTTGTCGGCGACGTTGCCGATGCCGGTGTCGGCAACCGATTGTTCGGCGAGCCGGCGCGCGTTTTCCGGCTTGTAAAGCGACCAGGCGACCGCGGTCACGGCTTCGTCGACGCGCGCCTGGTCGGCGCCGCTGAAAGCGCGCATGGCGGCGCGTGCGCGCTCGATGAGTTGCGTGACGCCGTCGATCTCGTCGGTGCTCGCGCCGGTTACCGCTGAAACTGCAGGTGAGGCCACAATACTCGTCCCGTTATTTCGAAAGAGCGCAAGTTTACCCGCTAGCCTGCTGAATTCAAACCACCGGGATATACGGAACATGCGTACCTGAAGCTTCGAGATCGTAATCCTTCGGAGAATGCTTCGAAGGGGGCCGACTTGTAGTCTGTCCCCGAGGGTTCGGTCTGTGAGGCGGTTTGTACTTCTTGCATGCCAAACCCTGAAGCTGTAACAATGCCGCGCTTTAACTCGGAATCAGATTGTGCTCGAAGAATACGGACCCTGGGTCATCGCCTGGTGTTTCTTTGCGCTCGCCTGCGGCGGCTTGATCAAGGGTGCGCTCGGCGTAGGCACGCCGCTGCTGACGGTGCCGATGATGGCGCAAGTGCTGCCACCGCAGATGGCGGTTGCGATCATGGCGATCCCGGTAGTGGTCGCCAATGTCTGGCAATTTGCCCAGGCCGAGCGCAGCAGCGCGGTGGTGACACGTTTCTGGCCGACCTTCGTCGCCATTCTCGTCGGCACCTGGATCGGGGTTAAGATCCTCGCGACCATCGATGAAAAGACGTTGATGTACCTGGTCGGCACAGCCGTCATTGCCTTTGCGCTGCTGCAGGGGTCAAGGTTTCGCCTGCATCTGCCTGATCGCATGGTAAAACCGGCCGGCGTCTTCTTTGGCGGCGCCTCCGGCCTCATCGGCGGCGTGTCATCGTTCTTCGGCCCGATGTTGATCACCTACCTGATATCGATTCGCGGGCTCAGCAAGAACCAGTTCGTCAGCTCGATCAGCTTTCTCTACGTCAGCGCCGTCATTCCCTGGACGCTGACTCTCTACTACTTCGGTATTCTCGATCAGCGCCTGCTGGTCTATTCCAGCATCGCCACGCTTCCGGTTACCCTCGGCCTGCTGCTGGGTCAGCGCATACGTGGCTCGATCAGCGAGACGCGCTTTAGCTACCTGATCATCGGCATCCTGGTGATTTCCGGCCTGTCGATGCTGTGGCGAGCGGCGCAGTAGGCCTGCCGCGTCCCACCAGAACCACGCGCCGATACCCTGGGCCAGGCAAATTATCGCGTCGGATCATGCGAGCTAGACAGTAATCCCGAGCTTGGTATACCATCGCCCTGATTTGATAAAAATCCAACTACTACATAATAATCATACTGTTTTCGGAGGAGTTCAATGAAACTCAGAAAAACCCTGGCCGGTAGCGCTATCGCCCTGGCCACTACGCTGCTTTCCGCCAATATCGCCCACGCGGCCTGCGCAACCGATAATCTGCCCGCCATGATGGACAAGCCTGACGGCTATCCGGCGCGCGCGTTGACCATGGTGGTGCCCTACGGCCCGGCAGGCGGCTCGGGCCAGGTTGCCCAGGCCATGGCGCAGGCGGTCAGCGATCTGACCGGCGTCTCCATCAACCGCGACCATAAGCCCGGTGGTTCCGGCACCGTCGGCATGACCGCCTACATGGCTTCTCCGGCCGATGGTTACTCGGTCATGGAACACATCGACGATGCTTCGAGCGCCCACGCGCTGGATTCAAGCCGCCCCAACCCGGCGAGCGACCTGATTCCGCTGGTGACTTCGCAAATCACCTTTTCACAGGTGTACATCCGCACCGATGAAGACCGCTTCACCGACTGGGATTCATTCGTCAAGTGGGTCAAGGCGCAAGACGGCAAGGCCACCATCGCCAACGTCTCCAAGGAAGGTTCGATGGAACGCGTCAATATGAAGTTCATCACCGATGCGACCGGCATGAAGATTCAGCAAATCTCCTTCGACAAGGGCGCCCCGCGTTACGGCGCGCTCGCCGGCGGCCAGGTGGACGCGCTATTCGAGCAACCCGGCGATGTGCGCAAGTTCATGGATGCCGGCAAGTTCAAGCCGATACTGACTTTATTGAAGGAACGCCCCGCTGCATTTGCCGACGTCCCCAGCCTGACCGATGCCGGACTGGATTTCGATCCGCTGTTTCGTTTCCGCGGCTTCTACGTGCACAAGGATGCTCCGGCCGAGCGCGTCAAGTGGTTGCAATGGGCGTTCCAGAAGGCTTACTGCCAGCCCAGCTACCAAAAGTACAACGAGAGCAAGTACATGACCCTGATCGAGAGCTTTCGTGACACCAAAGGTTCCCAGGAGCTGATCACCAAGACCATCGCGCAGTATCGTGACGTCTACAAGCAAATGGGACTCGAAATCAAATAGCGTTAACGCGTGATTGATAACACATCGGCACCCGGGTCGATTGCCCGGGTGCCGCAGTTCGAGGAATAGATCTCATGGGTAATCTCAGAACCGGGCATCTCGTCGAAGGCGCGTTGTGGTTGACGCTGTGCCTGTTTCTCTACGGCTACTCCTTCGAGTTCGAACGGGACATCGAGATCTACAAGTTCGGCGCTACGGCCTGGCCGCGCACCATCATCCTGCTGATGGCGATCGCCGCCGTCGGCCAGTTGATTCATCACTGGAAATACGGTGACGGAACCGCGTCCAACATGATCAGCGCCGCCATGGATGACGGCGCCGAAGAAGCCGCGCACGAGGCCCATCACGAGTCGCTGGGCTGGTATATGGCAACCTTCGCGCTGCTCGCCATACCCTTTATCTACATGCGCGTCCCCGACTGGATAGCCGGGTGGATTAGCGCAGAAGGCACCACCTTGCATATTCTGCGACTGGGGTTTGCCGCCATCCTGATCGGCGTTTTCCTGACCCAGATGCGGCGCAACATGGTCGGCGCGATACTCGCCCTGCCGCTGTTCTTTGCCGCGCTGCTCGAAGACATGGGATTTTACGCGCTGGCGCCGTTCTTCATCATCGGTGTCATGTACCTGTTTGGCGAAACTCGACCGAAACCGATGATCGCCATCATGGCCCTGATCTATGGCCTGCTGATGACGCTGTTCGTCAAGGTTCTGTTCGTTGGCCTGCCGGTCGGCAATATCCACCCCTTCTACGATATCGGTAGCTGGGTCGTAACCGTGTTGCAATAGGAGCCGCTAGTGGATGCTTTCGATAACTTCCTGACCGGCACGGTCACCCTGTTCAGCGATCCGCTTGGCATACTGATCTTTTTTGGCGGCGTCATCGGCGGCATGCTGTTTGGCGCCATTCCCGGCGTCAGCATGCTGACATTGGCCGCCATCCTGCTACCCTTTACCGCGCATTTGTCAGCCGAGCACGGCATCATGCTGTTTTCGGTGATTTACTGCACCGGCGTCTACGGCGGCGCGATTACCGCGATCCTGTTCAACATTCCGGGCGCGCCGGAAAACGCGCCGACCGCCTTTGACGGCTACCCGATGACGCTGAATGGCCAGGCCGGCAAGGCCGTCGGCGCCGCGGTCATGTGCTCCGCAATCGGCGGTACCGTGTCCTGTATCATCATGATGCTGGCCACTGCGGCGATCGCCGACTGGGCGATATCCGCCTTCGGTCCTCCGGAAATCTTTGCGCTGGTGTTTTTCGGCCTGGCGGTAGCCGCTTCGGTGGGCGCCAAGACATTCTGGAAAGGCTGGTTATCGATCCTCATCGGCCTGATGGTCGCGGTCGTCGGGCTCGACCCGGTCGGCGGTATCGAACGTTACGATTTCGAGATGCCCTACCTGCTCGCCGGCATCCACTTCATTCCCACCATCCTCGGATTTTTCGCCGTGTCGGAAATTTTTGTGCAGGCCGAAAAGAAAGTCGTCGGTTCATACGTAGCCCCCAAGATGGGGGTCGAGTTTCCCACGCTGAAAGAGCTGCTGGCGCACAAGATCGCGGTGATCCGTTCGATCGTGATCGGCTTCTTTTGCGGCATCTTGCCAGGTATCGGCGCGACGCTGGCCGCCTTCATGGGCTATAACGAGGCCGTACGCTGGTCGAAAACGCCGGAGGAATTCGGCAAGGGCAAACTCGAAGGCGTGATCTCGTCGGAAACCGCCAACAACGCGGCAACCGGGGCGGCGATGATTCCGCTGCTGGCGCTCGGCCTGCCGGGTGGCGCGCTCACCGCGATGATGGTCGGCGTGTTCCAGATGCACGACATGGAGCCGGGCCCGCTGGTGTTCATCAACAGCGCCGACCTGGTCTGGGTAGTTTTCGCCGCGATGTTCTTCGCCAACATTTCGATCATCTTCATCGGTTTCCTGGAAACCAAGACCATCATCAATCTGCTGCGCATCCCGTTCCAGTTCCTGGCGCCGATGATCCTGCTGCTGGCGACGGTGGGCGCCTACGCGGTACGCGGGCTGACTATCGACGTGGTGGTCATGTTCCTCGCCGGGGTGATCGGCTTTTTCCTGCGTCGCTCGGGATATTCGGTGGCCGGCATCGTGCTGGGATTGATTCTCGGCAAGATCGGCGAACAGACCTTTGCCCAGGCGATGCAGATGCTGCATTTCGAGTGGAGCGGTTTTTTCGATCGCCCGATCGCGCTGGGATTGCTGATCGTCGGTTTCATCACGCTTGGTGGCAGTATCTACGGTGCCTTCTTCAAGACCAAACCGCCACCAGCGCCCGATACGGCCGCCTGATCTAGCCCAGCCAGGCGACCAGCACCGACAGGCTCACGCCGCCCGCCAGCACACCGGCAACCAGCCGCCGCCGGAACAGGAAATATGCGCCGAAGGCCATGGCCACGGCAGCTATGCGGATCGGCAGCGACACGCTGGCCAGCTCACTCTCCGGCATCACGATCATGCGGAAAATCAACCCTGCAACCATCGCGTAGGACACGCAGGTAATCCAGCGGAAAAAGGCGCCGTTGGCATCGATGCGGCGCGTCACCAGCACACCCAGCGCGCGCCAGAAAAAGGTCGCCGCGCCACAGGCGAGCACGATCAACCACAGCGACGAATCAGCGGGCAATGTCAGCATCCCACCATTTGCCGAGGGCGAATCCCAGGCTGCCGCCGATCACGCCGGTAATCAGCAAGTCGATCGCCGGCCAGAAGAAATGAGCCAGCGGTATCGTGGCGCAACCCAGCAGCATCGAAATGCGCTCCGCGCGTCCCGGCACGGCGGACAGCACCAGCGCAAAAAACAACGGGCTGACAAATATCAGGCCCAGCACCATCACCGGCGGCAACAACACCGCGCCGTGGTAGCCGAGCAAGGTGCCGGCGACCGCCGCCAGCAGGATCGAG
>Ga0316187_10005035_pt1 | contig 11430 bp, 7 predicted proteins | sample CroRivburrow1_MG_FD_204927 | JGI IMG/M metagenome (GOLD analysis project Ga0316187, IMG submission 204927) | Coastal sediment microbial communities from Maine, United States - Cross River worm burrow 1 | ecosystem: Environmental > Aquatic > Marine > Coastal > Sediment | place: USA: Maine...
CCTCTTTCCGCTTTGCCATGTAGGCTTGCAGTTCTTCCTCGATCGCGGGATCAACCGCTGGCGGCGCGAATTCCCTGAGTACTTTCGGCCATAGTTCGGTGGCGCGCTCGGTGGCGTTCTTGGAGCCGGCGATGGCCCAGTTTTCGCTGTTTTGCCAATCGCTGATAAAGGGTTCGTAGAACGCGTCCTTATAGCGCTCCAGGGTATGAGCACAACCGAAGAAGTGCCCGCCCGGGCCGACTTCGCGCATTGCCTCGAGCCCGGTCTCTGCCAGATCTATCTTGATCGGTTCGAGCATCTTGCTCATGTGCTGTAGCATTTCACAATCGATAATCAGTTTTTCGAACGACGCCACCAGGCCACCCTCTAACCAGCCAGCGGTATGATAAATCAGGTTGCCGTGACCCATCACGGCACCCCACAACGCCATCTGGGTTTCGTAGATCGCCTGCGCATCGACTGCGTTCGAGGCGTTACAGGCACTGCTGCGATACGGCAGCTTATAGCGACGCGCGAGCTGGCCTCCGGCGATGTTGGCCAGCGCGTTTTCGGGTGTGCCGAACGCCGGCGACCCCGAGCGCATATCGACATTGGAGGTAAAACCACCGTATACCACCGGCGTTCCCGGGTTGGTCAATTGCAATAAGGCGATGCCCAATAACGCTTCGGCGTTTTGCTGAGCCAGTGCGCCAGCCATGGTCGTCGGCGTCATCGCGCCCATCAGGGTGAAGGGCGTCACCGTCACCGGTTGCCCGAACATCGACATCTGCATCGCGCCGTAGGCCATGGAGTCGTCCAGCTTGCGCGGTGAATTGACATTGATGTTGGTCATTACACTCGGCTGGGTCTTCATTTCCTCCATGCTGAGACCACAGGCGATGGCGCTCATCTCGATCGCATCACGCGCGCGGCCACCACCGATGCCGGTGGCGAAAAAGGCCTTGTCGGACAGCGTCAGGTTAATGAAGGTCGTATCGAGGTGGCGCGTGTTCGCCGGCATGTCGGTTGGCGCGGTAGCCTGGTTACCGAAGAAGGTCAATACATTGAAGTATTGCCCGAAGCTGATCAGCTTCTTGTAATCTTCATAATTACCCGCACGACGACCGTTGATATTGTCGTGCACATTGGGAGTGCCTGAAACCAGTCCGAAGTTAATCACGTTACCGCCCACGCTGAGCGTTTGCGCGGGGTTGCGCGGCACCACGTCAAAGGTTTCCGGTGCCTGCGCTACGGTTTCCAGTAACAGCGCCCGGTCCATTCTGACGACGCCGTACTCGTCGACAGCTGCACCGGCCTTGCGAAACAGGTCCAGTGCCTGGTCACCCATAACCTCCACACCTTCCTCCTCGACGATACGCAGCGAAATGTCGTGGATGAATTCGAGCTGTTCTTCATCGAGCGCTTCGAGCGGCGCGAAGCGATTTCGCAATAGCTTACGATCGATCTGGTGGATGGCAACGGCAGGAGCCGATGGAGGTTGACGTGAACGACGACGATTCGATCGAGCCATTTCAGGAATACCCTATCAGTAGATCAAGTTGTGATTTTGGGCGATCAAATTCGAGTATTCTTTTATATTCGGGACTATTTTTATCACTTATGGGCATATAATTCACAGTATGGTTCGACAAATCGCTTTTTGCCTGTGCCCTGGCTTTCCGCTATTTAGCATCGCTGCTGCGCTTGAAGTCATGCGTCACGCCAATCGTTTCGCCACATCGGATTGTTATCGATGGACATTTCTCAGCGAAAACGATCAGCCAGTGTCTGACAGCAACGGTATTCCGCTGTCGCCAGGCGCTGCCCTCGCAACGGCGCAGGCCTATGATCTGGCGTTTATTGTCGCCGGCTTCGATGCCAGCCAGATCAGGCAACCAAAACTCAGTACCTGGCTGGTCAAACAAGCACGCGCCGGTCAAATCGTGGGCGGCATTTCCAATGGCGCTTTCCTGCTTGCCGCCGCAGGCTTGCTGAACCATTACAGCGCAACCACGCACTGGGAAGATTTCGAAAGCTTTTGCCTGTTATATCCCGAAGTTCGCGCACGTTACCAGCGCTTCGTGATGGATCGCAACCGCATCAGTTGTGCCGGCGGTTCGGCAACACTCGATATGTTTCTTGAATTGGCGCGACAGGACCTCGGTAGCGAAATAGCATTGAAGATTTCGCGGCAAATGCTGCTGCAGGAACAATCCATCGTATTGCCCGACAGCCCCACGAACAGGACGCCGGGGCGACCTTATTCACCCCCGGTCCAGCGGGCGCTGAGCCTGATCGAAGCAGGTGTCGGCCAATCGATAACAGTCAACGAACTGGCGCAGCGCAGCGGCATCAGTCGGCGTGACTTGCTGCGCCTTTTCCGCAAAGAATTGAATAACACGCCATCACGTATTCTCAGTCAACGTCGACTCGATCGTGCTCGTTCGCTGGTTCTCAATACCGGCTTGCCGATGACCACCATTGCCGAGTCGGTGGGCTTCAGTTCGCAGTCGCACCTGACCAGCAGCTACCATGCCGAGTTTGGCATAACGCCTGCGCAGCAACGCCGCGAATACCAGGCTGCCAGCCATCGCCTGCCGTTGAAGAGCCGGGATTTTCGTGATTGGTGATAGCGCCAACAGGATACATTGCCCTGGTTGCTGGATATCGAGAGAGCTACGGAGTGAATTACTATTGTTAGCGGAACATGTTAGTCTTACCGGTTCAATAGTTTATCAAAAATCTGAAATTCATCCATTTTAACGGGGAGTAAAAATGGCCAAAGTACGTGGTTTATCCGACATCCTGACTTATTTTCGACGCAACGAAACACCGATATTTTTCGTCTCGCCAACCGCTTTTAACCTGCTAGGCGTCGAGAAATTCATCAACCGCTTTCACTACATCAATTATTTCGACTCGTTCGATGGCCAGCATCCCCGGGTGTTCGTACCAACCGAGAAAAGTCATGCCGAGTTCGAGTCGATGGAAGACGTGTGTAATTACATGCTGCAGCACAAGGAAGTCATCGATAGAATCAAAAAGGCTGGCAAGGGTCCGGCTAAATTACTGTTTGTCATGCTCGATGAAAAAACCGAGGAGATCTGCAAAGAGCTCGGCGTCGACATCGCGTTGCCACCGGTAGACCTGCGAAAACGCATCGACTCCAAGATCGAACTCACCCGGCTTGCCAACAAGGCCGGCATCGACAGCGCCCCCAACGTACTCGGCAAGGCCGACAGTTACGCAGAATTGATGAAAGCCGCAAAAGACGCTGGACTGGGCAACGACCTGGTGGTGCAGACGCCTTACGGCGACTCGGGGCGCACCACCTTTTTCATCACCAACGAGGCGGGCTGGAACAAGAATGCCAAGGAGATGAAGGGTGAACAGCTCAAGATCATGAAGCGCATCAACCACATGCCCGGCACCATGGAAGCCTGCGTAACGCGTCATGGCACTATTTCCGGACCGATTCAAACCGACATCACCGGCTTTGAAGAAATCACACCCTATAAAGGTGGCTGGTGCGGTAACGATGTCTGGCCCAAAATATTCAACACCAAGATCCGGCGAGATTTACGCAATATCGCGTCGAAGCTGGGCGATCAACTCTACAAGGAGGGCTATAAGGGCGTTTTCTGCATGGACTTCCTGCTCGACACCGACGATGGTACTCCCTATCTCGGCGAAGTAAATCCGCGCATCAGCGGCGCTAGTCCGTTAACCAACCTGATCACCTCGCATTACGGTGGTGTGCCATTGTTCCTGTTCCACATGCTGGAATTCCTCGATGTCGATTACGAGATCGATCTGCGCAAGCTGCAGAATCGCTGGAACGAATACGACTTCTGGAGCCAGTTGGTTTTGAAGCAAACCGAGGACAAGGTCAAACTGTTGACGCATGCCCCGCGCAGTGGCGTCTGGAGCATGGATAAATACGGCAGCATCCATTTTGACCGCTCGGATCTCGACTGGACCAACGTGATCGACAATGACGAGGCGTTTTACCTGCGCGTATATCGTGAAGGTGACTACACCTACAAGGGCGCGGACCTCGGCATCATCGTATCGCGCGGCCGCATGCAAACCGAGCAGCGTGAGTTACGCGAGCGCGCCAAGCTGTGGACAGCGGCGATTAATGCCGAATTTCATGGCGAGGAACCGAAGGCATTACCGGAAATCTACCAGGATCCATTCGGATCGAAATTGTTTTAAGGGATCGGGAAATATCGCCTGGCGCTATGCGCAGGCGATTTAACTAAGCGATTTGTCGAGGTGAATCCGACGCCGAGGCAATCGATACGATCGAATTATCCCAGCCGATGAGCGTTTCGATCGCCTCGGCGATGCGCAGAACTTCATAGTCACTACCCACATCACCGATAATTTGCAGGGACATCGGCAAACCTTCATCGCCAATACCCATCGGTATTGCGCAGGCGGGCAAGCCGGCCAGGTTGGCGTCGTAGAGAAAACTCGCCCAGTCGAGCCACGGGAGCTCGATGGCTGTATCGTCGATCTTTTCCGGATGGATAGTGCCGTGCGGGAAAGCCTCGCAACCGAGTGTTGGCGTGATCAGGATGCGTGAGCCGTGCCGCGCAAACATATCGCTGTAATGCTGGCGGATCACCTTGCGGTGCGCCTGCGCTTCCTCGAAATCCTGCTCGCTCCACTGTTCGCCGAAATCGAGAAAACCCTTGGCCACTTCACCCAGGTAATCCATATTGTAGGCGCTGCCACGCGCATGCTCGGCTGCATCGTAGGTTGCCGTAACGGCCCAGGTAACCACCGAAGACGTTAAACCCGGGTTGTCATCAACCAGTTTGAAGCCATCTTTGCGCATCAATTCGACTGCATTCTGGAATGCCTCGCGCACATCGGTGTTCACCGGGGCAAACCCCAGGTCTTCAGAAACTATAATCGGCGTTCTGCGAGTTTTGCCAGCCGGCTTTCCATCAAACCCTTCGCTCATTATCTCAAAAAACAGCCGCGCATCGGCAACGCTGCGAGTCATTGGTCCGTAGCACACCAGGGATTGCCAGGACGGAAAGCAGGGCTCGCGCGGAATCGCACCGAAGCTCGGTTTAAAACCGACTACGCCGCAGAACCCGGCTGGAATGCGAATCGATCCACCGCCGTCACCACCCAGTGAAAAAGATCCAAGTCCCGTCGCTACCGCAACCGCAGCACCACCCGACGACCCGCCACAGGTGCGCTCAGGGTTCCACGGATTGGAGGTCAAACCGTACATCTCGGAATGGGTAACCCCGGTCAGACTGAATTCAGGACAGGTTGTCTTGGCGAAGATAATAGCTCCTTCCTGCTCCAGTATTTCGATCGCCCGACAGGTTTCCGTCGGCACGAAATCACTCAGAACCAGGGCGCCATTGGCACAGGGATAACCCGCCAGAAACTGCGAGTCCTTGATGGTGATCGGCAAACCGCAGAGCCGGCCAAATTTACCGGAAGCGCGTTTTTTATCGGCCTCCTGGGCGGCCTGCCGCGCGCGACCATAAAGCTTCAGGGCGATCGGGTTAAGAATGGGGGCGACTTCCTCAGCCCGGGATATCGTCTGTTCGAGCAGCTCGACCGCAGTGATTTGTCCTGAAGCCAGTGCCTGTAGCTGTTGTGTTGCTGTCAGAGAGAACTGTTGCATACCACCCGGTGAGGCAACTTCGGGCCGGGATAAATCCCGGCCCTTGTTGCCTGGAAATAAAGATCGTAGCTTAGACAGCAACGTTATCGCCTGCAAGTGTTTCCTCAACCATCATCGCTGCAACCGGGACTTCCACATCGGCAGGAATTTCCATGTCGACCTGGTACCAGGCGCGAGCGCGACGCGCAATTTCTTCCTGTGATACGTTTTCGATTTTGCTTGCCATCGACCACAGGTAGCCGTTGCCATCCATGAGCACACCGGTACGATCGCCCCAGTAGGCGTCGTACAAAGCTGTGTGGACCAGGGCGCCGGCTTCGACAGCACGATCCCAGCTGGTATCGACATCATCCAGGTAAAGATGGACCAGGCTGCTACGAACGCCCTGGCTTACCGGTGACAGCATGCCCATTTCGGGAACTTCACGGCTCAGGGCTATAATGCTGTTACCGATCTTGATGGTCGCGTGCAGTGCAACCGCTTCATCGGCGCCGCGTTGACGCGTCAGCAGTTCAGCGGCAAATGCCGCCTGATAGAAGGCAACGGCGCTATCAACGTCGATCACGGTCATACAGGTAGTCGCGGTACGATAGCCGCGCGGAATGGGGGATACTTTTTTAGTCACAATATGCTCCATAATGTGAGTTTATCGAAATAGACATAAATGCCCTGCTAAAAATTAAAATGTAGCCGTCAATGATTGTAGTCGGTTACACCATGATGCATAATGTAGTCAACAGAGCTCAATTTGTCAACACTATGAATCAAGATGTTCAACTTGGAATATCCGGATCGGTCACTCAGGCCGACCTGGCGCCGTTACGCGACAGCGGCCGCCTGGGTGAATTTGCCGTGGTTTATCGCGTCGAACGCCTGCACCAGGGTGGCGGCTACGGTGACCAGGGCAAACATCCGTTGGCCTGGGCAGTGGCCGTCTACATCGACAGCCAGCTGTGTCGGGTCTTCAATGCGCGGGGCGCCGGACGGGAGTGGAACAATATCGATCGCCTCGGTATATGGCTGCGCGAACAGGGGTTCTGGTACTGGTGGACCCGCAATGACCTGGAACCGGTAGGTAATGCAAGCGCCGAAGATGAGGAACAAAATGACACACCAACGCCGACACCGAGCAGCACCTTCATCGATCCGCCATTTTCACCGTTTTAAATGACTATCGCATCGCAGATGAAGTTTTCCTTTCGCGCTTTTGCGGAAGATGCCCCGGATAAAACCTGGCGCCAGGAATTCAATCGTCGCTGGCCGGCTTACAGAGACTGGTTCCTGCGCTTCGGCGAACGCGAGCGCCCGACCTACCTGGAATCGATCCGCGCGTTACAGCGCTACATGCCCGAGATGATACCGGTTTACGAGCAGATGGTGGACCTCGCCGGTGGCGGCGATCGTGCCGCCCGCTTTCTGGCGCAATACTGCCCGCCACCGCTGTTTCGTGGCTGCTCGCAGGCGGTGTATCTCGAAGATGCAGCGGTGCTGGTGCGCAATTACGATTATTCACCCTACGTGTTCGATGGCCTGGTGATGCGCTCGAAATTCGATCAACGCGCCGTGGTGGCGATGATCGATTGCATGTCCGGCGTGCTCGATGGCATCAATTCTGACGGACTGGCGGTTTCGATGTCATTTGGCGGGCGCCAGGAATTTGGCAGCGGTTTCGGTATCCCGCTGCTGTTGCGCTACCTGCTGGAATACGCCGGCAATGTCGCCGAGGCCTGCGAACTACTGGAGCGGGTCCCGGTTCACGGCGCATACAATGTGATGTTGCTTGACCGCGACGCCAATTTTGAAACCGTCGCCATTGCCACTGGTCAGCAACCGCTGAGAATGGGCACGCGGGTCTCGACCAACCACCAACCGGGCAGCAGCTGGCCGATCTACGAAGAAAAGGTCGGCACGCACCTGCGTTACCAGCATCTCGAAGCCGTCACTGCCGCGCGACAGCTCGACGCTTATCAGTTCAGTCGCCAGTTCCTGGTACCACCGCTGTATAGCAGCAAATTTGCGCGCGGCTTCGGCACCCTTTACAGTGCCGCCTTCTATCCGCAAACAGGGACTTGCGAATACTTCTGGCCGGAGCACAGCTGGACTTTTGATTTCAACAAGTTCGACGAATACAAATACCGAATAAACTTCTTCGACCCCGAAGGCTATCCGCACCAACGTCAGTCCTACGGCGAAATTTACACCGCCAAACCTCTGCCGGTACTGAACTACTAGCCTGTCATCAGGAGGCGCCTTAACCCCGCCTGTCTCACCGATTTTCCTGGCGAGGGCGTCTTTAAGGACGCTGTGGTGCGCCGCACGGACCAGAGGTCCGCGCAGAGAGCCGGGGTATTCACCCGGTTAGTGGGGCGACGGCAGGGCGGCGAGCCACAGGGCACTTCAGGGTGACCGCAGCAGGACTTCGGTGAGACAGGCGGGTTAACTCTTTGCCGCGAATATCTTCAACGCTTCCTCGGTAAACAGCTGCAAACCGATCTCGGGCTGGTAGCCATGAATTTCCTTGACGTCGAGCGCACGGATGAAAGCGAGTATCGCCTCGCTGATCACCTGTCCCGGCACCAGCACCGGAAACCCGGGTGGGTAGGGTGTAACAAAGCTGGCCGACACCAGCTCGCGACCTGATTTCATCGCCTTGCCGATGGTGGCTTCGTCGATGGTCATGTATTCGCAGTTTTCATCGTCGTAGGCGAGAAAAAATGCACTGCGAATATCACCCTCGGGAGTCTTCACCTTGCGTTTCGCACCGGCACAGAATACTTCGTGAAAATGGCTGAAATCGGGCAGCGGCGGCAGTTCCTGTGACAGCGATTTGATCTTGTTTTCAATAATCTTGCGCTCGACGCGGCTCGCGTCCTCACGCTGCTGCTCGAGTTCGGTTGCGATCTTGACCAGCACCTCGATCAGAAAAGCGACCGAGCTACGCGTGGTGCCGATATTGGTCATGAACAACACCGTGTTGCGCGAAGTCTTGTTGATCTGGATGCCATACTTGTCCATCAGGTAGGCGTTCTTGAAAGTATCGCCATCGATTCCGGTCATTCCCAGGTACAGGGTAAGCCGTGTCAGGTCGATGACGAAGTCGTCGGTTCCCCAGGCTTCCTCCATCCTGGTGTTACGCCAGCCGGTCTCCGGGTCGAAATAACTACCGATACCTGAAGGCCGGTATTCTTCCGGAATCATTTCCCTGGCCGAGAGAAAGCGAAAGTACTTGCACAGTAACGGATGTGAAGCAACTCGCTCACGAATCGCCATCGCCAGCTCGATCTGCTTCTGTACCATTTCGAAACCCTCGAGTTCGACCTGGCGGCGACCGATATCGAGCGAGGCCAGAATCTGGTAGTTGGGCGAGGTCGAGGTGTGCGTCATAAAGGCCTCGTCAAAGGGCTCCTGCACCTTGTGACGGAATTGCTGGTCATAAATGTGAATCATCGATCCCTGACGCAGCGCGGTCAGCGATTTGTGCGTGGACTGCGTGGCATAGACGCGAATACTTGCTCTGGCCGGATCCGGCATCAAACGCTCGGTCAGCAGGTCCTCGTCTTTCAATTTGGCAATACGTTTCTGGTAAACTGCGTACTCCTTTGCATATTCCTCGCTTTTGTAACGGGCCTGCAGGCGCTTGGCGGTCGCCATCGCGGTACGGCGACGGTAGGTCGGGGTAAAACCGGCGAAGGCAAACCAGGCCTCGTCCCACAGGAAGATCAGGTCAGGCTTGATCGCGAGACACTCTTCCATGACACGTTCGACGTTATACACCACGCCATCAAAGGTGCAGTTGGTCAGCAGCAACATCTTGACTTTCTCCAGCTGCCCGGCTTTCTTGTAGTTCAGCAATTGGTGCTTGATTTCGCGCAGCGGCACCGCGCCGTACATCGAGTAGTCGTTCAACGGATAGGAGTCGAGGTAACAGACCTGTGCGCCGGACAGCACCATGCCGTAGTGATGCGATTTATGGCAATCGCGATCAACCAGGATGATGTCGTCGGGTTTGACCAGTGCCTGCACCACGATCTTGTTGGCCGTGGAGGTGCCGTTGGTGACAAAGTAACTGCGCCGGGCGCCGAAGGCACGCGCGGCGAGTTCCTGCGCTTTCTTGATCGGCCCGTGTGGTTGCAACAGGGAATCGAGGCCGCCCGAGGTCGCCGAGGTTTCAGCAAGAAAGATGTTCATTCCGTAAAACTGCGCCATGTCCTTGATCCAGTGGGACTTGGTCACCGATTTGCCACGCGAAATCGGCATTGCGTGGAACACCCCGGTGGGCTGCTGGCTGTACTTTCGCAGGGCGGTAAAAAACGGTGTCTGGTAGCGCTGCTGGATACCACGCAGGATATTCAAATGCAGGTCGAGATAATCTTCCTGCTGATAAAATATACGGGAAAATTTTTGTGATGCATTGCCGGCGATGTCTTCGACGGCGGCATCGGTGACCAGGTAAAGATCGAGCTCGGGCCGCAATTCCGCAAGCAGGTTGCCGAGCAGAGGGCCGCGCTCGATGTCGAGCGCGTCTTCATAAGCCGATTCATCGATATTTGCGAGATAGCGATGCAAAATTTCGAGATTATTAGCGGAACGCAGCGGAAAGCCATAGCGTATCACCACGCTCTGGATGTTGTAATTGAACAGGACCGCGATCAGCGCATCCTCAAAGCTCGGCACCGCGACAATGTCATAGATAAACTGGTCTTCCGGGCGACGCAATTCGCGCAGGCGCTCACGCAGCTGGCGGATATCCTCATGCGAACTCTCATCGACGAACAGCACTTCAAAATAGGGGCGCTTTTGCCCGGATTCTTCGTGGTAATGGGTTACCTCGAGCTTGTCCTCGAGCTCCGCGGCAACGCGCAGGTTGATCTGCCTGCTGCGATAGGTTCCGCCGGTCAACGCGCGCACGATGCGCGACACCACGTTGGACAACAAGCCGAAATTCTGTTGGTCGACAAGCTGCCACAGCAGGCTGAAATCTTCCTGGCTCGGAAAGGCGCTGTAGCTTTCGAAGGTTTCGAGTACCCCAATCGCATCGCGAGTCTTTTTCGTCAAGGCCGCTACGTCAGCTTTGCGCATGTGTTTTTCATTCAGGCGATTAACGTATTCCTCGAGACGGTTCCAGGTATCGAAACGCATCTGCGTCGGGCTGTGATAAAAATCGAGGTTGGTACGCAGCTTTCTTTTAATAGAACTGTCGTTTTCAGGCATTTTGACTCTCCGTGGGCTGAAGCCGACACGATTGTATCAGAGTAATGTACGGGTAATCTCTCAGGCTGTTAAATTCATTGTCGAGGTAAGGCGAAATCGTTATGATTCCCGCCCTTGCAGAAAATCTCGGATTGAGACCTATGACAATTCAGTTAACCGACCAGGCCCTGCTGAAGACGCAGGCTTATATCAACGGACAATGGCAGGATGCAGACAGCGGTGAAACCGTGGCTGTCACCAACCCCGCCACCGGCGAAGTCATCGCCGAAGTTGCCAAATGCAGCACCGCAGAAACCCGCCGTGCGATCGAGGCCGCCAACGCTGCTTTCCCCGAATGGCGCAAGCGTACCGCGAAAGAGCGCGCCGCCTGCCTGCGCAAATGGTTTAACCTGATGATGGCGGCGCAGGAAGATCTCGCGCTGATCATGACCCTGGAACAGGGCAAGCCGCTGTCCGAATCGCGCGGCGAAATCGCCTACGGTGCCAATTACATCGAATGGTTTGCCGAGGAAGGCAAGCGCATGTACGGCGATACTATTCCACAGCCGTCAAACGACAAGCGCATCGTCTGCATCAAGCAA
>Ga0316187_10005036_pt1 | contig 11429 bp, 10 predicted proteins | sample CroRivburrow1_MG_FD_204927 | JGI IMG/M metagenome (GOLD analysis project Ga0316187, IMG submission 204927) | Coastal sediment microbial communities from Maine, United States - Cross River worm burrow 1 | ecosystem: Environmental > Aquatic > Marine > Coastal > Sediment | place: USA: Maine...
ATCGAGGTCTATACGCGTTCCCACGCGCAGCAGCCCAATGGCATTACGCAGATCGCTGGACCCAGTTACAGCACGACCGTCGAGTCTGATAATGACATCACCACTTCGCAGCCCCGCCTTTTCTGCCGCTGAGCCTGGAGTGACCTGTGCAACCACCGCACCACCACGCTGCCGCAGATCGAAAGCCTGCGCCAGCCCCGGTGTCAGGTCCTGGACCACAAGTCCCAGCTGGCCGCGCCTGACCTCACCGTGTTCCGAAAGGTGCTCCATGATGACGCTGGCCATGTTACCGGGAATGGCAAAGCCGATACCAATGTTCCCACCGGACGGTCCGACAATGGCCGTGTTCACACCAACCAGTTCGCCGTTCATATTCACCAGCGGACCGCCGGAGTTGCCGGGGTTGATGGAGGCATCAGTCTGGATGAAATCTTCATAGCCTTCGATGCCCAACCCCGACCGCCCGAGGGCACTGACAATGCCATAGGTAACCGTCTGACCCAATCCAAACGGGTTCCCAACCGCAACCACAAAATCGCCCACGCGCACTTTGTCAGAGTCAGCAACGGGTAATGCCTCCAGACCCTTTGCCTTGATACGGATAAGCGCAAGGTCTACCTCCGGGTCACTGCCAACCACTTCGGCCTTGAACTGGCGCTGGTCACGCAACGTGGCCGTTATCTCATCCGCCCTCTCGATGACATGATGATTGGTCAGTATGTAGCCCTTCTCAGCATCAACGATTACCCCGGACCCCAGACTCTGCTTCTGGCGTTCACGCGGCTGCCCACCATGGAAATCGAAGAAGCGACCGAAGAACGGATCATCCAGCAGCGGATGACGCATAACTTTTGTCCGCGTCCGGGTTGAGATGTTAACTACCGTTGGTAACACTTTTTCCAGCATTGGGGCAATAGTGGTACCCGGTGGCGGGGATTTTGCGTCTGAAATACCCGAGCTACCAAAGAGAAGAACCAATAACACCAGTATCCTGGGTAGCTGCCCAGATCCAGGAATGGTGGCTTGTAACATCATGTTTTCACTCCTCTGGTCGGCAGGATCTTCATCAAGATAAAAACCAAACTGGTTGCATACACTATTAATGCAATGCCTCTTCATTGGCATTACCATGATCTGATTCATCAGAGCTTTCAACTGGTATCGAATCAACCAGTTCTGGAAATGTCTTGCTCTCATCGGTCGCTTCGGACACCGTGGACATCGCCTCCACTAACTGCTCACGACTGGCTGCCTCAAGCAGTGCATCGCCGGCATAGCCTGGCAGACGAAAATACTCCGGCCGGCTTGAGGCCTTGAGCACATAGTCATTGCCATTTTCATGCTTACCAAGGCGGTACTCCAGTTCCTCACCACCCTTAGGCTGCAAACCAATCACCAGTTCAGGATCTTCCAGGCCGTATTCCGGTTTTACCGTAGATCCGAGCACCGCATCGATGCGCAACCCGGCTAATTTCTCTGCCAGCGCATTTGCACTGGCCTGGTTGACCGTTTCGCTCTCGGCCATAGCATCACTGCTCCAGGTTGTTTTAGCTGGACTCTTGTTATCACCTTGCCCTGAAGTGACACCCTGCCCATTGGCTGGCACAGAGTTCAGCATGAGATCTGCCAGAATGATCTTCTCGATCTCACCGCGCGAGATTTGCAGCACAGACTTGTCTTCCCAGTCCTCAGTGTTGACAGGGGCATCATAAATACCGAAGCCTACCGTATACACTGCATCATCGTTACTGGTCCTTGCATGCACCCGGCGCATGCCCGGCGACGTGCCAAGATAGAGTTTTGACAGGGTCTCATCACCCCGGGAAAGCGTCACACGCCTTTCAAAGGCATCATCACTTACCCTGAAACGCTTTTGTGCACCCTCGGTCGTGGCAACTGCCAGGCCGCGTTTCAATCCGCGGAGTTGGCCAAGCAAGCGATCAATCCTGGTTTGGTCAGCTGGAAAGTTTCCCTTTTCCGGCAGCACCCACTCTTCACCCTGCCGGGACAGAGCGAGTTGCTGATTATCAGATCCTTCAATGGTGAGCCGGTCCACGGCATTCTCAGCAAGCTCAAGCAGCGGCGTATCCGGTCGAACCGCCGTCAGGCTTGGGCCAGTGAAACTCATACCGACGGCGAATACCACTTGAGCAACCAACAGAATGGCAAGAATTCCAATCGTTTTTTGCATTCCTTAAACCTCCGCGAGAATCATCTGATAACGGACCTGTTCCGACTGACGCACCCAGCGCCGCCAGAGCCACACGGCTACGAGACCGAGGAGAGCCAGACCGTAATTGAAATATTCCCAGAACAGCTGATCATTGCGTTCCATGGGAGCCAGCGTTCGGGCGAACTGTGCCCGGCTGCGAATGGTTAGCAGACCGCGATCCTCCAGCGACCAGTCAACCGCATTCTGCAGGAACTCCACTGGCCGGGTATAGAGAGTTCCAAGACCCTCGGAGGCCAGACTTAACATCGCATCGTCTGCGAATGTGTTGGACGCAATGAGCATGATACGAGCCGACTCGGGCGAACGTTCAATCACGCTGGTGATGGGGCCAGGATTTTCGGATGCAGCTTCCGCTGCCGCACCCGCGTTGTCTTCGGTGGTTGTCTGGTCTGCAGACTCTGTCTCTTCGGACGGTTTTGCCAGTGGTGAATCCATGCCCTTGAAAAACGAGTCAAACCGTCCCTCGACAGCAACAGCCAATAGACGGCTACCACGTTCGCCGGATGGATCAAAACCGGTATCCGGCCAGGCACGGTAATCGGGAACAATATTCAGGTCACTGGATACCCAACTTTGCGGAGATGAGCTGAGCAGCGGGGTTATGCTGCGTTCCCTGTTTTTACTTTCATCTACCGTGATCGGGGAGGCCCAGTTCAGGGTCACCTGACCGAGTGCTGCAGTAATCGGGTTATTCGCATTTAATCCTTCCCCACGGATATCCGGAAAGTGCGGATACGGAAGCATACGTATCTCGCGAATCGAAATGCCACCGATATTGCGTTGTACCGGCACCGGCAGCGCACCGCTCTGCGGATCCAGAACCATGCTGTCGTCGATATCCAGGCCATGATGCGCGAGCCAGCCCTCCAGCCCGGAAGCATGCCGGGTCGCCGTCAGGGTCGTGCCCACCCCGGCATCGAAGGCAGAGGTAGCCAGCACCACGCTACCACCCTGCATCAGGAACTGATCAATCGCAAATAACTGTTTCTCATCCAGAGTCTCCGGACCCAGAACCATCAACAAATCCGCATCCGCCGGTACGCGACCGTCCTTCAGATCAGTTTCCTTGAGACGCGTGTTCTCGGAAAGCGTATCGGTTAGAAAGGTGTAATGCCTGGCCTCAGGACCCGTTGCCTGCGGCCTGACCAGTGCAACAGTCTTGAGAAATCCCGGCGCCAGACGCTGAATGGCAGCCTCAATCGAGTGCTTGAGTGCATCGCGGTCCAACTCACCAGGCAATGGCACCTGAACTACCTCACCATCACCCTCCAGAACCATGTAGAACCAGAACGGGTTTGGGTCGAACAGGCTCGCAATCTGGGGTGAAAAGCCGTATTTCTCATTCAGTTCCCTGGCCAGCACCCCATCATTAGCGTCTGGGTCTTCAAAGCGCGACTGGAGTTTGCCCCCGGCTTCAAGATTCAATTCCTCAAGCACATTTTCCAGTTCGTCACGAAGTGCACCCAGTTGTTCCGGTAATTTCTCATTCGGTGAGATATAACCGGCAAATTCAACCGAGCTGGTCAGTGTCTCGAAGGGATTACCACCCGCCTGGTAGGTGTTGAGCACCTTGCGGATTGAACGGGTAATCGCGTACTCCGGATTTTTCAGCAGCACGTCGAGATCGCGTTCCCCTCGCGCTTTCACCTCGATGAGGTCGCTATAGGTCAGGGTCTCATGCTGGTCGCCATAGGCTACCAATATGTCGAAGTAGGAGTTAACGACCGAGGACTGATACTTGCTTGCCATCTGAAAGGGAACCGGCCTGATATTGTATTTACTCGCCGCCTCCTCTTCCAGTGTCTGATCTTCGTGCGGATCGAAAAATTCCACCTGCACACGACCCTTGCCGGCGACAGCATATTCTTCCAGCAGGTCTCTCACTTGCGGCACCAGTGGCGCAAGCAATGGATGAGTCTTGGCAGAGAAGTAGCCCCGGATTAACAACGGTTCCTGCAACTGATCCAGATACTGTTCGGTTGCATCGGATAGCGAATAGATATTACCCTGTGTGATATCAGCCCTTGCCCAGTCAACTGATGCGAGCCACAGGTTACCAGCTATAAAGTTGGCCGCTGTGAGCCCTGCCAACCAGCCCCATTGGCGATGCTGGCGTGTGGTAGGGTTGCCTGCCCAGCGTAAACGTTCCAGTGAGAAAAGATTCAGCGACAGGAACACACCCACGATGGAAAGGTAGTAATACAGATCGCGCAAATCCAGCACACCGCGGGTGATAGAATCAAAACGCGAGCCACTGCCCAGCAGTGACAATAATCCACCAACCTCGTGACCAAACAGCTTCGTTAGCATGGATGAACCCAGCAGATAGAACAGGCCACATACGACGACGGTAAGAATAAGTGCAACGATAGGGTTATCCGTCCGTGAACTCATATAAAGCCCGATCGCCACATAGGCAGCCGCCAGGAACAGCGTTGCCACGTAACCGCCTATTACCGGCCCCCAATCGAGCGGACCAAGCAATGCAACCGTTATCGGCAGTGGCAATGTCAGTAACAGCGCAACACCAACCAGTGCAAGTCCCGCGAGAAACTTGCCAATCACTAACTGGAGAGGGCTGACCGGGCTGGTCAATAGCGTCTCGAGCGTGCCCGCCCTTCTCTCCTCGGACCATGCCCGCATGGTCAAGGCTGCCACCAGAAAGATGAGCAGCACAGGCATCCATTGGAACAGGGGGCGCACATCGGCAATGTTTCGCGCAAAAAAGGTTTCTACCCAGAAAAACACGAATAGGGTGACGGCCATAAAGGCACCAAGAAACAGGAAGGCGGCGGGTGAAGCGAAGAATCCGCCAAACTCCTTGCGAGTAACATGCAACATCTCATCCATGGCTGACCTCCCCAGGCTGTGCAATTTCGTTGACTTCAGCAAAGACCGTCTCCAGGTCACGATGCTCTGGTTGCAATGTATAGATACGCCGGCCAACACCAGCCAATACGTCCACAACCTGTGGTGCAACCTCGTCGCCTGCATTCAGTGCATAAGTCCAGCGGCCATTAATCTTGCCGCGCGTCTCAACACCGGCAACACCCTCGACACTTGCCAGTGGTTCCTCAGCCTCGTCATCGACACAAACCAGCAACCGACGACCCTGCTGTAATTCATCCAGCCGCGAGTTCACCACCAGCTTGCCGGCACGCAAAATCAACACCCGATCACATACCGCCTGCACTTCCTGAAGGATGTGCGTAGTAACTATGACAGTCGCAGTCTTCGCCAACTCGTGAATCAGCTCGCGCATATGCAAAATCTGGGTCGGGTCCAGACCATTGGTCGGCTCATCCAGGATAACGATGTCAGGACCATGCAGAATTGCCTGTGCCACACCAACCCGCTGTCGATAACCACGTGAGAGTGTCTGTATCGTTTGGGTTGCCTTATCCACAAGGGCTGTACGACGAATTGATTGCACAATGGCACGCGCCCGTTTGTCAGCACCTAGACCATGCAGGCTCGCCTGATAGTCCAGGTAATCAATCACGGTCATCTCGGGATAGAGCGGACAGTTTTCCGGCAGATAGCCAATACGAGACTGTATCGCATGGGTATCCCTGCCAACCTCAAGGTCTTCGACCCGAATGGTTCCTGAAGTCGGCTCAAGGAAACCCGTCATCATTCTCATGATGGTGGTCTTGCCAGCTCCATTGTGGCCCAGCAGTCCAACGATCTCGCCGCGTCCAATCTGGAACGAGGCATCATCTACGGCAGTAAGTTCGCCATAACGACGTGTAAGATGTTCGATTTGAATCATGTATCCCCCTTGTTCTGCCAAACTCTTTGCTACAAAAAGAGGCGACATAGAGCTAAATATGCCGTGTGGGGGTACATGCCCCCGTCAGAGTTCACAACCCGATGGGTCGGTTCAAACAGAAACGCCTGCTATCAGGGGAAGCCGATATCGAAAAAGAACCGGTGAAGGGGACGAAAGCCAGAGACGAGTGCGGTTGCCAGTACGGTCGCGATTTTCATGCTCATAACTACTTCAGTTAATAAATGTCTATTACCTGTCAGAAGCTTTCAAAAAGACAGATGCCCGGCACGAAAGTTCCATCTTTATTTACCGGTCCGCTTACAAATAAAGCCGGGGCGGGCATCCGCTATGATTCTTACTCCACTCGCACTTCAATCTTACGCGGCCGAACTTCAGGTCGTTTGGGGATGCGTACGCTAAGCACACCATCCTTGAGACTTGCATCAATATTATCCGCTTCAAGCTCACTGCTCAGTGCGAAACTTCGCCGGTAATGGGTTACGCGTACATCCGCATGGACCGCTTCCATGCCCTCGGGCATATCGATCTGGGCATCACCCTCGACCAGCAACATATCCTTACCAACCTCTATGTTTAGACGCTCACGAGATACACCGGGCATATCCGCCAGCAGGGTTATTCCCTCGGCATCCTCGAAAATATCGACTGGTGGGCGTAGCGACATTTCTGATTCATGCTTACCAACCTCGGTAGATTCGCGGGTTGTCATTTCAGTTTTCTCAGCATTTGCATCCGCCATAATGGCACCTCCTAAAACATTCAATTGGCATGGACAATTTGGAGTGGACCTGTTTCAGGCCGGTCTCACTCATTAACAATACCGTCGTTTACTTCACTTCAATTTGCCTCGGCCGGCTAGCCTCACGCCGTTTCACCTCGATTTGTAAAATACCGTCCCGGTATTGAGCTTCAACCTGCTCAGGATCAACATCATCAGGCAAGGTAATCAGACGGCGAAAACTGCCATCAAAGCGCTCCTTACGGTAATATTCGACATCTTCCTTGACTGGCGCATTGCGCTCACCCGATATAGTCAACAGATTCTGTTGCAGTGAAATATCCAGCGACTTGGCGTCCAGTCCCGCCGCGAAGAGATAAACATCCACCTGTTCAGGCGTGGTGCCTACATTAACGGGTGGGTAGGTTCCCTGCGCCACCGAGCGAATCCCTGCCGGCCAGGAGCCACGCCCGAAAAGTTCATCCATCTCACTTTCCAATCGCCGGAATTCATCGAACAGGCTGCCGCCGAAATTTGTTCGATTACCAAACATGAAACACCTCCTTTGAAGTTAATTGGCTGCTCATAATTCTGCATATAGGGACGCTCCCGGAAGTTTCAAGCCCATGTTCGGATTGCGGGTCCGCACCCGCGACCTCGGCTGTGAACTCTCGCCCATCCTTGAGTTTCACCCGAATCTTGTCGGCATTCTCCACCACATGGTTGTTGGTCAGGATATAGCTCTTATCAGACAACAGGCCATCCTTCAGGCATATAATAACTCGCGATAGCCGGTAATTTTTCATTAGCATCTCCTGCATCTACTGTCTATTTCACATCGACCTTGATGGTCCTGCGTCGCCGTGATGCTGCCTTCGGCAGCTCGACCCGGAGCACCCCATTGCTGTAACTTGCAGTGGTCTTGCTTGCATCAACTTCCTCGGGCAGTCGTATCGCGCGTTCAAAGGTGCCATAGGCGCATTCCGTTACATGATAAACACCAGTGGTGCGCTCACGTTCAACCCGCTTCTCGCCTCGCACAACCAGGTAACTGTCACGCACCTGCAGGTTGAAGTTTTCCTTGTCCATTCCGGGCACCTCCAGACGTATAACAACATTGTCATCTTCATCGAAAACCTCGGCAGCCAGCACACCCCATCCCGCACTGCGCAGTGCTATATCCCGTCCGCCGCCCGTATCATCGCGCAGTGCTGCACCCTTGTCTCCCGGAGTGAAGCGGGTAATGGCGCCGGCGGCATGTTGATACAACCGCTGCCAGCCATCGACCAGCGTGTCCCAGGCCTCGTTCAGGCCTTCTCTGAGCTGATGAATCGTAGACATGATGAATTCCCCTCCTGAAGTCACAAATATATAAGACTCGCGGACCGGATATCCAACGGGCCGCGAGTCTCTGTCATGGTTCTAGAACAACTCTGATACCTGCTGCTCGATCCTGTCGAACCACCCCTTTCCGCCCTTGCCGCCTGCTGTCTTGTCCACGATCATCTCAAGCTGCTCGTACAACGGCTTGAAAGATTTCTTCGATCCATAGCCCAGTAACTCAGCCATGTGCAGCTGGGTACGCGCGGCCATGAGCATATCCGCCAGGGTCTCATTGTCCCTGATGTTGCGCTCTTCATTTTCTGCCAATGCCTCGGCGTTCTCAAGCAGCTGCTGTGCGCGAAGTACCGGCAAGGGGATGACCTCATCCGTCGTGACCACGAGCGTATTGAGCGCGGCCTGCAGGCCTGCCCTGGCTTCATCGAACCTGCCCTCGTCGATCAGCGGCGTAATGGCCTTGATCGCCTCAGGATATGTGGCCAGCGGAATGTTTGTGCTTCTGATCACGATCTCGCTGGCAAGATTTTCCACCAGCGGTCGCGCTTTCTGGATCTCACCATCTTCCAGATAATTCTCCGCATCGTGAATTATGGCCTTCACCGTGTCAGGATTCGCCAGCAAGTCGTAGGTCACCACCTTGACGTCAATAGGCGCCAGTGACAGGTCAGGTTCACGCGCCAGAATCAGTTCAAGCTTACCCGTAGCCCTCTCCAGGGCCGCCAGTGTTTCTCCGGTGTCTTTCTCGGCGAGGGCCTGCAATGCCTTCCTGGTCTCGTCGATGGCCGCGCCGGCATCAGAAAGGATTTTCTGGCGTTTCTCATCCGCTTTATTTGACGCCTCGTTTTCAATATCTTCCTGTACCGACTGGGCTATGGCTGACTGCAGCTGTGGTTCTTCAGGTAGTGCTGACTCCCCTGCAAACAGCGGAGACGATGCGAGCCCAAAGCTCAATATGGCGGCATACAATTGTGTCAGTAATGATCTCTTCATGTCTCAACTCCTCTTCGAATGTCTGTCTCTCGATCGATCATCGCCCAGTCGACAGGCTGACTCTGAAACAGGCCTACTTGCCATGTGTTCCAGCACCTCTCGTCCTGAGTCGATTGGCCTTTGTTGATTGACAGTGGGGTCATTCGCAACGATTTCAAGACACCCTGAAATACACCACCCGACGCACCGCATATCCACCTGTTTTGACTCTTATTACAGCTAGTTACAGCTTTATGCGGAATATGGATAAGCAGACTGCACGGTGACCCTCATTACCCTGCAGGGCGCCGTTACTGCCTGTATCGGAATACCTGGTGAACCTGTGGCGCTGATGTGTGGACTGACTTCGATTGGTTAGATTATTTTGTGTTACTCCCACAACACTGTGCGAGCCCGTTCACTGTTTGTGCCAGAGCTTTTCGAAAAGGATGCCTGCCGTTGAAAAGCAGTGCATCCATCCCCATGAAAATATTCATCCTTTCGAAAATTGGAGTATATGGAGTGCATCCGCTATCGCATTCGTACAGGTACAGACAGGGTCACAAAATGACAGGTGGCTTGTTGAGCTTTGCACTCGCCACATGAAGATCATTGACGGCAAAACCATTTCACCGGGATATGCCCACGGCCGGGCAGAAATACTGGGTGCCGAGCAACAGGATTTTTCGAAAAGTAAAATCCACGAGGACAAGATCGACACCGAGCTTGCCCGATTTCATAGCGCGCTTGACGCAAGCTATCGTGATTTACAGCAACTGCAGGCGCGGGTTGAAGCTGAACTCGGAACCGAGTCAGCGGAGATATTCTCCGCTACTGGTAGACGGCCAGACTGGCGAGGTAGTCCTGGAGCCGGCACCGGAGCAGCTCCAGACTGCAATCATCAAAAAGCAAAATTATGACCGAATATCAAAAAATGCGGTTGACACCGAAGGCAGCGAATGTGTAACCCTTGATGGTGTGGAGGTCCGGCTGTACGCCAACATCGGCCGTCCATTTGAGGTAAACGAGGTTAGAGCACATCACCTCAAGGGTGTTGGTCTGTTTCGCACCGAATACCTGTTCCTCGATGAGCCGTTCAAACCATCCTTTGAGCGCCAGCGCGAAATCTATACCCGGCTCGCAGCATCGCTCAAGAACCTGCCGGTAGTGATCCGTACCCTGGACCTGGGCGGTGATAAATGGCCGGCCTTCCTTAAACCAAGGTTTGAAGCCAACCCGAACCTGGGTGTACGCGGACTGCGCTTTTCACTGCTCACAGCGGAACAGCTGTTCCGCGACCAGGTACGTGCAGTGCTACATGTTGCAAAAGATCACGACGTTCAAATCATGCTGCCGATGGTACTGGGACGCGCAGATCTGGTGTATGCAAAATCCATCATTCAGGACACTGCAGACAAAGACGGAATATCGAACTTGCCGCCCATCGGTGCACTTATTGAAACACCGTCAGCAGTATTTGCCATTGAAGAGATACTTGCAGTTTCCGACTTCATCAGTATCGGAACCAATGACCTGACCCAGTTTATGCTGGCTGCCGACCGCAATGCCCTTGCAATGATCGACGATTACACAATATTACACCCATCGATACTGCGTGCAGTGCACTGGGTAATTGAAGCCGCTGATGCGGCTGACAAGCCAGTAGCCGTATGTGGCGAAGCAGCGGCGGACCCTCGCGTTGCCTGTCTGCTCATCGGCATGGGAGCGCGCAGGCTCAGCATGAGTCCGTTGAGTGCGGCGCGAGTGCGATATGCCGTGCGTGCTTCCCGTCAGGATACTCTCGTATCACTCGCACAGAAAGCGTTGCACAGTGACTCTGCGCAGACCGTATCTACCCTGGTGAGTGACACTCTGCGAAACACCTATCCAGAGTGAAGTGGTCTAATTGAAACGGACACCTCGAAAAGAGTCATAATACTCAAAACGAGGTGAGAAATGACAAAGCAGGTGAGAAAGAACTATACGCCGGAATTTAGACGAGAGGCTGTGCGGCTGGTAACCGATGAATGTTATAAGATAGCCGAGGCGGCCCGGAGTCTGGATATCAATGCCAACATGCTGGGACGATGGGTTCGGGAAGCCAGGGAGGATTCAGATACGGCGTTTCCCGGAAAAGGAAACCTGAGTCCGGAACAGGAAGAGATTCGCAGGCTGCGTGATGAAAACAAGCGGCTGCGGATGGAAAAGGAGATATTAAAAAAAGCGACGGCCTTCTTCGCCAAAGAAGGGAACTGAGGTATCGGTTCATTATGGTGGAGAAGGCCAATTATCCAGTGACGTTATTGTGCCAGGTGATGGAAGTCAGCCGCAGCGATTTCTATGATTTTCAGAAGCGTCTGCAACGGCCTGTCGAT
>Ga0316187_10005037_pt1 | contig 11428 bp, 8 predicted proteins | sample CroRivburrow1_MG_FD_204927 | JGI IMG/M metagenome (GOLD analysis project Ga0316187, IMG submission 204927) | Coastal sediment microbial communities from Maine, United States - Cross River worm burrow 1 | ecosystem: Environmental > Aquatic > Marine > Coastal > Sediment | place: USA: Maine...
GGACCGCACGGTTGATATCTGGAAGTGTTACCGCCATTGCGCAAGGTTCGCCCCGGTAGCTTGCGAACGCGATGTAATGTTCTTCAACCAGCATTTTGAGATCCTGGCCCAGTTTTCTGATTTCCGCATCACTGAACGGAGTGAAGCCCCAGTTGTCAGACCAGGCATCATTGACAATATCAATCAGAATCGCGAGATCACGATCAAGGTTGTTCTTGCTTAGTGGCCTGACTTCAAGATCGCCCGTGGCATGCACCTTGGTCAACATGCGGGCCAATCCGTCCGGCAATTCCTTCGAGCTGTCGAAATCATACGCCAGCAGATCCTTGATCCGCTTGTAACCGGCGGTCTCGACGTGGGCCTCGTAATACGGCGCAGCGTGACTCGTAAAAATCACCGGTGGATGTTCAAAACCGTCCACCAGCAAACCTGCTTCCTCGTTGATGGTGAAACCGAAAGGCCCAATGACACGGGTCATGCCTTGCGCCTTGAGCCAGTTTTCCGCAGCGGCGAACAGGGCTGAAAAACCCTCCCGATCATCAAAGCCGTCAAGGAAACCAAACATACCGGTTGCGTCCTGGTAGCGGACAAGCCTGAGGTCATCCACCTGTGCCGAAATGCGGCCAAGCGGACGGTTGTCCCTGACGGCCGGAAACAATTGCGTCCGGCCATGTTCGAAGAACGGATTGTGCCGGGGCGAAATGTGTTGCGATCGCTCAATATTCAATGGAGCGATCCAGGCAGCATCATGGGCGAACACAGCATGAGGTCGCCGGATAAAGGCCTTTTGCTCAAGTCGCGAGTTGACCGATCGTATTTCAACTTCACTCATGTGCGGGTTTATCTGCCACTTTACGGCGGCGCCTTGCCGGTGCCTTGATCTGCGAAGCGGTGCCATTGTCCACCTTGTACAGACGATCTGCAATCTTGGACCAGGCAGGGCGATGGGTGATGGCAATGATCGTGAATTCGCCTGCGAGGCTGAGCGCATTGCGGCAAATGCTGGCTTCGGTTTCAGGATCCAGCGCGCTGGTGACTTCGTCAAGTATCAGCAACTTGGGACGACCAACCAGTGCCCGCGCGAGCGCGATACGCTGACGTTGGCCACCTGACAGGCGCCCGCCCATTTCACCGGCATTGGAGTTCAGTCCGTCCGGCAGTGTGCTGACGAAATCCTGTGCATCTGCAAGCCGCAGAGCCTCGAAAATATCGTCATCGGACAGGTCGGTGTTGCCAAGCGCAATATTGTCGCGAAGGCTGGCGTGCAACAATGATAATTCCTGTGGAACGTAGCCGATGTTGGAACGCCACGCTTTCAGCGACAAATCATTCAACGGGCGGTCGTCAACCGTGATGCTGCCCGAGGACGGTTCATGCAATCCAAGCAGAAGATCGACAATGGTTGTCTTGCCGGCACCCGATGGTCCCTGCAGCACGGTAATTTTGCCGGATGGAATGAAAAGGGAAACATTCTCGACTGTTGGTCGGTCTTCGTGTGCAAAAGTGACATGATCGAAGGTGCAACCGTCATTCAGGGTGATATCCCGGGCGCCGCCAACCCGTTCTGCTTCGCGCATAAGCTTTTCCGACATCCGGTGGACCGCGAAATATGATGCTTCCAGTTCTGCGCCGCGTTGCAGAAACCTTTGCATGCGCCGTACCACGGATATCGATTGAAAGGCGATGATGCCGAGCACTGTTACGCTTGCCAGGGACAAATCCCATACGCCGACAGCCAGAAAGAAACTTGCTCCGATCAGTATCGTAATCAGAATGTCACTACCGCGATCCAGGCCCTGGGAGGACAAAACCTGGGTCTTGATGGACTTGTTGAGGGTCTGGAGGTTTGACGCAAACATGGCAATGAACGGCACTGTTCGCGCCATCGATTTGATCGGCTTGATATTGTTCAGCGCGTCTGCGACGAGAGTGACGAGTTGACTGGTTGAATCGGTTTGCCGCTTGCCGGCGCGACGGCTGACGGCAATCAACTTGCCCAGGCCAGCGACAATGATTGTTCCTGCGATAAGGCCGGCAATTGCAAATTTGAATGATGCCATCATTGCAATGGCGAAGTAACCGATCCCCTGAACGGCAGCAGCCACAAACCTGGCGGCTTCCAGGTAGGCCCGGCCTGCACGCGTGGCATCAACCGAAATGGTGTTGGCGATACGCCCGGCCCGATGATCGACGAAGTAGCGCCACTTGGTGTCGAACATGGCGTTCAGCAGGTTTTCGCGCAGTTTGGTCGAGACATCTGCAATCGAGAAGCCGGCATAGGTCAGTGCTGCGCCCAGCAAGATAGAGCGCAGGGTCAGCATCACGCCAACGGCAATTGTAAATCCGGCGATGGTGTCAGGCAGTCCCGTCACCGCAAGAGTTGCATCAACAACGGTCTTGAATGCAGGCGGCAGATCGCTGCTTTCACCCGAAACGGCCAGAAGTGCCGGCAACATTGCACTCAGGGATATGATCTCGGCCACCGAAGCCAGAATCAGGCAACTGAGAACCAGCCAGGGGTTGGTGCCTTCTGCAGACGCAAAAATTCGAAAAAGCTTCAGCATCAGGCAACTGTCATCGTATTGTTAGCGTAGGTGGTGGGGATTTGCATTCCACCACGCTTAGAGGCGTCTCGCCGCATGAGCAAGTGCGGATTTGACTGAAACCACCAAATAGGGCCCGTGAGCGAGCCGGGCTCGTATATGCTGTTTTTCTCGAACGCCTTTACGGTATCACGGATTGCCTTGCTGAAACGCTCTTCAGCGGGTTCCATGTTTTGGCGGGCTGTTAAAATGAGCTTTTCTTCAGGCCTGCAACACATAATCTCTTGCTTTGGTATTGGATCAGCGTGGTATTTCAATGACACACGGGAAATCGTGCTGATCGTGAGTGTGGTTACAATTACGCGCGCGGGTATTCAATGTTGAAATCGTTTCTGTTTCCTGTTGCCAACAAGCTGCTGTTGCAACCACTTGGACGCGTAACGCGCGGTATGACCCTTGGCACGCGCGGTGTCGTCAGTGATGCACAAGGCCGGATGCTTGTGGTGCGTCAAAGATATACCCATGGATGGATATTTCCAGGCGGTGGGGTGGACCGGGGCGAGACACCAATCGCAGCGCTAAAGCGTGAAATGATTGAAGAAGCCGGTGTCCGATTGACAGGTGACATGGTGATGCATGGACTGTTCTCCAATCACGCCAATTTTCCCGGAGACTATATCGCCGTCTATATTGCGAGCGGTTTCGAGGAAGGTGCCTGGAAACCGTCGGTTGAGATAACGCAGCGCGCCTTTGTTGACCCGCTGGACATCGCGCAGGATTGTTCGCCAGGCATGGCCCGGCGGCTTGAAGAGTTGGCGGGCAGGCGGACCGTGTCTGATATCTGGTGAGCCCGCATCACACGCGTGAGGCTGTTTTTGAGTCCATGACCTGATTGACGCTCAAGCCGACAACATGATATTGGCTCATCTGGTGTCATTCTGTTGGACCGGCAAGTTCATCAGAGTGACCCGTTACAGGTAATCCCTTTGGTATAATGCCTTTGGTACAGGGTAGGCAGGACAACCGGAATGCTCGCAAATATGCGTCAGCGACGATTTGTTTCCAGGCGATGCGGAATAGCTTTCCGCGACGCCGGACTATCCTCGTGCGCGATTTGCATTTTGTCCTAGTGCAACCTGCGACCGGCGAGGAAGCCCGGTGTGAAACCCACACTGTAGAATTTCTCGTTAAAACGGAAACAGGCCGATGCTTACCAATCCCGACTGCATAAAACCATTCAACCATGATGATGCCAAACTTGTTGCCCAGGCCGATGCGCTGCTTGACCGGGCCTTTGGCATTGGCAGGCGAAGCAAGACTTCCTATCGGCTTCGCGAAGGTGAGCGTGCTGTCGAGGGGCTGAGCTTCGGCCTCTATCGCGACGATTCAGAAATGGGCCAGGTGCTCCGGGCCGTCATCAGTTTCTGGCACCTGCGTGTTGGTGAACATGGTCACCATGCCGTCATGCTGGGGCCAATTGCGGTGGAACCGCATTTGCAGGGTATTGGACTGGGCGCCATGCTGATGCGTCACTCTCTCAAGCAGGCTGCACAACGGGGCCACCAACTGGTCATCCTTGTCGGGGATGAACCCTATTACGCACCGTTTGGCTTTTCGCGGGTACCGGACGGACGCCTGCTGCTGCCGGGACCGGTGGATCCGGCACGTCTGCTGTTTTGCGAACTCAAGCCCGGCGCTTTTGACAATGTCGGCGGCCTGGTATTGTCGCCTTCACGATTTCAGCCAAGGACGAAGACGGGTTAGCGGCCCTCGCGATACCAGGTCAGCGAGATCAGCAACAGCAAAGCTGCAAGCGCCAACAGCGTTGTAAACATCGGGAACGCGCTGATCGACAGTATGCGGTAGGCGTTGTTGGTCTTCAGACCCAACCAACCGGACCCTGCCATGGAGCGACCCGCATTGACCCTGGCTATGCGCGGCAGTGCCATCGAAGCTGCGGTACCGTCGGCCGAGATAAATCGCGCGGATGCTCCTGTGCTGAGCGCTAGCGGGTTCAGTTTTGCGGTAGTGGCAAACAGGTCGGTTGCCTCCCGGGGATCAACAGTGCCTATGGCTGCTACAGCTTCGAGTTTGCCGTCTGACAAACGATGCAGGCCTGCCTCGGACGCTTCAAGCTTGCCGCGCCAGATGCCAGGCCGCACCTGTTGCACCCCGATTTTCCGAGTCTCGCCCGATGGCAGGGTGACGGTCACATCATTGACCGCTTCGCCCATTGTATTGCGCTCGACAATCAGCTGACTGCCCACCTGGATTCCAGACAGGGCTTCTTCTTCAAGCTGAGGTTCCTTCATCAGCCAGTGTGCCATTCGCCGCAGCATCTCGGCCTGCGGGCCACCACCTTCGAAACCGCGGGCCCACAGCCATGCATGGTCCGACATGAGTTGTGCCACGCGGCCCTCGCCAACGCGGGCCAGCACCATCAACGGCCGGTCATCGGCTCCGGCCATGACAATATCACCATCGCGTACCTCGGAATCGATGATGCGGAACCAGCGCCCCCAACCGGGGTCCGTGGTGCTGCCGCCGGGCAGCCCGCGCACCACAGGATGACGTTCGCCTTTTTCGGTTATGCGCGCCTTGAACGGTCCAACGGTCACCTCGCCGGTCGGCATGGCCGGCAATATGGCAGACAACGGGGTTCGGTAGATGCTGGTGGCCCGGGCATAGTCAGGTCCTGCCGCCACCAGGACGGCGCCGCCTTTTTCCACATAGTCGGCAATGTTGGCCAGATAGCTGACGGGCAGAACGCCGCGTCGCTCATAGCGATCAAAAATAATCAGGTCAAACTCGGCGAGCTTTTCAACAAACAGTTCGCGAGTTGGAAAAGCGATCAGGGACAGTTCATTGATGGGTGTACCGTCCTGTTTTTCCGGTGGCCGCAAAATGGTAAAGTGCACCAGGTCGACCGATGTGTCGGCTTTCAGCAGGTTTCTCCAGGTCCGTTCGCCCGGGTGCGGCTTACCCGATATCAGCAACACGCGCAGCCTGTCCCTGATACCCTTGGTCACGAGAATTGCGCGGTTGTTGCGGGCTGTCAGTTCACCGGCCAGTTCGGAGGCAGACAGTTCTATGATGTTGTCGCCGCCGTGGGAGATGTCCAGTTCCATTTCCGTCTCGACACCGCTTTGCGCCGTCACCGTGCCGGAAACCACACCGTCAACTGCGACAGTGATCTGCACCGGCTGACCTGGTGGCGCGCCATGGTCCTCGACAATGAATCTCAATGCCTGGCTCTGGCCCACAATACCGAACTTGGGTGATTGTGTGAGTTTGATGGTACGATCAATCTCGCCTTGCTTGCCGGTTACAAGTGCGTGCAGGGGGCCATTGTAGCCAAGCTGTTCCATGCTGGCTGGAATGTCATGCACCTGTCCGTCGGTAATCATGACGGCCCCTGCATAGCGCTCGGGCGGAACATCGGACAATGCCTGGCGCAGGGCGGCAAAGGCCAGCGTGCCTTCATCAGCCGACGTTATACCGGAACGTACTTCTATCTGGCGCACTTCAAGATTTGCAGCGGTAGCAAGCCGTTTGCGCAGTTCTGCTTCCGCAGCATCGCTCAGGGCTAGCCGGTCTCCGATCGTCTGGCTTTGACTGCGGTCGGTTACCAGCACGGCTATGTCGGGAAGATTCTCACGTTCCTCACGCAGCATGACCGGGTTGAACACGGCCAGCGCAAGTACCGCACCGCTCAATGCCCGCAAAAATGCGCCGCGGGTGCGCGCCAGCAGCCCGGCAATGGCCACAAGGGCGGTTATCGCCGCGAGCGCGATTGCCAGCCATACCGGCACGAGAGGTTGGAGATCCATGGTCCATTGCATGCGTTTGCTACTGCCCCAGCCGTTCGAGCAGTGCAGGCACGTGCACCTGGTCTGCCTTGTAGTTACCGGTCAGCGCATACATCATCACATTGACGCCGGTGCGCCAGGCATGCTCGCGCTGACCTTCACCGCCGGGCGATACCGGAAATTGCGGATTGCCTGCCTGGTCGGTTGCCCAGGCGGCTGCATAGTCGTTTGATCCAATGATTATCGACGTCACGCCATCGCTGGCGGCAGCCTGAATGCTGGCCTCGCCGGAGGTGCGAGCCTCGACCCACAACTGGCCGCCAGCCCAGCGTCCGGGGAAAGCCTGCAACAGATAGAATGCCCGGGTCAGGACATGACCATCCGGCACCGGTTCAAGTGCGGGAACGTCAAGTCGATCTAGGATGCTGCGCAAGGCGATTGTTGACGGAGACGGCGAGCCGGTCAGGGACGCCGTGGATGCATTGTCGTCGCGGGTGTCGAAAAAGATCGTGCCGCCATTTTTCATGTAATCTGACAGCTTGGCAAGAAGCGCATCGTCCGGCGGTTGTGCCGTGGCGAGGACTGGCCAGTAAATAACCGGGAAGAACACGATAACATCGCGCTGCAGGTCAATTGCCACCGGGTCTGCGGGCTCAATCGAGGTGCGCTGTTGCAACACACGGCTCAACCCTTCCAGCCCCATCCTTGATGTGGCATCGACTTCCATGTCGCCGGTCAAGACGTATCCTATGCGGGTTTGCAGGCTTGATTGCATGGCAAATTGTTCCGCTGCATCAAGGCCTTGCGAACTGACTGTGTCCTGCGCATGGGCGGGTGGCGAACCGGCGGTGATCAGGACCGCTACGCAAATGCCGGAGACCGAGGCAAGCACGCCGCGTTTCGTCAGCCTGGCAGCAGCGCCGGTGAGGTACAGCATGGCGAGGCAGTCAGCAATGAACAGTGTTATGGCGGCTGCAAACAGCCAGCCTGACAGATCTGTTGGACGGGCACGCTCATAGTTCGAGACCGAGATGGACGACGGCAAGCCAGTGAGCAGCTCAAGGCCGTCACCTGCGGCATCCAGGTTGAGCGCATGGCGCGCACCGCCGCGGGTGTAAATGCCGGCTGGATGATCAGGTGTGGGCTGCATCTTGAAAAAGCTGTCTGTTTCAACCGGTGCCGCGCTGGCTGGCGGCGCTGTCAGTTCGCCAAATCCGTTGAGGCTGCGGAGCGGGGTAAATGCCCCCTGGCTGGAGGTAGCCGCAGATGCATTGGCAGCGGCTGAATTTGCCGGTTGATCGCTCAGGCTGCCTGCGGCAGGCGCGATGTCGGCAACGCGCTTGAGCATTTCCACGAACAGTCCGGTCAGGGGCAGGTTTGACCAGTCGGCGTTTGCGGTCACATGAAAGAGCACAATCAGGCCCTTGCCCTGCGCGCGCGCCGTCACCAGAGGTGTGCCGTCTTCAAGGCTGGCCCAGACCAGCCCGGGCAAGGTGGCGGACGGTTCCGCGAGAACCTGCCGGGTGACCTTGATCGAGGTGTCCGTGTCGAGCCCGGCAAATGGTGTCTTTTCGGCGAACGGCGCCAGACCCTGAGGTTGTTCCCAGCTCAGTGCCGAGCCCAATGACCGCCCGCCGCTGCGCAGTTCAACCGGCACCAGGCCGTCATGGCCTCCTGCCAGCCGTGGCCCTGCAAACCGGATCACAACACCGCCATTGTCGACCCAGTCGTAAAGTGCTGCCACATTGCTCTCCCCCAGTACCCCGATATCGGCCAGCACCATCATTGATGTGCCGGATTTCAAAGCAGCCTGGATGCCGTCCACCGATGCGATTTCGGTTATCTCGGCACTGGGCTGAAGGGCGCGGCTGACATAATACAATGGCGACAGCAGCGGCTGCTCAAGCTCTTGCGATGCGCCCGACAGCATGGCGACGGATTTCCGTCTCCAACGGTCATCGAACAGGTAAGTGCCGGCAGCCGAGCGCGCGTTGGCGATTTCGATACGCGAGGCTTCATTGCGCAGTTCCAGCGGTAACTCGATGCTTGCTGTCGCGCTTGTCTGCCCGCTGGCGAATATCAGTGGCGCCTCTGCCAGCACGCGGCCACTGAGAGACCGGACAGTTACCTGTTGCGTGCTGGTGTCTCCGGCTTCGGCTCTTTCGGCAGACAGTTGCAGTTTTGAGGCTTCCAGTTCGGGCTTGCGCAGCGCCGTTGGAATGCGGGCGCTGTCGGGCAGCAGGACTTCCACGCGGGCCTTGCCAGCGCCCAGACGGCCCAGCATGTTCACAAACTCGCCATCTGCAGTATCGGCAACACCATTGCTGAGCCACAACACCCGCAGGTTTCCGGTGTCGCCGAAGGCTTGGACAAGTTCAGGGCCGAGTAGCGCGCGTTTTGGCGATAACGCGCTGGGGATCATTGCAGCGGCTGCTTTCTGCGTGGTTGCGGCATCGGCAAGCTTCAGCTCCCGTACATCCGAAGAGCCGGTGGTTCCGGTGATGGCCGTGGGCGCGCCGGCGCGTTGTGCCTCGGTCAGCAGGTCGCGAATCAGGTTTTGGCGCATCTGCCAGTCAGGTGCCGATGCCCAGCCATCGTCAGCAATGATCAACAAGGGATCTGACGTCCTGTCGCGAACGTCCGAGGCATTCAGCAATGGACCGGCAACGCCCAGTATGACCGCTGCCGCCATGGCAAGACGCATCAACAAGACCCACCAGGGAGTGTGTTGCGGTTGTTCTTCGCGTGAAATCAGATCCAGCAACAGCCGGTACGGTGGAAACCTCACCTGTTGCGGCCGTGGTGGCGTGAAGCGCAACAACCACCAGATCAGGGGCAGGGCCAGAAGACCGGCAAGCGCCAGTGGTGTTGTAAATGCCAGACCTGTCAGTAGTGCCGACATGCTTATCCCGTCCTGGACAGTGCGGAAGTATTGTTGCGTTGCGACAGGCGCGAATACAGGGCCACCAGCAGCGGATGCGGTGACTGGTCAGTGTGATGGACGGCAAATGTCCAGCCAAGTTGCCGGGCCAGCTGCCTGAGGCCGTCCCGGTGCCTGGCGAAAGCAGCAATATAGTCCTGTCGCAGGGTTTCCGCGCGTCCAGTCACCAGCTTTTCCCCGGTGGTCATTTCGATGAATTCGGTGCGACCGTGATAAGGCAGGGTTTCTTCTGCCGGATCGGTGACCTGCACAATGTGGCCCCGAAGCCCGGCATCTGCAATATTGCCGAACCTGGTGCGCAACTGGTCCAGCGGATCGAGGAAATCACCGATCAGGACGCAACTCGCATGACGCGGCAGAGGCACTTCGGGCGGTAGTGATTGGGCCATGAAACTTTCGTCTGCTTCACCCGAATACCAGGCTGCCATGCGCCGCAAAACCAGCCGTGTATGGCCCGGCGCCTGCGGCCAGCCGAGCACGCCGACGCGTTCTCCGGCGCGAATGGCAAGCGTGGCGATGGTCAGCGCCAGAACAGCGGCACGTTCACGTTTGGTGACATTGGCCAGTTCCGACCTGAAATCCATGCCAACCGTCTGGCTTGCCCAGACAAACACGGTATTTGTCGCAGCCCATTCGCTTTCGCGGATCAGGGTCTTGCCGGCCCGTGCGGTTTTGCGCCAGTCGATGCGCGAAATCGAATCGCCGGGTGAATAGGGTCTGTATTGCCAGAAATCAGAGCCGGGACCTGTTCGTCTGCGGCCATGCGCACCGTGCACGATGGCATTTGCAATGCGCTCGGACTGGATGAGCAATGGCGGGTAGGCACTGGCCAGCCGGTCAGCGGACCCGCGCAGTCCGGCAGCAGTGGGAGAAAGGGAGGTCATTGTGGCCAAGCTGTGATTCCTTACATCCTGATCGGCTCGGTAAGCTTGCTGATGACATCATCAATGGTGACACCATCCGCGCGGGCGGAAAACGTTATCGCCATGCGGTGGCGCAGGACGGGCGCCGCCAGCGCTACTACATCATCAAGCGACGGTGACAATCTGCCGTCCAGCAAGGCTCTTGCGCGAACGCCCAGCATCAAGGATTGGCTGGCGCGCGGCCCCGGCCCCCAGGAAATCGTCTCATTGGCGTAGTCGGAACCGTCCGCGCCGGGTCGGGCCGAGCGCACCAGGTCCAGGATCGCGTCGGCTATTTTCTCACCGACAGGAATGGTCCGGGTCAGACGCTGCGCGCGCATCAGATCGTCGCGTGAGAATACGTTGATCACTTCCGCCTCGTCATTGCCCGTGGTGGCAAACAACATGCGCCGTTCCGATTCAAGGTCCGGGTACGGGACATTTATCTCCAGCAGAAAGCGGTCGAGTTGGGCTTCGGGCAGCGGATAGGTGCCTTCCTGCTCAATCGGGTTCTGAGTGGCCAGCACGTGAAACGGCGATGGCAGGTCATAGCTTTGGCCACCAATGGTAATATGGTGCTCCTGCATGGCCTGCAGCAGCGCAGACTGGGTTCGCGGGCTGGCACGATTGATCTCGTCCGCCATCAGCAGTTGGCAGAATACCGGCCCCTTCACAAAGCGAAACTGGTGCCTGCCGGCCTCGCCTTCATCGAGCACTTCCGAACCGAGAATGTCTGCAGGCATCAGGTCCGGCGTGAACTGTATGCGTTTTTCATCCAGGCCCAATACCGTGCCCAGCGTGATTGCCAGTTTGGTTTTTGCCAGGCCGGGGGCACCAACCAACAGTGCATGGCCACCTCCGAGGATCGCAGTCAATGCAAGACTGATCACCTCGTCTTGGCCGAAAATGACAGTTTTCAGGGCGTTTTTAGCTTTTTCGAGCCGTTGAGCCGTGATCTCGAGTTCGTCGAGAATCTTGGCATCAGCGTTGGTGACGGTACTCATGGGATTCTGGACCTCATATTTTTCATATGCTAACCGGATTCGCTATCGTGGTATAACCATATGACAATAACACTGGCCGCAACATGGTTGTTAGAACAAGTTACCATGATGTAACGATGGCGCTTCACAGTTGGACCGTTTGGGACTTCACAATGTCGTCACCATATCAAGACGACGGAGTGATCGAAAACATGATTGATGCACCTGACATACGCGGTCTTGAGGCCAT
>Ga0316187_10005038_pt1 | contig 11428 bp, 7 predicted proteins | sample CroRivburrow1_MG_FD_204927 | JGI IMG/M metagenome (GOLD analysis project Ga0316187, IMG submission 204927) | Coastal sediment microbial communities from Maine, United States - Cross River worm burrow 1 | ecosystem: Environmental > Aquatic > Marine > Coastal > Sediment | place: USA: Maine...
AAAGTAAATTAAATAATAACCAAATACCCCTACATGAAAATTATTTTTGTATCAGTATACTTCGTAATTTTTTATGCTTGCTGTCTTCCACAGTTAAAAGCTCAGTATTGTGTACCCTTTATAGGAGTAGATATAGATTTTCAAGTTACACCCAGGTTTGTAAATGTACAAGCTGAATGGTATCCGAGCTGGATTGAATACAATGGAGGGAAAGCCGTCTACCCGAAACCACTTGATCCATTGCCAAAATGGGATCATCCCTTTATGAAGGACAATCTGCCCAGTGCCATGCATGAGGATTCGTATGCCTCTATTGTAAGTAATGCGCCGGGCCCTATTCAGAGACACCTCAGGAGGCGCCTATTTCTTTCTTTCAAAGGATAATGAAGTGATCATACCTGGGCCGGATTACCAGATTTTTTATATCCACATTAAAGACAGAAAATTCGAAAGGACCAGAATGGTCTCCTATGAAATTCTTGAGGAAATTGAAAAAGGGGACCTGATCTATGAGGGACTTTCCGATAAGGAAGGTGGCAATAAACTCACGGCCGTGATGCCGGATGCCGATGGTAATGTATGGTATACTTCAAAGCTGGGCATCATTGGTGTCATCGATCTGAAGAACTTCAAGAAAGGTGACTTCCAGAAAGAAGGAAAGTGTCCGAATACATATTCTCACTTGATCGGTGAATTTGGCGTGATGAAAAAGATCGAGCATTTCTTCGGCAAGAAATATGAAAAGATTGAGGATGTGGAATTTTATGATGAAAACTTGTCAGATACAGAAATGAGGAAAGAATTCAGGAAATTCTTTATGCTGGATCCGGACTCCAGGGAAGAAATCCAGAATTCATTTTCCATTGGACCAGATGGCGTTTATATTGTATCTAATATTGCCTTATATAAGTTTAGATTCAACGATCAAACCAAAAAGATAGAGATGGATCCCAAATGGGAAAAAACATTCAATGAAACCAATGACCTGATATACCCGAATGACGGAACCCAGAAAAAAGGACAATTAAATAATGGAAGTGGGACAACCCCTACCCTGATGGATGACCGGTTTGTGGTAATCGCTGATAACGACACTAGTCAGATAAACTTGACCATCTACTCACAGGAGGACGGTAGCCTGGTAGGTCGGCATAAAGTTTTTAATTTTGATAGCAGCGCATGCGAGAATTCAATCGTAGCATACAGAAATAGCCTTTTAATAGGAAATACACATAATTATACTGATCCGTTTGATGAAAATGAAACATCAGGGGGGATTAACCGTTTCGATTATAATGCAAAAACGAACAAATTTGAATTGAGGGTGGATTGGCCGGCAGATTTTGTGGATGCACAGACAGCCACACCCAAAATGTCAACAGAAACAGGAACGATTTATGTTTATAACCGGGGGGAAGAGGAATCTGATGACGGGCACAATGACTGGCAGTTAACAGCTATTGATTTTGAAACAGGCAGAAAGGTATTCTACATAAGACCTGTTTTTGAAAAAGGGGAATTTGACGATAACATTAATTTCCTGATGAAAGCAATGGCGCTGGGTAATAAGAATTATGATCAGAAGGTATTTAATAACATCTGGGCGACCTATACCTTCGGGCCAAACAACAGCATTTATATTGGGGCATACCGGGGCTTTTTGAAGTTTTCCTCTGATCCAAGACCTTCCTTTTGAATTAGGTTAAATAATCCGAGCAATTCAAAGGGCATATTCAATTAGCATCTAAGGATATTTCCATTTTCAATTATCCTTGAAAATTTTTTATACTTTAAATGCGAATATTGACTTGTCAAAATATATTACCATTTTGGTAATGATTTTGTATAAATACTCCTCCAAATTAATATAAGCATCCGATTTTAGACCGAATATTACTATCTTTTTGTAGATTTAGGAATAGAATTAACTAGCAAATTATTATACGCAATGGAAAAAGTAAAATCTTCATTGAACAACCGAAATATAATGTGGGTCCTGGTACTGCTTCGGATCGCCATAGGATGGCATTTTTTATTCGAAGGACTTTCAAAATTGTTCACCCCTGGCTGGAGTGCTGCTGAATATATGGCTACTTCAAGATGGATATTCGCTCCTGTATTCCATTGGATAGTAGACACACCGGCTGTTTTAAATGCTGTAGATATAATAAATATCTGGGCACTAATCATTATTGGATTCTGCCTGATGACCGGCTTATTTACCCGCGGTATGGCTATTGCTGGCATGGCCCTGTTGTTTTTATATTATATAGCACATCCTCCTTTTATTCGATTGGAATTTGGCATTCCGACAGAAGGAAATTATATGATCATCAATAAAACACTTATTGAACTATTAGCATTGGGGGTACTGGCCTTAATTCCTACCGGAAAATTCCTGGGTTTTGATAGCCTTTCCTACTTGTTCAAGAAAGAAGATAAAGAAACTGATTTCTCTGAAAATGTAGAATCTCAGGAGGGTCAGATTGTTTCGACAACTCAGGTTAAAAGAAGGGAATGGTTGAAAAGTGCGGCAACAATACCGGTATTGGGCGCTTTTGGATTTGCATTGATGAAAAAGAAAAAGTGGGAAAGTTATGAAGAGAAGAATTTGGTAGATGCCAGTACAGGTGCCTCTGTAAAAAACCTTAACGTAACCCATCTGAAAGAATTGAAGGGTCAGATACCTTTAGCAAAAATTGCAGATAAAGATTTCAGCAGGTTGATCCTTGGCGGAAACCTGCTCTCCGGATACTCGCATTCACGTGATTTGATTTATGTCAGTCAGCTTGTGAAGGCATACCACCACCGGGACAAAATATTTGCCACTTTGCTACTTGCTGAAAAATGCGGCATCAATACTTTGTTGACAAATCCAATTATGGCCACAATGATCGAAGAATATTGGAAAAGAGGTATAGGGAAGATCCAGTTTATTTCAGACTGCGCTGGCCTGGAATATGATAATGGGATATACCCCACTCCATATGATGAATACCTTGACAGGATTAAGAGGGCTATTGATTATGGTGCTGCCGCATGCTATATCCAGGGCGAAACCGCCGATTATTATATGAAAAATGGAAAACCGGATGCAATTGAAGGTGCTATTAAATTGATTCGTGACAATAATGTAACCCTTGGAATTGGTGCACATCATATTGAAACCATTCAGGCCTGTGTAGATGCTGGATTTGAACCTGATTTCTGGATGAAAACACTGCATCATCATGACTACTGGTCAGCTAAGCATGAAGAATGGCATGATAATATGTATTGTTTCAACATAGAAAAGACCGTGGAATATATGGAAAGTCTTCCTCAACCCTGGATAGCCTTTAAAACTATGGCGGCCGGTTCCATTCATCCAAGGGCTGCTTTCAAATATGCTTTTGAAAAAGGCGCAGATTTTGTTTGTGCAGGTATGTATGATTTCCAGATGGTTGAAGATGCCAATATCGCCCTTGATGCCCTGGCTGATGCTGATGTGAAAACTAACAGGACACGGCCCTGGAGAGCTTAGATTATTTAGTGATTTGGTGAATTGGTGAATTGGTGAATTAGTGATTTGTAAGATATCTAGCTCGTCCAAAAATCCTGTTCCAGGGGCATCTCTTTCAGACTGGCATTACGTTTTATCACCTCTTCTATTTACAATAAAACGGGAAATTGGCATAAGCCCAATGGCCCTTCCCATCAAAGGCATAACCAAATAAACGGTATGCGCCTTCCTCCAAAGGAGTGGTAAATTCAATGGTGGCATTTCCGGGATCCTGAATCAATTTCTGAATTGGTTCTTCAGCTACTTCTCCCTGACCAGCGTATGGTGCGGGATCAACTTCTTTTCTTATTTCCCAGTGGAAAGTCAAATCATCTTCATCATCCTCTGCCTCTAAAGTTGCGGTATATGATTTCCCCTTTCCAAGATATACATTTAATTCCCGGGGTTTCCCGTCAATCAATAATTCACTAACTTTCGGTGCTGTATTGGAAGGAGGTGAACCACTCCAAAGACTGTGCATAACACCTACCGATTCGCTTTCCAGTCCTTCCTGACTGAACATGCCGTACCATGTATGCGTTATCTCCTGCTTCTGTCCCCAGAGAAAAACATAAGATCCGAGGCAATGAGATTTATCTTTTTGTATTACTTGCGTATAATTATGATGATATGATTCAGCTTTTTCAGTACTGGATTCTTCTAAAGGGGCGTTCCATTCAGTATAAGGTCTTTGCCAATGTCCATGGGGGCCCCATTCAGTGATTGCATATGGCTTTTTCCAATATTCTCGCATTATGGCGGTTTCATTGCTGAAATCACCATAAAGATTCAGGCCCATCAAATCAAGACTGGGACACTGACTGGCAATTTCTTTTGTTTTCTGCTCGAAATCCGAACTGCCAACTACTGTCATTACAGGGTGTCTGGCATCAATCTCTTTAATTTTAGCAGCCATATATTCAATCCAATCCCATAATTTCGGGTTGTATGGAATTCCCGGAGGTATCCAATCTATTTCATTTCCAAGTGACCATAGCATAACCGAAGGATGATCTTTGAATTTTTTAACTATAGCCAAAACTTCCTGAATGTTCTTTTCTACCATTACGGTATCATTCCAATCCATTCCATATCTTTCCGCACTGACCGGGAGTGAAACCATAACAGTCAATCCATACTCTTGTGCTTTATTTAGACTCTCTTCGTAGTTACCCCAGATCCGGGCTGAATTGCCACCATATTCTGTTATCTTTTCAAAAAAGCTACCTGCGACTGCTCCTTTGATATAAAAAGGTGATCCATCTTTTAGCAAAATCCAACGATCATCCTGCATTTCGATATGATATTCGCCTGAGGAGGTTTGTGAAGGCTTTTGACAGGTATTGAAACACATAGACAATATTATGCTGGATATAATGATCGTTTTAGATTTCATGGCTACCGCTTCAATATGTATATTCTAAATTTTATTCAATATATATAAAATTGAATTTATTCCATCGAAATTATTATCAGATCTACTGAAAAAGGGGCAGGTTTTTTTGTGAATTCATGTATGATTTACGGATGGTTTAACAAGCAAATATTGCTCTTGCAGCTGTGACTGATTCGGATGTGAAAAATAAGAGAACGAGATCTTGGATAGCATAAATATAAAATCAAAGACTCACGTTCTAATTCATCCAAAAATGAGAAGTGTTTTTTTGGAACTATTCCAAACTTTAGTATCTTTTCACAACCTATTGAATTAACATTTCTAGGACTTTAATTTATATTATAATATAAGCTATATGTATCAATTTAAAAGAATACTGGTTGCACTCGATCAGTCCAATAATGACAAGATCCTATTCCGTTTTGTTTCTCATATATGTTCCAGAATTAAAATTGACAAAATATATTTTGTTCATGTAACAAAAACGCTTGAATGGCCTCCAGAGATCATTGAAAAATATCCTGATTGCCTTGCTCCTATGGATGAGAACATACAACATATGATAAAGGAACAAATGTCTCAATATCTAACGAAAGATCTAATTCCTGATTCTGAGATATTGGTAATGGATGGTAATCCAGAAGAGATTCTGTTGAAAGAAGTGAACATCAAGGAGATTGATTTACTTGTTATGGGTAAAAAATCCTTAAAGGATGGCTCTGGTCGGCTTGCAAAGAAAATGGCAAATCTTGCCCAATGTTCAATAGCGTTAATATCCAAATCCTTTTCAAAAGCTTTGGGTTCAGAATTTCAAATGATGGTCTCTGTCGATTTTAATGAAAGTAGCCTAAATGCCACGAAAATGGCAGAAATAATCAGAAATGCTAATGATGCTAAGATTGTAATTCATCATGTATACCGTGTGCCATCCGGGTACCATTATAGCGGCAAATCCTTTGAAGAGTTTGCAAAGATAATGAAAAAGAACGCTGAGGAAAAAATGGATAAGCTTTTAAAGGAGGCAAAAATAGATTCTTCTAATTCGAAACTTATTTATACCCTTGATAAAAAAGATAATACTGTTAAAAAGATAAGTAAAACTGCTGAGAAAGAGAAAGTACATTTAATTGTAATTGGTTCAAAAGGAAGAACTCCCGCAGCTTCAATTTTTATAGGTAGTACTGCCGAAAAGATTATCTCCAGTGTTGACAAAAACGTTCTAATTGTAAAAGACAAAAAAGGCAATTTGGATTTATTAACCTATATGATGGATGTTTGATCCATCAATGCTTTAATCAGGCATTTTTAATTAACTCCAGTACATATTGAATTATAAAGCAGATTTATGAATACAGATAGTTATTAAAACTATCTAAAGTTTTACATTTAGAAAATTACATTATAAATTAAATGTATAAACTTAGATATCTGAAATTTGCATTTCAATGAAAACCATAAGAACCGCCGTAGCCGGTCTTGGCTTTATCGGTCCGGCACATGTTGAAGCTTTACGAAGAGTTCCGGGAGTTGAGGTAGTGGCCATATCTGATGTATCCCTGGAAGTAGCTGAAAAAAAAGCTGAAGAACTTGGTATCAAACATTTCTACTCCGATTTCGATGAGTTGATAAACCACCCGGGAATTGAATGTGTACATATTTGCACTCCCAATAATTTACATTATCCTATGGCCAAGGATGCTTTAAAACACGGCATCCATGTGGTGTGTGAGAAACCCCTCGCCATGACTATTAATGAGGCGGTTTATTTAAATGAACTGGGCCTCAAATCCGGACTGGTCAATGCCATTCATTTCAATATCAGGTATTATCCCCTGATCCGGCATATGCGTGCTGCCCGTTTGAAAGGAGAACTTGGGGAAGTATACTCGGTGATCGGTTCCTACCTGCAGGACTGGCTGTTTTATGAAACCGATTATAACTGGAGACTGGAAGCTGACAAATCAGGCGAATCCAAAGCTATTGCAGACATTGGTTCACACTTAATGGATTTACTGGAGTATATTACTGGTCTTGAGATCGTAGAAGTAATGGCCGATTTTTCTACTATTTATCCTACCAGGAAAAAGCCTTTGAAGCCAGTTGAAACCTATTCAGGGAAATTATTGAAACCTGAAGATTATGAAGATGTTCCGATTGAAACTGAGGATTATGCTACAGTCATGTTGCGATTTAACAATGGCAACAAAGGTGTCGTGACAGTCAGTCAGGTATCCGCGGGTCGTAAAAACCAGCTAAAACTGGAAATAGCAGGATCCGGTAAGACTTTTGCCTGGAATTCGGAGAATCCAAATGAACTTTGGATTGGCAAAAGAGATGCTGCCAATGAAATACTATTGCGTGATCCTTCTATTGTTCACGAGGACAGCAGAAACCTGATCTCCTTCCCAGGTGGACATAATGAAGGTTTCCCGGATACCAGCAAGCAGATTTTTAAGGAGATCTATGAAGATGTGAGGAATGGAAGATCTGAAAATCCAAGCTATCCAACATTTAAAGATGGATTGCGGGAACTGATCTTATGTGAAAAGATCATTGAAAGCAATAAAAAGCAGGGTTGGGTTAAAGTATAATCTCTACTACCCTATATAGCAATAATCATCGATTACAGTTTAAGGTATCGATTAAAGAGAGTCGTAATCCGCAGTTATTTCATAAGTGGATGTAATGAATATATCTCCAGCGCTTTTAGAAAATATATAGTTTTATTAATATTTTTTACGATTTTTTTCTTCGAAAGCTAATAGTTTTATTAGAAACAAGCGGTTTCGCCCATATTCCTATGCTGAAAACATATGCAAGGGTAACAAAATTAAACATCATCCCTAACTTTAGTGAAGTCAGGTCGCTGAGCCCTCCTATCAACAACTGAACAACGGCCCCACCCATAATGCCAGTCATCAGAATTCCGGCAAAAGATCCATGGTGTTTTGAAACAGAATTCAGTGCAAGTGATATGATGATCGGATACATAACAGACATGAAAAATCCAACCAATGGAAATGCGTATAAAGATAAAGTCCTGCTCCCAAGTAATGCCAGCAGAAGGCTTATGATAGCAGCGAGGGTAAATAACCTTAAAACCAGCTTACTATCCAGGAGCTTTATTAAAATCAATCCCAGCAATCCTCCGATAGTCATCAAGCCCCAGAAATTAGCTACTGCATTGGCCCCAACCGTTTCATAATCATAGCCGTGATATTGAGAAAGGAACTTCGACATCCAATATGATACTCCCTGTTCGGTTCCCACATAAGCAAAAATCCCCAGGAAAAACAAAATGACATATCTGTTTTTAAAAAGATCAAGATAATTTTCTTTAGTACCTACCTTTTCATCTTCCTTCAATTCAACCTTCGGGAAACGGGTAAACAAAATTAAAACGACCATAGCCATACTAATAAGTCCAAATACCCAGTATACCGACACCCAGGACAGAGATTCCGGAACAAGACCGGAAATGGTTGAAATAAAAGGATTTGTATTGGATTCATCAGCAATCCCGGTTACTAACCATGAATACATTTTCGGGCTGACAAAGGAAGCCGATCCAAAGACAAGCTGTGCAATGACAGAATAAAATGCAAAATGTTCCTCACCTCCTGCTACCCTCAACAATGGATTTATGATCACCTGAAGCATGGCCATGCCGGCACCTATTGTAAATAATGAAATAATATAAATCCGAAAGGTTGGAAAACTGGCAAAAACAATAGAACCGATCAGCGCAAGTAAAAAAGCAACGATCAACATTCTCTTTTCCTTGTATTTCTCTACCAGGAATCCTGATGGTATTGACATGACCCCATAGGCTATGAAAAAGGCAAAAGGCAGGAATCCAGCCAGCGTTTCACTCAACGAATAACTGACTGATGCACTCGGATTTATAGTGCCCAGTATATTTGTTAAAAAAGATATAACAAAAAATATTAGTATAACGAGAAATACCTTGAAATAACTTCTTTGTGTATTGGATGCATTCATTGTTTATTATTTATTTATCTATATATTTTTACTTTTCCATATTCCAGAAAATACAGCCCAAAGAGATGGCCTCATCTATATTATCTTTTCTGTTAATATATCCCTTTATCTCTCTTTCCTCCCCCGGCAGCAAGGTCACATAATTATCATCCCAGAATACCGGAAGTATGGCAGCTCCACTCTTATCCTTTATGGTGAGTTCTGTAAAAAAAGCTATCTTATCTGATATATTCTTTAAAATTACAGGCACCTCTACCCTGTCACCTGCCTCTGCACTTGAAAACTGTACCTCAACTTTAGCCTTGGGCATCTTGTATATGCCAGTCATATCTGCATAGGACTTGTTGGGTGTTAGATGCCATTGAGTATTTGCCCAATCCAGTACATCTTCCTTGGTTGATATCCAGTAGAAATTTCGACCGACTATATTACCTTCCTGGTCTTTAAGCCGCAGATCTACATAGTAAATTGTCGTTCCTGAAATCCTGGGCATATCAAAGATCTTTTTAGAGGAATTCTCTTCGATGCCTACTTGTAGTATTTTGGAAAAAATCTCATTGCTATTAATGTCAAATGTCCGGATCTCAGCGGAAAGGTTTTCTATGGGATGATTATAGACATTTGAGATATAAATGTCTTTATCTCCGTAATTATATATAATATTAACAGGCTGAAGGGCAGTTTTTGTACCATAATATGCGCCAGTTGGCATCAGATACCAGTCATAAAGCTGCCAGAGCATATTTGGGAAGGCGGAATTCAGCATCCATTGTATAACACCCGTAGCATTATGTTTATTGACCACAAAAGCCTCGAACATGGCCCTCACAGCTTCATAATTAGACATTTGGGCCTTGAATGCAAATTCCTCAACATCCGCCGACTCACCGTATCTACCCTCAAATGGATTAATCCACAATTCAAATGAGGCAAACTCATTTCTTCCGGTATGGTAATCCCATATATCATTGAGAGGCCAAAGGTCTTCTTCAGGGATCATTTTTTTGATACTTTCTAGTACGGTAGGTTGCAAACCCGGACCAGTTTCCGTGTTGAAGCCATAAGCGCCTCCATTTTCCGTATCAAGATACCAGTAATTAGGAGTAACATAATGATATGGTCCTAACATTTTAACCGCTGTAGGACCTGTAACCTCACTTTCCTGGTACTTGCAACTACCCAGAATAGGCCTTGTACCATCCTCTGCCAAAATGGATTTGTTCAACATAGTCTCCAGTTCGGGACGTAAGAGCTTATCGCTACCATATACCCACAAAAATACACTTGGATGGTTACGTAACCATTTTACCTGGTCCATATAAGCCCTGGCATGATCGGTAAACTCTTCCGGCGTATTGATCATCAAAAATTCCTCTTCTTCGCGGCCGCAATATCCCTCCCATTCCCATTGACAACTCCAGCCAATCATAACAAGTATCCCGTTTTCATCTGCCTTTTCATAGATTCTTTTGTTTCTACCCCAGAATCCTTCCAGACGAATGGTATTCAGGTTCATTTCTTTCACATAATCTAACTGGGCATCAATTTTTTCATCCGGATCAGCCAGCAGTACATCATCAACCCATCCACCTCCCATAATTTGTACTTTTTTACCATTAATCTTATAACCCCGATGACCGTTTTCATTAATATAATCCTTAACATCCCTGATACCGAACCGTACAGCTGCCTGATCAGAAATATTCTGACCCAGGGATACATTCATTTCCATTGAATACAGTTCCGGGGTACCCAGATGATTCGGCCACCATATGCGCGGATTTTTAATATTAAGTTCAGGAAAATCTTCCGGATTGAAGAATACTTTCCTGGTCTCTCCACTTTCTAAAGATATATCTTGAGAAAACATTATATCCTCAATACTTCCACGAATCGTGCACTCAACATCGGCTTTCGAATGATTTGTTAATTCAGCAGAGATGGTTAGCGAGGCTTCTTCCAAGGTTTCTACATTCAAATCTGGCTTAACAAATACATGCTTCATAGATACAGGACCCGATTTTAATAATTTTACAGGTCTCCATAGGCCTAAGTTATTATCCGGTGGCCAGGGATTCCAGTCTACAAATCCGATGGTCAGATCACCCCGGACAGGTGGTATGACCTCTATGGCAAGTACATTCTCCCCTTTTCGCAAGTGATCTGTAACATGGAAATCAAATATTCTAAAACATCCTTCTACATCTTCGGACCCAGCTATCAATTTCCCATTCAACCAGATGTTGGCTTTGTAGTTAATACCTTCAAAAATCAACTGATAATTTTGCTTACCGACTTTCGTATTTAGATTAAAAGATGTCCTGTACCACCAGGGTACTGCAAACTGTTCTTTAGGGATCTTATCAAAATTATCACCCATAAATATGTCCTCATACACACCATTCTTAACCATAACAGATAATACAGTATTAGGAACGGAAGTGTTATACCACTTATCTGTTATAAAATCAGATTTTGAAATAATACTT
>Ga0316187_10005039_pt1 | contig 11427 bp, 9 predicted proteins | sample CroRivburrow1_MG_FD_204927 | JGI IMG/M metagenome (GOLD analysis project Ga0316187, IMG submission 204927) | Coastal sediment microbial communities from Maine, United States - Cross River worm burrow 1 | ecosystem: Environmental > Aquatic > Marine > Coastal > Sediment | place: USA: Maine...
TCATCGCCACCGCCAAGGCCGGATCCGGCCCCCTCCAGCGCTATCACCAGCTACGGCGTCGCGTCCTGGGTCTCGAACGCTACCGCTACTTCGATGCCTACCTGCCGCTGGTCGAGGTCGAATGGATCCTCCCCTACCCTCAGGTCCAACCGTTCATCGTCGAGTCGGTGGCGGTCTATGGCGCCGAGTATCAGGCGACGGTGGATCGCGCGTTCAACGAGGGGTGGATCGATGTCTACGAGAGCGAGGGCAAGAGATCCGGCGCCTTCTCCGCCGGGGTCTACGGCGTCCACCCCTACATGCTGCTGAACTACGCCGACACCATGAACGACGCCTTTACCGTGGCGCACGAGATGGGTCACACCATGCACACCGTGCTGTCGCACGAGGCCCAGCCCTTCGCCACCTCGTCGTACTCGATCTTTGTCGCCGAGGTCGCATCCATGACCAACGAGGATTTCTTCCTCGATCTCCTGCTCGAGCGGGAATCCAACCCCATGCGACGGATCGCACTACTGCAGCACGCCATCGACGACATCGCGGCAGGCTTCTACCGCCAGGCCATGTTCGCCGACTTCGAGCTCCAGGCCCACCGCGAGGTCGAGGAGGGCAAACCCATCACGGCGGAAGTCCTTCAGCGCATCTACCTTGAGATTCTCGCTGACTTCTTCGGAACGACCCTCGACGACCAGGATTGGTACCGCAACACCTGGGCGCGAATCCCACACTTCTACGGCTCGCCGTTCTATGTCTTCCAGTACGCAACCTCGAAAGCGGCGGCCAGTCTGGTCCACCAGCGGATGACCCTGGGAAGCGAAGAGAACCGCCGTATCGCAGTAGCCACCTATCTCGAGCTTCTTCGTTCGGGTGGATCCGACCACCCCATCGCGCTGCTTCAGGAGGCGGGGATCGACTTCAACACCAGCGAACCCGTCGATGCGCTCGTCTCGACCATGGACCGGCTGGTTGTTGAGCTGGAGCAGGAGATCGACACTCTCAGTTCTTGATTCTCAACCTGTGAAACTCGGCCGCCGAGGCTAACCTTCGCTGTCCTGGACTGGTTGGTGCTTCCGACTCCCGGAGTAGAGCTCGTATTTGAGCAGGCGGCACTCGATGGGGCCGTTGAAGAGCGGAATCCGCCTTTTTGCCTTGAGCCCGATTTGATTGGCGAGCTGGCGATTGCCCACAATGAGCCACGCGGTGGCGCCCTGGGCCTTGTTCTTGAGCTGATCGCCGAGGCTCTTGTAGAACTTCCCCAACCGATCGATATCCCCGACCCGTTTGCCGTAAGGGGGGTTGGCGACGATGATGCCGCCCTCGGACCATGGCAACTCGAGATCCAGGGCATCGCATTGCTCGACCTCGACCCACTTGTCCATCCACGCCGCTTTGAGGTTGCGCCGGGTCGCCTGGACCGCCCGTTCGTCTCGGTCGCGGGCAACGATGGGCGCCGGGGCGTCGCGGTGCTCGTGGCTTGCCGCGCGTTTGATTTCCCGGAAGAACTCCAGATCGTGCATGGCCCAGCTCTCGAAGGCGAATTCTCGCCGCAAGCCTGGTGGAGTGCGGGTGGCGATGAGCGCCGCCTCGGCAGCAAAGGTCCCCGTACCGCAGAGCGGATCCAACAGGGGTTGAGAACCATCGTAATCCGCAAACAGCAGGATGCCGGCAGCGAGGGTTTCGGCGATGGGCGCCGGACCTCCACGCGGCCGATAGCCTCGGTGGGACAGCTGCTCCCCCGTGCTGTCGAGACTCAGCGTCGTCAAACCATCCGACAGGTGAAGGTGGAGACGCATGTCGGGATTCGACCGGTCAACCGACGGACGCCATCCCTCGCGGCCGCGAATGGTGTCGACCACCGCATCCTTGACCACCTGCGCGGCGAAGTTGGTGTTGTGGAAAACGTGGGATCTCCCCGCCACGTCCACGCCGATGGTCTGTCCCCGCTGCACGACCTCGTGCCAGGGCACCGTCGTCGCCAGATCGTAGAGCTCATTCTTGCCCCGGACCTGGCCCCGCACAACCGGTACGACAACCCGAGCGGCGGTGCGAAGACGGAGGTTGGCCTCGTAGACCGCCCGGAGGCCACCGGTGAAGCCGACAAACCCCCGGCCCGCGGCCACTCCCTTGACGTTGAGCGCACGCAGCTCGTCGGCCAGCACCTCTTCGAGGCCTCGGCTGCAGGTCGCCACCAGGGGTTGCGGAGGTGACTTCGCGTCGATCATCCGTGCACGCTACACAAGCCTCACCGTCAGAGCAACCGGCGCCGGCTATATTTTCTCGATGAACTCGATGACATACCCGTCGGGATCCTTGGCGAAGGCGATGACGGTGGTCCCATGCTTCATGGGCCCGGGCTCACGGGTCACCTCGCCTCCATACTCACGAACCCGTTCGCAGGCGCCGACGATGTCGTCGCTCCCGAGGGCGATGTGACCGAAACCGTTCCCGAGTTCATAGCTCGACGTCTCCCAATTGTGGGTCAGCTCGATGACCGCCGACGAATCCTCGTCTCCGTAGCCGACAAAGGCGAGGGTGAACTTGCCCTCGGGGTAGTCGTGCCGACGCATGAGCTTCATGCCCAAAGCCTCGGTGTAGAACGCAATCGACTTCTCCAGGTCACCGACCCGGATCATGGTGTGCAGCACTCTCATTTCAAAAACCTCTCCATTTTTCTTTTCTTTGCCTGGCTTCTCCGTAGGAGAATGCAGGCAAAGAAAAGAACGCTCGTTACGTTCAAGTGTCCATCAATAGTCACTCGTCATGATGAAGACCGGCGCGCCTTCGAAGCGCTCGTAGGTCGGACGCAAGCGCCTCTTGTTGTAGAACTTCTTGGTGTCGAGGGTCTTCTTTCGGCTGGTCACGACCTCGATGGGGACGTTGTCGTACCTCCCGTTGCGGATATTGACCAACCGGCCCGAGGTGCCTTCGAGGATGAGATCCATGGCCAGATTGCCGAAGGCCATGGGCACGATGGAGTCCATGGCATCGGGATCGCCACAACGGACAAGATAGCCGAGTCGCTGGTTGATGACGTTGACCCGATGTCCGTTGTTGAACTTGGGTGAAATCTCTTTGAGGGCCCTCGCCACCCGGTCCCCGACCCCGCCGAGCTTCTTGTGGCCGAACATGTCGGTCTCCTGATCCTCGAAGACCATCTCATCGGCCCCGGTGAAGGTCGCTCCTTCAGACACCAGCACAACGCTGTAGTTGGAAGGGTTCTTGTTGCGGTCGAAGGTGAGCAGCTCGCAGAGATTCTCGATGTCGAACCGGTGCTCGGGGATGACGCAGCGATTGGCGGCGCCGGCCAAGGTCGGCAGCAGGGCCGTGAAACCGGCGTATCGGCCGAAGACCTCGAGTACGAGGAAGCGCTCGTGGCTGCCGGCCGAGGTCCGCAACGCATGGGTCATGGCGATGGTCCGTGTGACGCAGGTGGAAAAGCCGATGCAGTAGTCGGTTCCCGGAACGTCGTTGTCCATGGTCTTGGGGATAGCGATGACGGGCACCCCCTTCTCATGGAGGTGAACACCGTAGGACAGCGTGTCGTCACCACCGATGGGGATGAGGATATCGATGCCCAGGTGCTCGAGGTTGGCGAGCACCTCTTTGGTGAGATCGTTCACGTCATCGGGATAGCTCTCTCGAAGGTGCACCGGCACCGCCGTCGGCGGCACGTGGCTCGGCCGGGTGCGCGAGGTGTGGAGGAAAGTCCCGCCGGTGCGACCCACTTTGTTCACCACATTCTCGGTGAGATCCACAACCAGATCGGACGAAGGCGTCTCATCACGATTCATCTCGATGAGCCCGGCCCACCCACGACGGATTCCGAGAACCCGGTACCCCTCACGAAGGGCGCGGACGGTGACCCCGCGGATTGCGGGATTCAGACCCGGAACGTCGCCGCCCCCCGTCAAGATCCCGATGGTTCCCTTGTGCTTCTTCACGTTCGCCATTCAGACCCCCAGACCCATCAATTCACAGTTCTTAATTCTCAGTTCTTCATTCTCAATTTATTGCAGCCGACCCAGGAAGCGATGCGATGGAACATTGAGAATTGAGAATTCAAAATTAAGAATTCTCTCTCCTCATTCAACCCGCTCGACCCTCCATTTGATTTCCTCGCCGGCCCGCAGCGGCACGACCTCATCATCTCCGAAGCCATAGCTCGACGGTACGATCCAAGGGTCCTTGACCAGAGTGACTCGATCCTGATTGCGCTCCAGCCCGTAAAAGTCGGCGCCGTGGAAGGAGGCGAAGGCCTCGAGTCGATCGAGCTCGCCGGCCGCCTCGAAGACCTCCGCGTAGAGGGCGAGCGCGGCGTGAGCGCTGAAGCAACCCGCACAACCACAGCTTGTTTCCTTGGTGGAACGGCCGTGAGGTGCGCTGTCGGTCCCGAGAAAGAACCTGGGATCACCACCGGTCGCGGCCGTCACCAGAGCCTGGCGGTGTCCCTCTCTCTTGAGCACGGGCAGGCAGTAGTTGTGGGGTCTGATCCCCCCCACGAGAAGATCGTTGCGATTGAGCAACAGGTGCTGCGGAGTGATGGTCGCACCGATCCTCGGTGGTGACGCCCGAACAAAGTCCACCGCGTCCCTGGTGGTGACGTGCTCGAAGACGACCCTCAACCCCTGGTGTCGGGCCACCAGTGGATCGAGAACACGATCGATGAAGTGCTTCTCCCGGTCGAAGATATCGACCGTGGGATCCGTGACCTCGCCATGCACCAGCAACACCAACCCACATCTCTCCATGGCCTCGATGGTCGGAGCCACACGATCGAAATCGGTGACCCCGGCGTCCGAGTTGGTCGTGGCGCCGGCCGGATAGAGCTTGAAACCCACCACCCCGGCATCACGAGCCCGCCGAACCTCATCCAGAGGTGTGAGATCGGTGAGATAGAGGGTCATCAGCGGCTCGAAGGCGCTCTCCGGAGGCAGTGAGGCAAGGATCCTCTTCCGGTACCCCATCGCCTGACTGACGGAGGTCACGGGTGGCTGAAGATTGGGCATCACGATGGCGCGCGCAAAGACCGCGGCCGTCGCGCCGACAACATCCGCCATGGCCGCACCATCGCGCAGGTGAAGATGCCAGTCGTCGGGCCGGGTGATGGCGAGATGCATGCTCAGACTCCGCGCCCATGATCGCACGACTCGTCGCTCGATACTCGATGCTGGATGCTCGATGCTCGATGCTGAATGCTGGATGCTCGATGCACACCGCAACCCACAGATCGCACAGATAACATCGCACCGCCGCAACCACGAAGACTCGAAGACACAAAGGGGTCACCAAGACATCGCATTGAACCCGCACCTATCACCGAGATGCGCTAATCTCATCACCCGGAGGCCCGCGTGACAACACCCGACCAACTCCGCGACATCGTCCGGCACCTCCAGAACCAGGTACGCCTGGTGACCGACGGCGAAAAGACTATCGCGTTCAATCCGCCCACGGCCGAGGAAATGACCAACGCCGGATTGGACGGGGACACCGCTTCTCGCCTCACCTCAGCCTCATGGTGGCCCGAAATGGTCGGCGATGTCATTGAAACTCCCGAGTTCGCCGAACCGGAGGCCACCGCCGCGGTGGTTCTGGGCTACGCCAAAGATGTGATTCAAGAGTATGTCGGCAAGAGGTTTCCCCTCGATACCTGAAACGCCTCGGGTCGGTTAGAATTCAAACAGATCATGAAAGGCGAACCGGACATATGTCGCAGGATCCTCTGACCCCACAACTCGCCAAGGCCAACGGCGATGTCAAGAAGCTCTGTGAGTATCTTGCCGCCCGCAGGGGCTGGGATCTGGCCACCGACGCGGAGCAGGCCGCGCAGGACCTCGGTGCGGCCGCCATCAAGCTCGATGATCATCTCCAGGCGATGATTCACGCATCGGGCGCCGAAACTGCCGCCACCTCTCGGCCGAAAACAGCGGCGGTCGAGGACGGCACCCTGGATCGAGCTCGACTCGTTCGGTTCGCGAGCTTTCTCCGGGATCTCGATTCCTGGCTTGTCGCCCAACCCGGATCGACCAAGAACCCGGAGGCCATCGCCACGCTGGTCGAGTTGGAGACCAACCTGAGTTGCATCGCCGACATGGCCGCAGCCCTCGTGGCGGCCACGGTTCAAATCGATGAACCCGAACCTGCCGTAGAGACCGTTGAAGACACCGCCAAAGACGACGAACCGTCAGTCGACGTCGAGGTCGAGGCCGGCGCCATCGACGCCGCAGGACGACCGCTCCAGCTGATCGTCGACGATACCGACGAGAAACCCATGGTGCAGGAGTTCCAGGGAAGGAACGAGTTGACGTCGGAGTGCAAGGAACTCGTCGATGTTTTCCTCGCCGCCTGGGGCATCGAGTACAGCTACTACAACCGAAAGAAACTCCTCGAGAGGATGCAGCGGTGGATCACCTCCGCTCCCGAGGGTCAGGTGCTGGTCCTCAAGATAAAGACCGCCGAGGTGCCCTACGAGCCCTACCCGAGCTATGTTTCGAGAGATGTTCTCGCCGCCAAGGAACTCGAGAAGGACCCCTGGTCCTAGCCGATCAATGGTCAGACCCAGCTCGCCCATCACCGCTCTCGTCTCCAGATTGATCCCCGGCATCCGCTATCCGTGGCTCGTGGCGATCCTCGCCGGTCTCTTCGCCATCGATCTGGTCGTTCCTGACCCGGTCCCGTTCCTCGATGAGGTCGTGCTGGCCGTGCTCACCTTCCTGGTCGCCTCGTGGCGGACCCGCCAGGACGACGAGCGCCCGCCACCGAGAGACATCACCCCGCCCGACGAGGCTGAAAAACTGCCCTCAGGGGACGGTGACCAACCCGGGTGAGGAGCCTCGGCAGCGCGCCCACAAGAGTTTCATCCACAATGGCCGGGCCCCTGCGACCATCGACGGGTCCATCGGGGCCTGCCTCGGAACCAATCACGGGCTTTCAACCCAGCGATGATATCTGTGTCCATCTGCGTGATCTGTGGTCTGCGATGGTGCGATGACTCAATCTGCGTCCATCTGCGTGATCTGCGGGCAACCTGCGATGCTGCGATGTCATCTGTGTCCATCTGTGTGATCTGTGGTCTGCGATGGGATGACAACGGCTAGTCCCAGACGATCTCGGGTTTGTCGACCTCGAACCCGACGGCGACCGCGCTCGGATCGACCTGCAGCGAGAGCTCGAACCAACCGGCGTGATCGGCGAGATAGTGTCGGAACATCCCCTCGGTTTTCTTCTTCGCGGTGAGCGACCGGCGGCACATATAGTCCACCCCGTGGCGACTCGCGACCCGAGCCAACGAGAGCTCGCTTCGGGCGTCGGATCGAGCCTCTGAGAACCGGTAGCCGAGTTCGACGTACGAACCCGCATCGGGTGCTCGAAATCGGATCGTCAGCGTGCCCGGGGCGAGAACCTCGAAGGTCCCACCGGAAGCTTCCACCAGAACCCTGCCATCCGCGGCGACGGCTCGGGACCCGTCGGGAACCTCCACCGTTTCCGGTCCGGCCACGTCCCCGGCCAGGTCCGCTGGAGTGAAGACCGCCTCCACGCCCTGTTCCTCGATGAGGTTCCGGTAGTTGCCGTAGAGCGCGATCACCACCGCGTCGGCAAGAAAAACCAGCGCAAAGAGCGAAAACACGACGGCCGGGAGCCACCGGCTTCGTCGTACCTCGGCGCCTACGGGCTCGCCCACCATCACCGCGCCAACAACTCGAGGAGGTCGATCACTCGGAACCGGCTCTCGACGATGGCGTTCTCCATCCGAGCAAGGGCCCCCTCAACCGTGACCACGGTCTCGGGATCGTCCCAGGTCTTCAAATTCGCCACCACACGGAGCCACCCCGCCAGCTCACTCATGGCCTCGGCCCGGTACCAAAGCACCTCGTCCCAGCGGTTGATCCCGAGAAATGCCCGCCCCGGATCTCGAGCCGTCAGGGTCGACAGGACCGACGCCATATCGACGGCCCCGCCATCCGTGGCCCACAGCCCCTCGACGACGAGCAGCAGCCTGACCGTGTCCACCACCCGGCGAGCCTCGACCGGCCCGAGCTCGGCAATCGTCCGCTCGATGACCCGGCCGAGGAGCCACTCGTCGAACCAGCCGATGACACGCCCGTGCGGGTCCTTGCGATCCACAATCTCACCGAGATGACGGGTCAGAATCCACGAGAGCAAGGTCGCCCACCACCCGCGACCGTGCGCCACACCGCCCTCGGACTCGATGTCTTCACCGAGCAGAGCGACCCGTTCGAGATCTCTCCGGAGGGCCCGCACCACCTGGTCGGGATCACGCCCGTCGCCCTCCCGAAGAACCACCGCTGCCAGCATCTCTTCGAAGAACGGAAGAAGCTCGCCGATGGTGTCGGACTCACCGCCGGCTGCGGAGTCCAGGGAGCTGAGCTCGGACAGCGCCTCGAGATTCTCGGCCGAAACCAGCTCGGCGAAGGGCGTCAGGACATCCCGGTGAGCGAGCTCGGTGAGGGACAGATCGACGCTGTCGACTCCACGGCCGCCAAGCTCCTCTTCGAGTCGCCGCAGGAGTCCTTCATCATCTACCCGGATCTCTCTGAAATCGAGGAAGACGTGACAGCGGTAGGCGTCGAGCTCGACGTAGAGTCCTTCGTCGATCAACCGGCGGCACGGACGCAGATACTCGAGCCCGCTGACGGCGTCCCTGAACGCCAGGAAACAGCCCTCGCCACCCGTCACCCCGAGCCCCTCGGCGAGACCGAAGTGCCTGAGTTGTTCGGAGCCATCGGCCGAGCGGACGATCTTGGCGGTCGATTTCCGGAGCCAACCCCGCGTCTCCGCAAAGGTGTTGTGGAAGATCACCAGGCTGCGTTCACCACCGACCTCGTTGGAGTAGGCGAAGACGTTTTCGTCCACCCGATCGTGCTCATCGAGAAGGTCGTAGAGCAGAAACCGGTCGACCTCGGCAAAGCTCCCTCGTCGGTGGAGCAGCGGGAAGAGCTGGCGTTCGTGCCGTTGGACCAGCTCATCGTCGGGTTCCTCGGCCCAGCGCGGCCGACGGAACTCCATGCCGTACTTCTCGGCGAAGCCCTCGACCTGGCCGTGGCCGAACATGGGCAGACCCGGCAGGGTCGCCATGAGGGTGGCCACCCCGAAGTACTTGCCGTCGGTGCCGAACTGGTCGACGGCGGTCCGCTCGTCGGGGTTGGACATGAAGTTGACATAGCGTTTGAGGATCTGCGGGTCGTACTCCAGGGTGCTCTTGATGAGCATCCGGTAGTCCGCATTGCGTTCGTCGCGCAACATGTTCATGAAGGCCGAGTTGTAGACCCGGTGCATCCCCAAGGTGCGCACGAAGTAGCCTTCGAGCAGCCAGAAAGCTTCGGCGAGCAGGAGGGTGTCCGGCGCCTCGGCCGCCACCCGGTCCACCACCTCGCGCCAGAACTCCTCCGGCATCACCGCGTCGAAGTCCGCGCGGGTCATGCCGTGCTCGGCGCGGGAGGGGATGTCGCCACCCGACCCCGGAGAGGGAAACCAGAGGCGGTGGTAGTGCTGTTTGGCCAGGGTCATGGCGGCGTCGAAACGGATGATGGGAGATCGCCGGGCGACGTGGAGGATGGTCTGGATGACCGCCTCGCGGACCTCGGCCAGGCGGTAGTCGAGTTGGGCGGTGTCGTTCCAGGGCATGGCGGTGCCGTCGTTGCCGTGGTAGATGAACCGCGTGCCGCCGGTCCAGTGATCGACCCGCCTGAAGACCACCGCGGCGTCGCTTCGATCCCAGTAGCCGTCCTCGAGATAGATTCCGACCCGGTCGTCGTGGCTCAGATCGGCGCCGGAAAAGCTGTAGGAGGGAAACGGCGACTGATCGAGCCCGATGAACCAGTCCGGATGCTCCACGACCCACCTTGAATCGATCCCCATGTGGTTGGGAACCATATCCGTCGAGAGACGGATGCCACGGTCCCACGCTCGGGCCTTGAAGCTGTCGTAGGCTGCCTCGCCTCCGAGGTCGTCGGCGACGGCGTAGTCGGCGAGGGAGTAGGCGGAGGCCACGGCCTCTTCATCGCCCATCCACTTCTTGATCGTCTCCGACGCGCGGCTGCGTTCCCAAACCCCGATGAGCCACAGACCGGTGAAGCCCCAGCGGGCGAGCCGATCGAGCTCGTCGTCGGGAATCCGATCAAGGGTCGTGATCGCGCGACCGTATCGCTTTGACAGCTGGTCGAGCCAAACGTGGACATTCTTGGCGAGCAGAACCAGTCGCGGCATCCAATCCTGATCCGGAGAATACCGTTCCGGCGCCTCCCCGAGATCGCTGTAGTCGGGCGGTTCCACCGGGCCCGGGCCAAAACCGAAGAACGGTTTCGACTCCTCGGCAACGAAGTCGAGACTGGAAAGCACCCGCAGGATCACGTCGCCCAGGTAGTCCGCCCAGCTGACCCGCATGAAGGCGAGTTGGCCTTCGAGGCTCGTGGGCGCCGCCCACACCGGCGCCAGCAGGAGGTCGAGCAGGGTCTGGCCACCACGATCAAGGCCCGGCCGGCCGGCGAAGGCCTCCTGGATCTTCACGACACATCTCGAATAGGCGGTCTCACGCTCCAGACCGCTGTCGTCGAAGAGCTCCCGGAAGGGTGCGAATGCGGGGTTTGTGTTGGCAAGCCGCAACAACGTCAGTTCCTCGAGCACGAGCTCTCGATTGGAGGTGCCGTCTGTCGCCCCCGCGAGGAAGTCCTCGACCTCGATCTCGCCGCGATAGACCGCCACCGGTGGGAACTCGTCGACAAACGCGGCCAACACCCCCGAAACCGCCTTTTCACCGATCTCCTGTTCGAGCTCGGCCAGGGTCTCGGCGAAAACCGTCGGGCGAACCCGCTCGCGGTAGCGATCGAGGATGGCGTGGAGCATCTCGTCGATGAGCCCCATGGCGTTGATCTCGCTCGCCTTGACGGCCTGCTCGGGATGGCCGACGAGATCGCGCTGCTCGTTCATCCGATCGGCAAAGAGCCGCGCCGCCCGGAAGTCGGCGAAGATGACGTTGCCGGTAGATCCGAAGAGCGCATGATCGAAGCCGTATCGATCACGCGCTCGCCGCGAGATGTGGAACTCGCAGCGGGGCGTGGGGAGAACTCCTGACGTCATCATTCGGCGAGGATGATACCGCTTTTGGAGGTCCAACGGTACGAAATCATGCTCCGCCGGCGACGAGCGATTCGGAAACGGAGGACTCTTCAGGCGATGAGGCGGGAGGTTGAAGGGTGAGGAGTGAGAAGGTTAGAAAGTTAAAAAGTTAGAAGGTTAGAAGGTTAGAAGGTTAGAAAGTTAGAAAGTTAGCGCTCGCTTCGCTCGCTGGTGAGAAAGTCCGGCACATCAGGTTCGAGGGTGATCGAGGGTCGGACCCAGCCTCACCCTCCAACCTTCTCACTCTCTGACCTTCTAACCTTCTCACCTTCTAACTCTCTCACTTCCTCA
>Ga0316187_10005042_pt1 | contig 11425 bp, 13 predicted proteins | sample CroRivburrow1_MG_FD_204927 | JGI IMG/M metagenome (GOLD analysis project Ga0316187, IMG submission 204927) | Coastal sediment microbial communities from Maine, United States - Cross River worm burrow 1 | ecosystem: Environmental > Aquatic > Marine > Coastal > Sediment | place: USA: Maine...
TCCAATGAGGCTGAGTCATTTGAAGAGGCAAGCTTACTTAGAGAAGTGAATACGCCGGAAAATGAACTCATGAGCAAACAAGTTGTCGATGTCGTGCAAACCTCATTGCAGCAACTTCCGGAAGATTTGCGCAGTGCCTTAACATTACGTGAGATTGAAGGTTTGAGTTACGAAGAAATCGCAAGTGTGATGAATTGCCCAATCGGCACGGTGAGATCCAGGATTTTCAGGGCGCGGGAGGCGGTTGCGGATAACTTGCGTCCGTTGTTAGAAACCAGTAAGGGTAATAGGTGGTAGGTATGAATAAAGAAATTTCTGCGTTGATGGATGGAGAATTATTTGAAGACGAGTCTGAGAGGATTCTTGAACATATTGATCGTGTTGAGGATGGCCATAAAGACTGGGAAATCTACCATTTAATCGGAGATGTGTTGCGACAACCAGAGCACATACATTGCGATTTGAGCGCAAAAGTGCGGATACGTATGGAAGATGAGCCTACCGTATTTGCTCCATACAAGCATGTGGTGAATCGCAAGTTTCGTGCTATTGCATTATCTGCTGCAGCATCGTTGACAGCAGTCAGTATGGTGGTATGGATGTCACAGCAGATTGGTTCAGAAGTTGCGCCGCAAATGGCTATGCAGCAGAGTATATTACCCCCGGCTAATACGCAAATCCAGTCAAAATCCAATGACTATCTACTTGCACATCAGGAATTTTCCCCTAGTACGGACATGAATGGCGGAGCATCTTATATACGTATGGTTACTTACGATTCTGAAGGAAGATAGTGATGAGGTTGCGCGTTGTGCTTGGTGGATTAGTGCTGATGGTAGCAGCCAATGCGTATGCGGGTGAGAAACAGTCATGCCTTGATTGGCTCAAAACGGTTGCATTTGCTGGGCATCAGACCGATTACACCGGGGTGTTTGTATATCAGTATGATAATCGCGTAGAGACTTCTCGCATTACACACTTTGTTGAATCGGGTGGCGAATATGAGAAAGTAGAAAGCCTGGATGGTCCCAAACGAGAAATAGTCAGGCATCATGGGCAGGTATGGAGCTACCATAATCATAAGATGGTGCAAATTGACAGTCGTCAAGGTCGAGGCAGGTTTCCGTCCTTGTTGCCCAGTCAACTGTCTTTATTGGATTCAAATTATCAGGCCAAGCTGGAGGGGATTGAGCGTGTTGCTGGTTACGATTCCCAAGTCATTGTATTCCAGCCCAAAGATAGATTGCGTTATACGCGTAAATTCTGGGTACATACTGATTCTGGGTTGCTGCTGAAAGCCGCAGTGCTGACCGACAAAAATCAAGTGGTTGAGCAGTATGCATTTAGCCAGTTGCAAATTGGTGGAAAAATTGATCGTTCGTGGTTGGCAAGGTCTGCTATACCAGAGTTGAGAAATAAAGTCGGGCAGCAGCATGCCACCATCTCATCAAGTTTACCGCGAGTACATCGGGCAGGAATGCCCGTAAATAGTGGCTGGGTGGCCGATGCACTACCGGCCGGATTCAAGAAGATTATGGAGATACAGCGCCCGATGCATGGCAACCATGCTCCTGTAATACAAATAGTGTTTTCTGATGGATTTAGTGCAGTTTCGATATTCATCGAGCCGGATGATGAAGATGAAGATGACGTGGAAGGATTATCCAGTCGTGGCGCCGTGAACTTATATCACAAGGTGATGTATAAGCACTTGATCACTGTGGTCGGAGAAGTTCCGCCACATACTGTGATGAGAATTTTTGATTCGGTGCGCCACAACGGTTGATGAGTAAGCTTGAAACACGCGCCGTAGTTGTAAGCATTGATGGACACTATGCCATAGTTCAGCCAGATGAATCCAATGGATGCGGACAATGCAATGGTAAGGGTTGCGGGGCGAATAAGTTATCCCGATTATTCTGTAATAAGCCACGCCAATTTCAGGTAAAAAATCCTATCGAGGCAACTGTAGGCGATGCAGTTATTGTGTCGGTTGCTGAAGGAGCGATTTTGCGCGGAATAGGCTTGGTATATCTGATGCCGTTAGTATTGTTGGTGATTGGAGGGATGATGGGTGGCAGTTGGTCACAACAAACTGAACAGAGTGATAGTTACGCTGCAGTAGGTGCTTTATGCGGGTTGGCAGCTGGTTTTGCGCTAGCAAAATGGAATACATTGAGGCAGGCGGATAGTCAATTTCAGCCTTATATTGCTCGGCAATTTCAGGGGGATGCATAAGATATAGTGAGCTAGTATTTGCTTATATAGTTGGTAGGACAGGTAATAATTTTGTATAGGAGATATTGCATGTTGAGGAAAGTTACAACTCTGACTATCTTGGCAGTTTTTGGTGTGATCTTCAGTGCATTGGTGCATGCTGCAGACTTGCCAGATTTTACTGGTCTGGTGGAGCAGCAAGGAGCTGCAGTGGTAAATATAAGTACCACAAAAACCATAGGCCGCAATCAAGTTTTCCCCAATGTTCCAGAGAACGATCCATTTTATGAGTTTTTCAAGCGATTTTCGCCACAGATGCCGCATGAGCAAGAGTCGCAATCCTTGGGATCAGGTTTCTTTATCAGTTCAGATGGCTATATCATGACCAATGTTCATGTGGTTGACCGTGCCGACAAGATCACGGTTCGGCTGAATGACAAACGTGAGTTTACAGCCAAGCTTATCGGAGCAGATAAACGCACAGATGTGGCTTTGCTGAAAATTGATGCCAGTGGTTTGCCAATGGTTACTCAGGGCGATCCCGGTAAATTGAAAGTGGGCGAGTGGGTGGTTGCTATTGGTTCGCCGTTCGGATTCGATAGCAGTGTGACAGCCGGTATCGTCAGTGCCAAAGGTCGATCCTTGCCAAGGGATAATTTTGTACCATTCATCCAAACCGATGTGGCAATTAATCCCGGTAATTCGGGCGGGCCGTTGTTCAATATGAATGGTGAAGTGGTCGGCATCAACTCTCAGATTTATACACGTTCTGGTGGATCGGTAGGCCTATCCTTTGCCATCCCTATTGATGTGGCGATGCAAGTGTCTGATCAGTTGCGTACCACTGGTAAGGTGACTAGGGGACGCATAGGTGTGACGATTCAGGAGCTGACTCGTGAGCTTGCGGAATCTTTTGGTTTGAGTAAGCCCAGCGGTGCCTTGGTTAGCAGTGTGGAAAAGGGTGCTCCAGCTGACAAGGCAGGTATCGAGGCGAGTGACGTGATTTTGAAATTTGACGGCAAGTTGGTGGATAGTTCCAAAGATTTGCCGCGCATCGTGGCTGCGACAAAGCCTGGCAGCAAAGTGGTGGTAGAGCTGTGGCGTAAAGGTTCATCGAAAAATGTCACCATGGAGGTTGGGAAAATGCCGGATGAAGGTAATCTGGTGAGTGCTGTACCAAAGCAAAGTGGTAACGTGAAAGGTGAGATTCCACGTCTGGGTATCACCGTTAGCGAATTAAGTGTGGAGCAACAACAAGAGCTGAAAGTTACTGGTGGCCTAGTGGTAGAGGATGTCAACGGTATTGCTCCGCGAGCTGCAGGTTTGAGTCAAGGTGATGTGCTGCTGGCAATTGGAAATGTACAAATTCGCTCATTGGCTCAATTCGAAACTTTTATCAAGCAGGTTGCTAAAGGACGGAATGTGGCTTTATTGGTGCGACGTGGAGAAAATGTCCTGTATGTCGCAATCAGGTTAGATGAAAAATAATCACAGCACTGCGTGTCTTGCCCAAATAGGCTAGAATCGCCGATTCGCAAAAACTTCCCGTACCTTCTCTCGGCTCCATGTCTCTGGGCGTGGCAGAAATGAGACTGGACGGGCTTTATTTGGATTCTATGCAGCTTATCCGTAACTTCTCAATCATTGCCCATATTGACCACGGTAAATCCACTTTGGCTGATCGCATCATTCATTTGTGTGGAGGCTTGTCTGACCGTGAGATGGAAAAGCAAGTGCTTGATTCAATGTCTATTGAGCGCGAGCGTGGCATTACTATCAAGGCACAAACCGCGGCCTTGTCGTATAAGGCGCGCGATGGTCAAATTTATAACCTAAATCTGATTGATACTCCAGGACATGTAGATTTCTCCTACGAAGTCTCGCGCTCGTTGTCGGCATGCGAAGGTGCTCTGCTGGTGGTTGATGCTTCACAGGGCGTAGAAGCGCAAACCGTAGCGAACTGTTATACCGCCCTGGATTTGGGTGTGGAGGTGGTGCCGGTACTAAATAAAATAGACCTGCCTTCAGCAAACCCTGAGAACGCGATTGTTGAGATTGAGGATGTGATCGGTATAGAAGCTCATGATGCAATCCTCTGTTCGGCCAAGTCCGGTTTGGGGGTGCAAGACGTGTTGGAATCCTTGATCGTCAAAGTACCACCACCTCAGGGTGATCCTGACGCACCGTTACAAGCGCTGATTATCGACTCATGGTTCGATAATTATGTAGGTGTGGTGATGTTGGTGCGAGTGTTCAACGGTACCATCAAACCCAAGGAAAAAATTCTATTGATGTCTACGGGTGCAAATCAGCAAACCGAGCATGTCGGTGTATTTACGCCAAAATCGGAATCAAGGGCGGTGTTGAGTGCGGGGCAAGTGGGCTTTGTCATCGCCGGGATTAAAGAGCTAAAGGCTGCCAAGGTCGGCGACACGATTACCCATATTGCGAAGCCTGCCATGCAACCGTTGCCCGGTTTTAAGGAGGTTCAACCCCAGGTATTTTCGGGCTTGTTTCCAGTAGAGTCCAATCAATACGAAGCATTGCGTGATTCACTTGAAAAGTTGAAGCTGAACGATGCTGCATTACGTTATGAGCCTGAGGTGTCTCAGGCTTTGGGTTTTGGTTTCCGTTGTGGATTCCTGGGCCTGTTGCATATGGAGATTGTCCAAGAGCGTCTAGAACGTGAGTTCGATATGGATTTGATAACCACTGCGCCGACAGTGATATATGAGGTGGTGCAGCGCGATGGGAAGGTACTTGCAGTGGATAATCCTTCCAAAATGCCAGATCCGGGAAAGATAGATGTGGTGCGTGAGCCCATCGTGGTGGTTAATCTTTATATGCCCAACGAGTATGTCGGCGCAATTATCACCTTGTGTATACAAAAACGTGGTGTGCAAATCAATATGACCTATCACGGTAGGCAAGTAATGTTGGTATATGAAATGCCGATGGCTGAGATCGTATTGGATTTTTTCGATAAATTGAAATCAATTTCCCGTGGTTATGCGTCGATGGACTATGAATTCAAAGAATATCGTGAAGCAGATGTGGTTACTGTGGATATGCTGATAAATGGTGAAAAGGTGGACGCGCTGGCAATAATTGTGCATCGTTCCAACAGTCAGTATCGTGGCCGTGAGGTGGCGGCCAAGATGCGTGAATTGATTCCCCGTCAGATGTATGACGTTGCAATACAGGCAACTATAGGCTCGAATATCATTGCGCGTGAAAACGTCAAGGCGATGCGAAAAAATGTTTTGGCTAAGTGCTATGGTGGTGATATTTCGCGGAAAAAGAAATTGCTTGAAAAGCAAAAGGCGGGAAAAAAGCGGATGAAGCAGGTGGGTAACGTTGAGATTCCGCAGGAAGCGTTTTTAGCGATACTTCGCGTAGATGATTAAAGGTTAAGGGTTGCTATGGATTTTGCATTAATAATGTTTGTGTTGTTGCTGATTACTGGTGTGATCTGGTTGATAGATCATTACGTATTGGCATCCAAGCGTGGTAATGAAGTTGCTGAACCTTGGTGGGTGGAATATGCCAAGAGTTTTTTTCCCGTAATTTTAGTGGTCTTTTTCATACGTTCTTTTTTAGTTGAACCATTCAAAATACCTTCTGGTTCGATGATTCCGACACTGCAAGTGGGGGATTTTATTCTGGTGAATAAATTCACCTACGGTATTCGTTTGCCTATAATAAATAAAAAAATATTGCAGCTTAATGACCCACAGCGCGGCGATGTAATGGTATTTCATTATCCCGAAAACCCATCAATGGATTATATTAAGCGTGTTGTTGCTGTTTCTGGCGATACAGTCGAATATCGCAACAAACGGCTGTGGATAAACGGGATCGAGCAAACGCAGAAAGCAGATGGAGACTACAACTATGTAGAGCCGGGACTGAACTTTGTGCACACCGAAAAACGTATTGAATCATTAGGTGAGCGAAATCACGAAATACTGGTTAATCCTGAAATGCCAACATTACGTCTGGGTTCTGTAGCAGAGTTCAGTGGTCGGGAGCATTGTAGCTACGATGATGAGATGGTGCGTTGCAAGGTCCCGCAGGGACATTACTTTATGATGGGAGATAATCGCGATAACAGCCGTGACAGCCGATATTGGGGATTCGTCCCAGACAATCATATCGTCGGTAAGGCATTTTTTGTCTGGATGAATTTTTCTGATTTGAAGCGTATCGGCTCATCTATATAACCGGTCAGGAGGGTGGGAGATGAATACAGTATTGCAGGTGCGGCAGCGAGGTTTAAGCTTTGGTGGTTTTATTTTTGGTGCATTTTTACTGGTATTTGCAAGCATCACCTTGTTTAAAGTCATTCCGGCATATATCCAAAATGCCCAGATCAATAGCATATTTTCTAATATCGTCAATGATCCTGACATGCAAAAGGCATCACCACGCCAGATTCGAATGTCATTTGATAAACGTGCCTCGATAGATGCAATTTCAGTGATTACATCAAAAGATATAGACATTGCTAGTGGTGACGGTATATTGGAATTGAGTGCAAGCTATTCAGAGACGATTCCACTATTTGCTAATATTAGTCTATTGCTGGAATTTAATCCGAATAGTGATGAGTAATGTCGTGGTGGTTTGGTTAGACATTATTCTTGCGGAGGTATTTAGGTGAATCATTTGCAAGGCGAAGATTTGTTGTGCAAGCAACTTGGCTATGAGTTCAAAGAGCAGAGATTGTTGCGGCGTGCACTTACTCATCGCAGTTACTCGGCTGAGCATAATGAGCGTCTGGAATTTCTCGGTGATAGTGTTCTAGGCTGCGTTGTTGCAAAGTATCTGCACGATTCTTTTCCACAATTGAGCGAAGGAGAGCTATCACGATTGCGCTCAAATTTAGTCAGAGAGCAAACATTGGTAACGCTTGCGCAACAGCTTGATTTGGGTAGTCATTTGCGTTTGGGTGAAGGTGAGCTTAAAAGTGGAGGTTTCCGTCGTCATTCCATTCTTGCAGATGGTTTGGAAGCATTATTTGGTGCAGTTTTTATAGATCGTGGGTTTGAAGCTGCACAAAAAGTAGTGCTGAATATCTGTATGCCTTATTTGGAGAAGGTGGATGTACAAAATTTGGGTAAAGATGCAAAAACCCTGCTGCAGGAACATCTACAAAGCAAACATCTTTCCTTACCATGCTATTCAGTAATTGCTACGCATGGTGAAGCACATGCGCAATCTTTTCAGGTGGAGTGTGTCATATCATCTCTTAAGATAACAGCACGTGGTGAAGGTAGCAGCCGTCGAAACGCTGAGCAGCAAGCAGCTCAGGCAGCTTGTCATGAGTTATCTCTCCAAACATGACTGAGCATTCAGCCAAGCTTTCAGGTATGCCACGTACGAATGGTGTGCCAGAAACCTTCCGCAGTGGTTTTATTGCGATTGTCGGGCGACCAAATGTGGGTAAATCTACGCTGCTTAACCATCTTATTAAGCAGAAAATAAGTATCACATCGCGTAAGGCGCAGACCACTCGCCATCGTATTCACGGCATCTACACCGACGACCATACGCAGTTTATCTTTGTAGATACACCTGGGTTTCAAACCAAACATTTAAATGCCTTGAATCGTGGCATGAATCGTGTGGTAACCAGCAGTCTGCGCGATGTGCAGGTTGTGGTTTATGTGTTGGAGGCGTTGCGCTATGACGAGCGTGACCAAGCAGTGCTCAAGCTATTGCCGGACAATCGTCCAGTGCTCTTGGCGATCAACAAAATAGATGAAGTTGCTGACAAGGGTAAATTATTCGCTTTTACCGAGCGTGTAGCACAGGATTTTAAATTCGCGGCCATCGTACCGGTTAGCGCCAAGTTGGGAAGCAAGCTGGATGAACTATTGGATGCTATACGTAGCCAACTGCCAGAAGGTGAAATTATTTACGACAAAGATGACATTACTGATCGCAGCGAGCGTTTTTTGGCTGCAGAAATGCTGCGGGAGAAAATATTTCGACTTACTGGCGACGAGTTACCCTACTCAACCAGTGTAGTGATAGAGCAATTCAAAATGGAAGGGAAGTTGCGCCGTATTCATGCAGCCATATTGGTAGATCGCGAGTCGCACAAGGCAATGCTGATCGGGAAAAAAGGTGAAAAACTCAAGACAATTGCCACACAGGCGCGGCTGGATATGGAAAAGCTGTTTGATGGTAAAGTGTTTTTGGAGGTGTTTGTTAAATTGCGCAGTGGTTGGGCAGATGATGAACGTGTGCTGCGCTCTCTGGGTTACGAATGACGACAGTGGGGCAGCGAAGAATACAGGATGAGCCGGCATTTGTGCTGCATAGTTATCCGTTTCGCGAAACCAGCTTGATCATTGAGATATTCAGTCGCCAATATGGGAGACTTGCACTCGTGGCGCGTGGAGCGCGGCGTCCCAGATCAAGTTTACGTGGTTTATTACTGAATTTTCAGCCATTGTTTCTAAGCTGGTTTGGTAAAGGTGAAGTGCGTACCTTGCATAGTGCAGAGTGGCAGGGTGGACAGCCATATCTGCAAGGAACGGCACTCATGTGTGGGTTTTATCTAAACGAATTGCTGCTCAATCTAATGGCGCGTGACGATCCTCATGAGCTGCTATTTGATAATTACCGTGACACGTTACAATATCTGGCGCATCAAACCGATCATGCCTCTACACTGCGTTGTTTTGAAAAAAATTTACTTCAGGAGTTGGGCTACGCCTTAGAGTTGAATCATGAAGCAGGGAGTGGTAAGGCTGTGCAAGTGGAACTGAGTTACCGTTATGTGTTAGATCATGGCGTGTTGCCGGACGATGATAGTGTGCCGTCAGGTATCCCGTTATTAGGTAAAACTTTACTCGACATGGCAAAAAATGAATATAGTGATCCAATTTCAGCGCAGCAAAGTAAGCAGTTGATGCGTATTTTATTGAATCATCATCTTGGAGGTAAGATGTTGCACACTCGAGAATTGATTAAGGATTTTCAAAAGATATGATCAAACTGGGATTGAATATCGATCATGTAGCCACGCTGCGCCAAGTACGTGGTGCGCGTTATCCCAATGTGGTAAGGGCTGCGCTACTGGCGGAATCGGCAGGTGTAGATGCAATTACTTTGCACCTGCGCGAAGACAGGCGCCATATTCAGGATAGAGATGTGGAAGTACTGCGCGATATGCTACAAACGCGGATGAATCTGGAGAGTGCCGTAACTGATGAAATGATAGCCATTGCACTGCGTATCAAACCCCATGATATTTGTTTGGTTCCGGAACGTCGTGAAGAGCTGACGACTGAAGGAGGGTTGGATGTCGTGCGCTACTTCGATAAAGTCAAGGTAGCCTGCGAGCGTTGTACCGAAGCAGGCATTCGTGTATCACTATTCATCGATCCAGAACAGAAGCAGATTGATGCTGCGCTTAGTGCCGGAGCACCAGTTGTGGAATTGCACACTGGAAAATATGCTGATGCAGACAGCGTGCCGGAGCATCAGCACGAACTGGAGCGTATCCGTGTGGCGGCAGAGCACGCACACACTCACGGCTTGCAAGTAAATGCCGGACATGGTTTGAATTATCATAATGTGCAGCCTATCGTTGAAATACCCAATCTGGTTGAACTCAACATCGGCCATGCCATTATTGCTGAGTCTCTATTTATTGGTCTGGATTCTGCAGTGAAGAAAATGAAAGCATTGTTGGCAGGTCAGCCATGATTTTTGGTATTGGTACTGATGTTGTTGACTGTTCACGGATAGAAACAATGTGGGTGCGCTACGGTAAACGCTTTGCAGAACGAATATTGAGCGAGTGCGAATTGCCGGAATTTCTAGCACAGAATAACCAGCCGCGTTTCTTGGCAAAGCGCTTTGCCGCGAAAGAGTCTTTTGCTAAAGCGGTGGGTAGTGGCTTACGAGCACCGGTAAGCTTACGTCGCATCAGCGTTACACATGATGGGCTGGGAAAGCCGGTGTTTCAATTCGATCAGGTTCTGCGTCATCATCTGGCGCAACTGGGTATCAGTGGACATCATCTTTCTGTTAGTGATGAACAAAACGTAATAGTCGCGTTTGCGATACTGGAAACAAATTAACCACGCTGGGAGTTAATAATGGGGTTAGGGCCGGTGATGCTGGATGTGCTCGGTACTCAATTGACTAAGGATGATGAAGCAAGATTGCGTCACCCATTGGTTGGGGGCGTTATCCTCTTTACACGTAATTATCAATCACCAACCCAACTTGCCGAGCTTTGTGCTGCAATTCATAAATTACGTACACCGCACTTATTGATCGCAGTGGATCACGAAGGTGGAAGGGTGCAACGCTTCCGCGAAGGTTTTAGCAAAATCCCTGCAATGCGCGAATTAGGGAAAATTTGGGATTCACATCCACAGCATGCGCGGCATCTCGCACAGCAGGCAGGCTACGTTTTGGCTGCTGAACTACGTGCTTGCGGAGTAGATTTCAGTTTTACACCAGTTCTGGATGTGGATTACGGTTTAAGTGGTGTGATCGGTGATCGCGCATTTCACAGTGATACACAGGCAGTTTCAGAATTGGCGCACAACTTGATGCTGGGGCTCAAACAGGGTGGCATGCCATCGGTAGGTAAGCATTTTCCGGGACATGGGTACGTGCAGGCTGACTCGCATCTAGATATTCCAGTGGATGAGCGCGAATTTGTCGATATCGAAATGTGTGATCTGATTCCATTCAGGCAAATGGTCGATTTTGGCTTGACTGCAGTGATGCCTGCACATGTCATTTATCCCAGAGTGGACAGCCGTCCGGCAGGATTTTCATCAATTTGGTTAAAAAATATTCTGCGCGGTCAATTGAGATTCGAGGGGTGTATTTTCAGTGATGACTTGAGTATGGAAGGTGCGACCGTTGCAGGTGGAATTGTGCAACGTGCCGAGGCTGCACTCAACGCTGGTTGCGACATGGTTCTGGTGTGCAACAAGCCGGAATCTGCTGATGAATTGTTGCAAAGCCTTAATTGGCAAATGGCACCAGCCAGTATAGTCCGGCTTGCTCATATGCGTGGTAAAGCCCACCCTGACTCGCTGGCCAAGCTGCATGAGCAGCAGCAATTTCTCAAAGCATTGAGCGAAGTTGCTGTTATCGGCATGAGTAATACAGAATTACCGCTTACACCCAGAGTTGGCTGAAGTTGGAGTGCTTAACCATTTGACATGGT
>Ga0316187_10005043_pt1 | contig 11425 bp, 25 predicted proteins | sample CroRivburrow1_MG_FD_204927 | JGI IMG/M metagenome (GOLD analysis project Ga0316187, IMG submission 204927) | Coastal sediment microbial communities from Maine, United States - Cross River worm burrow 1 | ecosystem: Environmental > Aquatic > Marine > Coastal > Sediment | place: USA: Maine...
ATAGTGAGCCAGTGAGATATAAAAAGGACAATATGTCCAAATCGTTCTGTAGCTGCGTTAGGGCTATTGAGATATAAGGAAAATCTGTAGATTTATTTGACCCCGCGCAAGCGGGGTCTTTTTTTTTGCTTGTGCAAAACAAGTGATTCTGGTAAACTAGGTATAGTTTACTTGAAAGGAAGAGGATAATAACATGAGTGAATCAAATTACAAAGATGGTGTTGACGAAGTTAGGCGCAGAAAAGATATCGCTATTTACAAAGCTAATCCTAAAAATACAGGCTCAGTTGCTCAGTTTAAAATGGCCAACAACAATGACTGTATGTTTTTGGAAGTAGCCAAACAGTGTGGAGACCAGAAGGGTTCTAAGCCATACGATTGGGCCAATAAGATTATTGTGAAGCTCGGAGAGGCCGATATTTGTAAGATGCTGGCATATTTCCGCCTTTATCAACCATCATCACCATTAAAATTATATCATGAAACACCAAAAGGTGGTGGAAATAAGGGTATAGAATTGAAGTGGCAGGAGTACAACGGAAGACAGTCGTATTATCTTACAGTCTCACACCAAAAAGGTAAGGGCGAGCTTCCTAATAAAGTCAATGTTCCTATTGGTCTTGACGAGGTTGAATATCTAGTTGTCGGCTTTACTAAAGCTCTGGGAATATTCTTGGGCTGGGATTAAGCTCAAGTATAAAAGACGATGCCGTATCATTTAGTGTATAAATAGCGTAGTTGTTGCTTAAGTCGAACTACGCATGGCGACTTCTTTGTGGTGTATAAATAAAAGAAATACTAACTTAAGGAGCGGGCAATGGCATCACTAAATGCATCTGGAATTCCAGTAGTGACAAAGCGAAATATCGGCTTGAGAAGCTATGGACGCCACGTTGTAGTTACTGACAATCTAAATCCGTTCGGACAGGACAGTGCTAGGTCAGCAACTATTTCTGGCGTTCCAGTTTCTGAGCGAACACTGGCATCGTTTGGAACTCAAAGTTCGCCAGCTATCGAGAGCTTTTTAAAAAGCGACAAGGTAGTTAAACATACAAATAGCTTAACTGATTCTGTTACGAACAGAGTTTCTGGCTCAATACCACCAGGTTCTGGTACACAACCTGAGATTGCTTTAATTGACATTACCGTCTTGCGCCAGGACCATAGAGGAGATAGAATCGTTGAACAAAATACTTTATCTAATTCTGTCGTTAAGCGCACAAGCAACGCTGGCACGACGCCAGGGAGCGAAATCTAATGGGTAGCCTGACTCCAAGTGGACAGCCTATTACTAAGGCTACAAACGTCCTTAGACATTCGCATAACGGAAATTATGTTCGCCAGTCTAACACGTCTCTTGACACGAAATCCACTATTTCGAACAGTGGAGTAACTAGTCTAGCGAACCTAGGACAGCCATTTGGCGTTGAGTTCCAGCCAGCAGGGTCTCGCTCACTAATATCTGGCGTCCCACTAATTCGCAGGGAGCTATCACTTAATCCTCTAGCGTCTGGTATAGTGGACCTTGAGTTTAATAAATTCGCAAATGATTCTGGAAACTTACAACACGTGGTAACTAGGGCAATGGGCCTTCACACGTCCGTTCAAGACAGGGAAAGTCCTAATAGCTCATTGGGGCCAATGACAGCCAGAACAGAACGCAAGGTGTTTAGTACAGCATGGACAATTTTCGATGGTTCTGGAAATCCGGTTGGAACTGCAACGGGAACAACTGATACAGATGTCAGCCCAGCACCAACGTATGACAGTTAGAAAGAGGTGAACAATGGGTTCTTTATCAGCATCAGGTATTCCAGTAGTCGCTAAGCAGCCGGTTACTTTCCGTAAGCACGACATTAGGATTAAATCGACAGATAGCAGGACCGACGTTATTACAACTGTAACGTCTAATAGACCAGCGCTTAACCGCCCTATTGGTTCTGGCAGTATTGTACGTACCGTTGTAGACGCAAGCGGATTTCCAAGCGGACAAGCCGTATTTTATTACGAGGAGTTGGTTACAGGTGCATATCGCATGGGTCGCAGTAGTGATGAGCGTATCGCCTCGGCAGATGCATCTCGCGTAAGAGTTGTTGACTTGGGCGACGGACAGACTCGCGCAGTTATTCCAACTGGTCTCCTACAAACTACTCCACAACTACATGCGAATCACCGTGGCCGCCTAATTGGCATTGGTGACAGTGCTGATGATAGTCAGACTAGAGTATCAAGTAGCGGCGTATTCGATAAAGTCTAATACTTACTAGGAGACTGTAATGAGAAGAACTCTACCTGGGGCTGTGATACCGACCTATGCGTCTGGTATAAGTGGCTCTGCAACAATTATTTCTGGCGTCGCGAACGTTGGGCTTAGTCTACAAGAGGTAATGATTACTTCTCTTGGAGCGGCTGGCACAGCCGTTTTTTCCTCTAATGGCGTAACCATTGTTACACTTGGAGTGTCGGCAAATTCAACTGAACGCTTCGGCGGCATTGAGCTTCCCGCTGGTAGTGGTCTTGATGTATTTACAAGTACGCCAATGGATATCACATCTCTACACAGTGTGATTGACCATACTCCAGGTATCACCAAGAGCGCAGCACGCCTGGCTTCGTATCAGGCGAGCTTGTTAAGTCCAAGAGCGACTCGCGTCCCAAATAGATTCGGTGGACAAGTAGAGGGTTAGTTGGTATCATAGGCTTCACAGGAGTATCTATGAATTACGACGAACTCGTACAATTTATTCGTGGCGAAGGATGCCGTGTATATGTGTACAAAAATAAAGAGTCGATTTATGGGGGGAATAGAGGAACCTTTTTCCACAATGAGCATGGCCCAATAATATCTGTCGTAACAAAAAATGTAGATTTGCCCAGACGTGTTGAGACCCTACTGCACGAGTTTGGGCATTTTTTACAGTGGCGCGAAGGCTTTATGCAATACCTAGATGGCATTTGCGATTCATATAATCTCGCAGAACAGTGGATTTCTAAGCAAATAGAACTGTCCCCTATGGAAATTAGTGTTGTCCGAAATTCTATTTTAGCTATGGAATATGACGCAGAGCGTCGTGGCTACCAACAGGGATGTGAATTGGAGCCAGATGGCTTTAACGGGGACTTTTATATACGTGGGGCTGCAAGCTATATGGATTCTATCAAGTGGGAAATGCTACGTCGAAAACACACCACTGACATTCCGTATAGAAGTGAATACAAGAATATATTACTAACAAACGATGAATTATTCGCCCCTCTTAATGAAGAGAAAAAAGAAAAAATGGACGAGGCGTACGTCAAAAATAATGGAAAATTCAAAATTGACGAGCCCGAGAGCGGACACTCACTACCTGGGTAGGATAGTAAGTGTTAGCTCCTTGGCGCTTATTTTAACTTCACTAATACTTGGGTCTACTTCATACTTCTCAAACAGGTAACTTTGTAAGTTTTCTTGCACACTGTTGAGTTCCTTTTCGGCTCGCTTTCTACGCAGGTTCTCAAGCTCTTGTTTGAACTCCTCTGCTTGTTGCTTTAACAAAAGGTTCTCAAGTTTCACACCATCAATCTCATCTAACTTTTTAATAATGGGGCCAATCGGCTCTGTTACTTTTGGCTCATCTTCTTCTGTACCAGCCGCCAAACTCTTATTTCCCTCTAGCTTTGCTTTAATCTGTTGCTCAACCATTTTTTCTAACATCTCTTTTGAAATCATAGATTACTCGGTCCCTTTCTGTAGCCACCTTCAATTTTAGTAGCGGCCTCTGTCATTACCGTCGCACCCTTACTTGGAGAACTGGACAGTTTTAGTAGCGGCCTAAGAACATTTATAATGTCGTCAGCCGCACGCTTAATCTTAGTCTCTTTTCCGCGACCACTGATATGACTATTCAAGACGCCGATAATCGCGTCCTGAATTCTCTCAACTCTACCCTCATTTGGGTCACGCGGTGGTATGTATTTTACTGTCATCGGTTCTCCTTATAGGTGACATAGTACGTATTGTTTCCACTCGTTTTCTAATTGTACGCGTGAAAACTTTGCCTTGATAGGATTTATTTTAGGCTCTGTCGGCTGACAACGCAAGTTCATTTTTGCTTGTTTCGGAGTTCTGTCCGCTTTTTTTGAATTGCAACGCCTACATGCACACACTGTGTTTTCAAACGTACTACGTCCACCTTGCGCACGAGGCACAATGTGGTCAATAGAAAAGGTATCCTGATTTACTGGCACGCCACAGTACATGCAAGTCCAGTCGTCACGCTGACAGATTAGACGCTTCGAGTACACAGCAATTCTAGATGGCATGCCGTTAAATTCAGTACACACTATTACTGCTGGCTTCAAAAACTCGTCGTTAGGAGTGCGTACAATCTCGTCATCGTAAAACTCAATAGCATAAGCCTGGCCGTTGAAGATTTTCTTAAAAGCGTCTTGCCACGAAATGGTCTCAATAGGAATGTAGGACATATTTAAAACCAAGCAGTCATGACTCATCGCTATCTCCCATCATTTGTTTTAGGTCGTCAACAGACGGAATGTCTGTGTCGTCCAAATATTTGTCGTCTTCAGTTGCCACGGCTCTGTACGAGTATGATTTGTCTAATGCTAATTGTTCAACGAGCAGAGAGTGGATTATCATTAGTAGTGGCTCAATTTTTGGGTCTAGCGGCTCATCAAAGTCCCTACCAAGGTCTTGTATAGAGTCCATAAACTTTTGAATATAAGCCCTGTCTTTATTAGACAGGTTAACATCATCCCCTTCCTTAGACATTTAGTACTCCGCTTTAGTTAGTATGTTTCCACAACCTTTAAATGATGCAAGCTCTCCTTGAAATCCATCAGGCGCGGCTCCACAAACTATCTTACCGTCTTGGTATGATTTGAAGTGATGTGGACATGAGCCCTTGATTGCCCGTACTACCTTTGAGGCTATTTTTTTATCAAACCGACTTGGGACTTTTGTCATCTCGTCTTCCAATAGTTCTTTTGTCGGCTCGCGACCAGCCTTGTCTTCTTCAGAAGGTCCTGATAATTCCTCCGGTGGACCGTACAGGTCTGGAGTGGCACTGGTGGTAGAACGCGTCGCGTTTAGTTGCGGCTTTTTCTTGGCTTTCTTAGATGTTAGTTTTGGTTTTTCATCAGACAGCAGTCGGGCCATGAGAGCGCCGTGGCACTTGCCGCATATCTCGCCCTCTAGGTCTTTATTAAAAGAGAGGGTAACCTTATATTGGCCACCCTCTGCGTCGCTCATTTGCTCTTTACACAAATCACATATAATCAAACTGATGCGTGCCATCTAAATGTCCTTCCGACATTCCGCGTGTGTGTCACCCGGAAGCCCACAGTACGGACAGCTAGTACCGTACTTTATCTCATTGCGGAGATATGCCTTAATTTTATCAGACAGACTTATTGTCGCCGCCCAATGCTCAAAGAAATCTTTTACTTTATTCATAAGCGAGCGAGGGGAATCGAACCCCCGTATACAGATTGGCAACCTGTCGCTCTACCATTGAGCTACGCTAGCAATTTGGACCTATTAGGAGTCGAACCTAATCTTTGAGAATCAAAACCTCACGTGCTGCCATTACACTATAAGTCTTTATTAAATTTTATGTGAACTCCACCGTCTTTTTTTTTATACGTCTCTACTTGTTTTCCGTAAGCCAATTCTCTTCTATATTCATCATACTCTTCGTCGCTCTTTTTTGACCAAGCATTTGCAGCGAGCGCCATAATTGTTATCGACAACATTGCTGTTAGAAATGTTAGTACCATTATGAATAAAACTCCCTATATAAAACCAGTGCTATTGCTACTAATAGTCCAAGGTTGGCGATTGATAGTAGAAAAATTGCGGCTAACATGATTGCTCTCCTTGACCACTGTCCCACTAGGATTCGAACCTAGAATTTTGGTTCCAGAGACCAACGTGATGCCATTTCACTATAAGACAAGCTGATATTGGGAATCGAACCCAAGTCAGAAGGTTGGAAGCCTTCCGTTCTACCATTGAACTATACCAGCAGAGGGGCTTTGTTTAAGGGTGCCGCCCTAAAGCACCACGGCGGGAGGGCCGTCTCTACTCTAAATATCCATACACCTATGCCACTGACTTTATCCTCGGTTTAATACCACGTAAAAGTTCTTTAGCAACTCTTCTCATTTTCTTTCTAGCGTATCTCCTCCAATACGCACTCTTACATTGAGATTGACCAACAAGGTCTTGCCAGTCGTCTTGGTTGCTATTATCTGTATACAGGATTGAGTCATCAATAAAGAACATGTGACACCTCTAATTATTCGTGAAAAGTTTTTTTTGATAATTAACAATCCAAAAATCGGAATATCTTAGATGTGGTATGCCTGTTTACTTTTCCCTCCGAAATTTGGCTTAAGTACTACTCTCCTCTCTGTCAATATTGATAATAGATGAAGTTTGCCAAATGTCAATGGGGTGTATTTATTTATAATGGGAGGATGAACTATGGGAATAGAACATATACTATTAATAGTCACCGCAATCGCAGGTGTACTAAAGGCTTATTTTGAAGCTCAAAAGGCCAAGGCTGAATCTCTGCGTGCTGGAGAAGCCGAAGATATGCTTAAGGCGACCGTCGAAGGTGTCGAAGAAGGTCGTGCGGCAAATCCAGAACATGGCAAAGTCGTAGTTGGAAACATCAAAAAGAAAACGGAATTTTTAGGACTAGATAGCAAGTTTCATGCAATAGTAAAAGAGATAACTGAAGGCAAAGGTGACGTTAAGGAAGTTACTAAAAAGTTCTCAAAGAGTAAACTTAATGACCTCTTACGTGACACTAAGGACAAAGACCTCTAGTCCAGCCTCTTTAGCTATATCAATCATGTGACCTGTTCCCTTTGAGCCATTCTTCCAAATAGCTATTAGGCCACCCTTATACTTATCCTCGACTTCTAGATTTTGCAGAGTTAATACTTCCTCTGTAACCTTGGCGTACCAGGCCATTTTTTGGTTTCGCTTAAATCCAGCAGCTTTATTCGGATATTTAGGCCAGTTGGCTGGCATTCGCACGCAGTCAACATGGTTTATTCTAGCCCACTCGACAGCAGCCGTGTCAACACCAGCCGCGTCACCACTAATTACCTCATCAATAGTCCAGCCACTGTCTTCAATAGCTTGGTCAATTAGCGATATGGCGAGTGACCCCTTGATGCTACGCGAACCTGCTATGATAACCCTCATGATTGCCTCTTTCTTTTACGTTCTTCTATGCCCCACATCCACATGTGCCAAAGTGCCCTAAGACGGTGACCACGCATAACGGCGTGCAAGTAAGCTCCTGTCCGCTCCATACTAGTCATTTTCCCCTCGATTCACATATATTCTTTAAGAGCCCATGGTTTAATATAAAACAACATATCTCGCATTAGTTTGTCGTCATCAAGTTCCGCATTGGCCACTTTTAATGTACTAATTCCTGGGATTCTGATTCCCCACAATATTTCTTGCGTCAGTGTTCTAATTAGTCTTTTTTCTAGTAACGAGAATCTACGTGGAATAGGCAGTTCTTCAGACACAAGTTCGCCAATTAGACTTGGTTGCTTTGGGAAAAATGGCTTTGCTATCTTGTACGTGTGTGCAAACTTTGCCATTTTATTTATATTTGCAGACCACTCGGTTGATTTACTTGTCAAGTTACATTTTATTACGCCACATGCTGCAAGAATAGTTGCTTCTGTGCCCCATTTTCTTATGTGTGGAATTATATCTTTTGGCTCGTAATTTTTCATGGCGTGTTCAAAATAAAGAAAGCATCCGGCGCGGACAAAATCGGAAAATAGAAGTTCACAAGCTGGGTCTTTAAGATAAGCACAGAGGGCCAATCTATCGACATTAAGGTGTTTAGATTGCATTGCTCTCTTTATTACACGCGCATGCGCGTAGGGGTCACCATCTCTTATATAGCGATTCCAGTCTTTTCTACTTCTCTCATCCATATATCACCTAAGCCGATGTCGGGAATCGAACCCGAGTCTCATCCATACCAAGGACGCGTTCTGCCATTAGACTACACCAGCGAATAGGCCCACTAGGAATCGAACCTAGATTTCAAGTTTAGGAAACTTGCGTACTATCCATTGTACGATGAGCCCATAAGACTATGTCTTTTCACTATTAAATCTCGCGCTTCTTCATTGCTTTGCGCTTAAAATACTCTCGTTCTCGCCTCTTTAGTTCCTCAAGAGGACTGATTTTTTCTTTCTCAACCTTTGGTCGCAACTTCTCATTGCGCCTCAACAGACTCCTAATTATGCTTTGCAATCTCAAGTGATACTTTTGGTCGTCCAAGTACTTCTCAGTTGATGGTTTAAATCCCTTCGGAAACAACTTCGGCTGAGTGTAAGTGCCCCACGGGTCTGACGTGTCCTCAACGGTGTGAGGTAGTACGAACGCCTCCCATGGATTGTCGGCAGATTTTACGTCAACAGTGGTATTTTGCCACCATGGAGTGGCGGTCACCTTTCTGTCTAGTGGATTATGATTGACAGAGGAGCCAATGCACCCTGTTAGTAAAGTAATACATAGTGCTGCAATTAGTGTTTTCATAATCTCCTACCATCTCACGAGTTTTATTTGAATACCTATGAGCCAATCGTGTTGCTCAAGACTATACCATACATTAAGTACGAGGGCTAAAATGTCAACACCACGAATAAAATACATGCCGCCAACATTTATGTCTGCCCTACGTATTGATTTGAGTGGCTGCGTTATTAGCTTTGATGTTGAAATTTTCAAGCCTGGGTAAAATCTAAATTTCCATCCAGAGCTTGGACTATTAAGCCGCCTGCCCACACCAAGTGTTATAGGCGAAGTTTTATTAAAGTCAATCGACATTTCCACGCCCCGCCACCTTGCCTCGGCTGCGGTTGTAAAGTAAACAAGTCCAAGGTCAAGGAACATTTTTGTCTTGCCTTTAAAGACAGTTTTCTGATGCTTCGGCACCCCGCCTGATTTTTCTGGCAGCGAATGCCACCAGTCTCGATAGTACCAAGGCGTGCCATGCTCCCACTCTCTAATAGTGAGTTTTATATCTTGTTCACGACGAAGGAGGTCATGGTAAGCAATGTCATCGTTTTGATAAAGCAAATCTGCACAGTCAAGCCACCTAGCTTCTAGCAGTGCTGAGGTATATCCAACGACGATTTTGTACGGCCCACCATACTCAATTCTATATGAACCAGGGATTTCTTCGGCGGCTACTGGCATCATCATGAGGCACAACAATATCAGTAGCCTTACTACATTCATTGTTACACCCCTCTTTGTTAGTTATATCACGATAATGAGAATCGAACTCAACTACAATCGCTTATGAAACGACCACAGAACCCAGCCTGCCTATCGTGTTGGCTTATCCTTTTCTTTTTTAATACGAGAGGCCCAATAGCTTGGCGTACAAACTCCCATGATGCCATCTCCAACGTATTCTATATTATCATAACCTAGGTCATTCTTTTTGAATCCATGGAAAGAAACGAACTTCCCTTCGATAAATCCCGCTGTCATTTTTGGCTTCCTGCTCACAATATTTCCTCGCTTTGCTTGCGTTTTACTTCATGGTTCCAGACTACAATATGCCCGGTGAGATTCGAACTCACACTGTCTACGTTCTTAGCGTAGTTTCTCTGCCGTTGGAATACGGGCACTTAATGAGCATAGAGGGATTTGAACCCCCGCTGTCCCAGGATGTAAACCTGGCGCTCTACCACTGAGCTATACGCCCTTGTTAGGACAAATTAAATTGTTCATACCATCAAAACCATGCGTTCGTATTTTTTCATCACACAATTCACAAACCTTGCTGTTCAACCGCCAACTCATTAGTGATAACTCTGTGAGCGTCCAGCCAGAAGCTAATATGCGTTCGGGTGCCATATATAAAGGCGTGCCCATTAATACACCGTCAGTTGTTTCTACCATTTTACCCCCAGAAAGAATTGAACTTTCAACTACAGCATGTCGGGCTGTCGTGATACCACTTCACCATAGGAGTGAATACTACTTCTCAGAGAATGTAAAATTCTCGACTGTCTCGTTGTACTGATGGCTCGATGTATATTTTACTTGCCAGCCAGCGGCGTAATACTCGTCAATTATTCTAATCCTCACTCCTTTATTGAGTGGGCCATCAAGGTGTACCGTAATTGCTTCACCATAATACTCTCGACGAAGCTTTGTATCAATGATGCCTTGAACCTTTAAAAACGTCTGATTTAGAAGTTCTAGATTGTTTTTCTTTGCTTCTTGTGGACTAATCATCGTTCTCCTTGTGGTCGTCGTCTTCATTATCACATGGCTTTGGGTGCTTCTTGCACTCGTCGGACTTGCAACGTTTGCCAGTAACCTTGTGCCAGCAGTGATATAGATTTGGAACCGTCCTTTGCTTACCAGGACACACGATTATTCTATCGCCATCAACTTCTACATAGCCATCAATGTCAATGTCGTTCTCGACAATAACAGTCACATTAACATCCAAATCGCCTATACGCTGAAGTTCAGTCAAAATCTCATTGAGTAGTGCTGAGTTGTCTGGTGCGGCAGGCTGTTCGACAATAATAGTCACGTTGCCAGCGCCCGACATAGTTGAACTGTCCACAACGGCAATGTTGGCGTATACCTTGCGGTGCTTGTAATGGCCACAACCAGCAGATATGACGAACGTTAGTGCGAATGACGCAAGAAAAATGCCGAGTAGTTTAAATTTATTCACAGTGACCTCTTTGTTAGTTGATTAGATGACAACAGACATAGTATCACAAAAGTGTGAATGGCTGCAATAGTAAATTATAGGTCCTATGGGATTCGAACCCATGTTTTTTCTGATTAAAAGTCAGGTGCAATCCAATTTTGCTAAGGACCCTCACTAATTCTTGTAATTCCGACAGTGTCTGAAGCATCCGACGACATTCGCTCATAACTTCATACCTAACAGTGCGTTATGTTTGGCACCCCTTTTGCCTATACCATATTAACCAAAGGAGGTTGACATGGATATTCAAGACAGAGTCGCGGAAGCAATGATGAAACTCACGCTTATCGGAAGTATAGTTGGGCTAATAGCCTTTATCTTTGTTGGAGCAATTCCAGGGTTGCTCTACGGTGGACACATGGGACTGATGATGGCAGGCGCATTAATTGGCGCACCTGTGGAAGCTACGCTGTTTGCCAAATTCATTGTTGGTGGCGGCATGCTTATGGGCTTCTTCGCCACCCTATTCCTATTTCTTGTATCAGGAGCAATTGGCGGCACCGTGGTTGCAATAGCTGGTAAGCCAATCATTCAAAGTGCAATCGAGCACAAATCCCGCCACTAGGTAATGCTCCTAGGTCTCATGGTCCACAACCATGCGTTCTACTTTTGAACTATAACGGGCAATA
>Ga0316187_10005044_pt1 | contig 11424 bp, 10 predicted proteins | sample CroRivburrow1_MG_FD_204927 | JGI IMG/M metagenome (GOLD analysis project Ga0316187, IMG submission 204927) | Coastal sediment microbial communities from Maine, United States - Cross River worm burrow 1 | ecosystem: Environmental > Aquatic > Marine > Coastal > Sediment | place: USA: Maine...
AGGCTCGAACCTTATGGTTGAACCCACTTTTGGAATCAGAGTATCAAAGGATGAGAGTGATACCAGTTTTCCACAATACGATGAGTCCGATTCAAAATATTACCAACTTGGAGTGGGTCTCTATGGTTTTAATGGTTTGGTAAAGGACTTTGAGATATATTACGGTGGTTCTATTGGTACCGGCAGGCAAAAAGTTGAGAGTAAAAGTTCCGGCGATGGTGGAATAACAGAATTCACTTCTAGTCGAGAAAGAACCGATTACTTTATTCAACCAACTCTTGGCATCGGTTATGTTGTAAATGAAAATTTTTTGTTGTCCATAGATGTAGGTCTTGCATACTATTGGGGTGAAGAAGAATTTTTCAATGATGGGGAGAAAACAGGAACTAGAGATACTTCAAGTACTAGTACAAGTTCACGATTACTGTTGCGTTATTTATTTTAGTACGAGGTTTCTTTCGTCTCATTTCCATACTATGTGTCCAGTAGTGTTCGGTAATATTTAGTAAAACTGGAGCGATCCCTAATTATTCGGCGTATTAATCGTAGCGTGCGCCATACGGACGTTAAGCCTCAGTTTCCATAGAATTTCAGTGCCCACATTGATGTAGGTTAAGGAGCGTGAGCTTTGTCAAATGGTCGCTCTCGTGCATTCATGCACATCCAGAGAATACGTGCGCATGGCGCACGCTACATTCGATTCTTTCTAAGAACGACTTAACAAGTTATCACAGCGACTCAATGAACGGCTGGGAAACCAATCATGGAATCCATGCACGTACTGCTAACCACAGCCTTTGTATGTTTTTTATATGTAACAAATTAAATCGGTATGTGCAGTAATTGTACAAATGTTGCAGCACCATATAAACTATAATAGTATTTCTTCTATAGGTATATATACGCATATAATTACTTGTTTTGGGGAATACTCAATAAATGTGCGCAACGACTAAAAATAATAACATACTGATATTGTTTCAGTTATGCGTGTTTGTCAGCACAAGTACTATAAGCTTGGTTTACTCAAACACGGTAAATGCCGCAGAAAAGCAAAAATACACCGCGGTAGTTCCTCGCCATTTTCCACCCCACTATGTCAACAACAGCGACACTCAGGTATCAGGATTTGCTATCGACGTAATGAACAAGGTGGCCGAGCTGGCCAATATAAAAATTGAATATTCGGTAAAAGCGACGTGGAGTGATGTCGATAAAGCGTTGCTTGAAGGTGAGGCTGATTTAATTCCCAATTTAGGTATTACCCCGGGAAGGCGTGCCCGATTTAATTTTTCTCTACCGGTGGAGACCTATCCTGTTTCTATTTTTGTGAGGTCTGAGACTGAATATATTCGCGGACTCAGTGATTTGCCTGAGCATTCTACGGCAGTTGTGCAATATAACATTGGAGAAAAGATACTTAAGGCCTATCCCGACATCAGACTTAAACGTTTTCAAAAAGCACAAGAGGCCTTATTTGAGTTGCTTTCTGGTAACGTAGATGCCCTGGCTTACCCCATGCCGGTTGTTACAGAAATGGCGAAGGCCATTGGGGTTGAAGATCATATCAAAATCGTTGGAAAACCACTAACGGAAATCAAGCGGGCCATGGCGGTACGTAAGGATCACACCGTGTTGTTAAATCTGTTAAACAACACGCTACAAGAGTTCCTAGGCTCAAAAGAATTCCGGGATATATATCTAAAATGGCACGCTAAACCGACGCCCTATTGGACTACTCAACGCGCAGTGTGGTTGATGGGCATTGTATTGGCCTTTGCCATGATAAGTATGTTTGGATGGCGCTATGTTTCAATTTTAAGAATTAATAAACAATTACTAGAAGAGACAAATGTTCGAAAGACTGCGGAGAGAACAATAAGAGAGCGTGAGGCTCATATTTCTTTATTAATGAATTCCATAGCCGAAGCAATTTATGGCGTAGACATTAATGGAAACTGCACATTTGCAAATCCCGCTTGTGTCAATATGTTGGGATACAGCAGCGCGATTCAATTGTTGGGCAAAAATATGTCCCAGTTAATTTACCATAACGATAGCCCGATTGGTTCTAAGACATTAAGTAAGATTCAGCGTGTTTATCAAGAAGGTAGGGGCATACATGTTGAACATGAATACGTATGGCGTGCAGACGGTAGTTATGTTCCGGTGGAGTGTTGGGCTTACCCGATTAAGCAAGCACAAAATGTGGTAGGCGCAGTGATAAGCTTTATTGATATCACTGAGCGATTACAAGCACAACAGGACTTGTATAACAGCGAACAACGGTATCGGGCGACCTTTAACCAGGCATCAGTGGGCATAGCTCATATAGGCATTGATGGCAAGATTTTGCGGGCAAATTCCAAGGCAGTGAGTTTGTTTGGGTATTCTAGTCAGGAGACGACTCAAATTCGTATGCAAGATTTGCTTTACGAGAGCGATTTACCCAATTACGATAGTGAGCTTGATAGTTTGTTGAGGGGTAAAAAAGACAACTACACCATCGAAAAAAGATTCAAACGCAAAGGTGGGGATATCACCTGGGTTAATCAAACGGTTACCTTGTTAAAAAATGCAGATGGCAGTCCACTCTATTATATTATGATTTGCCAGGATATTAACGATCGCAAACAGGTGGAGCAAGAGCTCTTAAAGTATCGAGACCATTTACAAGACTTAGTGACAGAACGTACGCATAAATTACAAGTGGCAAATGAAGAGTTAGAGACGTTTTCCTATTCTGTTTCCCACGACTTGCGCGCACCTCTGCGAAGTATCGATGGTTTTAGCATGGCCTTGTATGAAGATTATTATTCCAAATTAGATGATAGCGCCAAGGATCATATTAAAAGGATTAGAGCCTCAACTAAACACATGGGACAATTAATAGACGATATGCTTTCACTTTCAAAAGTCTCTCGTCATGAATTAAGGCAAGAGGAGGTCGATCTCTCTGGTTTGGCCAGTGAAGTCATGTGTCAGTTAATTGATAATGAACCGACACGCGATATTAATATCACGATTAAGGATACTCCTGGAGTAATGGGTGACGCTACTTTGTTACAGGCTGTATTGGAAAATCTTTGTAGTAATACCTGGAAATTTACCAAGAACACCAATAATCCTAGTGTTGAGTTTGGTTGTCTACAAAAGGATGGGGAAGACGTCTATTATGTACGAGACAACGGCATAGGTTTCGATATGGCCTATTCTAATAAACTATTTGGTACGTTTAATCGCTTACACAAGCAAGAGGATTACGAAGGGACAGGCATAGGCTTGGCAACTGTAAAACGCATTATTAATCGCCATGGGGGAAAAGTTTGGGCAGAAAGTGAGGTTGGTAAAGGCGCTACGTTTTATTTCACGCTAGCTACTGTCAAACACAAACCAAAATATAAGCACAATGAAAAAGTGCTAATCTAATGAATGATTTGGGTATGATTCCGTATCCCCTAGATTAAACCTTAAAGTGTACTACGGAATCTTTTAGGCTTGCGGTAAGCCCTGATAATTCATTGCTTTCGCTGGAAAGTTGCTGAGCCTCAGTCATGACAGTTTCGGCAATATTGGCAATATCAGTAAGATTTCGGTTCATGTCTTCCGCTACCATACTTTGTTCCTTGGAGGCATTGGCAATTTGAGTGCTCATTTCGGTAATCTCTGAGACGGCATTTTCAATGTTTTGCAGTTTGTCACCGGTTTGTTGAATTTGATCCACACTCTCTTTCGCACTTGCTTGACCTTGTTCCATTACTTGAGTGGCATCATCTGCCGCGACTTGTAGACGCTCAATCATGGTTTGAATTTCTTTGGTTGAATCTTGAGTGCGTTGCGCCAAAGTTCTTACTTCGTCAGCAACCACGGCAAATCCTCGACCTTGCTCGCCAGCCCTGGCCGCTTCTATGGCGGCATTTAAAGCCAATAAATTGGTTTGATCCGCAATACCACGAATGACATCAAGGATATTACCGATATTCTCACTTTCGTCCTGCAGTTTGCCGATTACTTGCACTCCTTGTTCAACCTGATCTGCTACTTGATCGATCTTACTTATGGTAAGTTGCACCATTTGATTGCCTTCTCGTACTTGTTGATCGGCGTTTTCGGCAGATTTTGATGAAGCGTGTGCATTATTGGCCACCTCATTGGAGGTTGCTGACATTTCATTCATTGCAGTGGCTAGTTGGTTAATGGCTGTTTGTTCATTACTCATATAGGTGTGAGTTGAGGTTGCAATATTCGATACACTATTGACGGTATCTACTAATTGAGCGGAGGAACTTGTCACTTGCGAAATAATACCCTTTAAATTTGTTTTCATTATTTCGATATCAGAAAGTAGGTCTTCCAACTCATCGGAACGATTGAGGGAGACTGGCGGGGCGCTGATGTTGCCCGCAGCAATGGTATTAATAACACCCGTAATCACCGGTATTGAGGTGATGATTCCCTTAAATGTAAAAAATACTATGGTGACGACCAATACAAATAAAAGTGACCCTGCTACTACTGTGTATATATTGCTTGCCATTTTATCGTCTTGTCCTGCCAACAGTTTGTCGGCCCTAAGCTGGCTTTTGGCAAGAAATGGATCAAGCTGATCACTAATGGTCGCCGCTGCTGTGTCAAACTGAGCCATCATTTTGTTGCCACCAGCGGGTCCTTCATCAATATAGGCTTGAGCCATTTTTTTACCGGCTTCGTAATAAACATTAAAGGCGGTGCTCATCTCAGCATACTGTTGCTTATTTTCCGGGTCCAAACGTTCAAGATCGGTGAGTAATCGATGGAACAAGTTGGCGTTATTTTGAGCTTCCTGGAAACCATCATTTAGACCATCAAGGGCGCGTGTTGCGCTAATATCCGTAAGCCATTGTTGTACCTGAACTACGGCTAGTTTTAGTTCATGGGCCTTATTCATAATAGGAAGGTCTTGTTCGGCCAAGGTTATACTATTTTCTTTAACAGAGCCTACAATACCGCTTATAGCGACGATCTCAACTAGTAAGGCCAGTGCAAACAGTCCACTAATAAGCCAAAATTTTTGAATAAGTTTTAGTTTGTTCATCCGGATCTCGCAGAATAATTGTTATAAATCGTATATTGTTGTACATATTTTGTGCCAGACTATCTATTTGCCAATAAAATCACTTGTGGCAATTATTTTAAGCCTATGAGGCAGTGCGCTAGCCGGTAAAATAACATATCATCCTGATAAACAAATAATAATTGATTGGAGTATTAATAAGCTTTGTTTGTAAGTGTTTAATTAATTACTAAAATTAGTCAGTAAGCCGCAAAATTACAAAAAAAGGAACTCAGTCCATGAATGATCCATACCCGAAAGTTAATTTTGGTGTACTCACCCTAATGGTATTTATTGGTTTCGCCACTGCCTTACAGACTAATGACGCCGAAGCTGAATATGGCGATATCGTAATGAATAATTATTCAGATGATGGGGAAATTCGACCTGTCATTTTTCCACATTGGTTCCACCGAATACGATATCGCTGCAAGGTATGCCACTCGGACCTCGGTTTTAAACTTCAGGCCGGGGCCAATAAAATCGATATGTTAAAAATTATAAACGGAAAATTTTGCGGGGCTTGTCATAATGGTGAAGTGGCCTGGTCCATTGAGAATTGTGATATTTGCCATACTGCAAAATCCGGATCTCCTACCCAGGTACACAATAGTACGATTCAAATATTGGTTGCGCCCAAAGACAAAGCTAAACCAAAAACTAAAAAATAGGAGCGGTGAAAATGATGAAAACTATAAATTCTGTTCTTGTGTTTAGTTTGCTAATTTCCGTTTTTGGTCTGAGTGTATCGGGTAATAATGTTAAAGCGGCGGATAACCCAAACAAATTCTATCGCTTTGTGCCGCCCGCACTCAAGCGTAACCCACCTTTGGCAACAGACGGTATTCATGATCCCGAAAGCCCAGGTTTGCAAGTGTTACAGGAACCCAAGGCTGCCTTAAAAGTGTTGGAAAAAGGCAAATCCGGCAATTATGTCGATTGGGTTAAATCATTGCAGAAAGAAGAAATCAAACCTTTCTACGATTTGAATGATAAAAATGCCAAGGTGAGCCCAATGGACCTTAAAATCGTTCGTGAAGTTAAAGGAAGTATGCCCGATGTGGTATTTACCCATAGGCAACACACGCAGTGGCTAGACTGTTCTAATTGTCATCCAGACATTTTTATTCCGCAAAAGGGCGCAAATCAAATGAGTATGGCAGAGATTATGTTGGGTAAAAAATGTGGTGTTTGTCATGGCAAGGTAGCGTTCCCGATTTCTGAGTGCCGACTCTGTCACTCAGCGAAAACAAAAGCGAAAAAAACGTCGAAGAAGAAATGACAAGGAATATTGTGAGCGACTTACCGATTGACATTAAGGCTAGTTACGTTATGGCAATGAATATCACATTCAAACCAGTTTGCGTCACTAGACTGTATGTGATGCTATTGCTGTTTGTCGTAATGAGTTTTGCTTCAGCGGATGAAACTGCACTTAGTTCAGATTTCAAGATGGCGCAAAGTCTCATCGCTACATCGTCCATTGCAAAACACATCTTTGCGAGTCAGAATGTCGAAGCTAAAAGTCTGCAGGAACAGGCAAGGGAGTATTTCGAGAAGGCGAGAAAGGCTTCGGAAGCAGGTGACAAAGAGACGGCGAAAGATTATCTCAATAAGGCCAAATCAACCATGTTTAAGGCCGGGCAGCAGCTGGGTAACAATAAATCTTCGACAGAAAAGGCCAAACAAGATTACACACACCGTTATGACAATGTCGCGTCACTATTGACGGCCTTGCAGCGCATTAATAAGGAAAATGGGCGCAGTGAAGATGGCGATAAAATTGAAAAAGACATTAAGGATAAAATGCAAGAGGCGCAAAAACTTTTCGATAAAGGTGATGAAAAAAAGGCCAAAGAGTTAATCGATATCGCATTTACAAGGGCAAAAAATTCTCTCATTGATTTGCGTGATGGTAAAACCTTGGTTCGTTCACTAAACTTTGCCAGTAAAGAGGAAGAGTATCACTACGAACTGGATAGAAATGACACCCATAAAATGTTAGTAAAGGTGCTACTAAAAGATAAAATGAAAGATCCTAAAACGGCCGCGCGCGTGAAAGAAAATATCGATAAAGCAGATGCCTTACGGATAGAAGCGGAGCAGTTAGCAATATCGAAAAATTTTACTGAAGCAGTACAAACACTGGAAAATTCCACCAAACAAATCGTTCGTGCAATTCGTGCCGCTGGTATTTATATACCTGGCTAAATTATTCGTTTAAACGATTGTTTTTCAGTAGCCCGGATGTAGCTCTGCGGAATCCGGGACGCCGCGCCTTAGACTTAACATGGCATTCCCGGATTCCGCAGAGCTACATCCGGGCTACAAAGCATTTATTTATAGGTATATGGATGGATGCTAGTTAACAATATTCTTCTTGGCGGTTTAAAAGTATTCGTGAAAGCATTGCCGCAATTTCTTTGCTGATAGTTTGTTTACAATGGTCGCTTAGGCCTTTTTGAATGGACGCTTCATCCAAATTTTCAATTAACTTTTGCTCATATAAATCCAATACCATAGTAGACAAATAGTTTAATGGCACGTCATTACTCGGTGTCTCCTTCTTAAGTAATGTCGTTTCTGCCGGTGCAGCTTGTGAGCTGTCCTGTCTATCTAATAGAGACTCTTGTTTCGGGGTGGTCGTTTTAGATTTCCGAGAAATGTTTTTCGCAAAAACTGGTTTGGCAGCAGTGGTTGATGTCGTCTTTGTTTTTTGGTCAGTATCGTTAGTGGGGGTTGGCCTTTGAGCGGTTTTTTGCTGAGATTCTTTAAGTGTTTTATCTAATTGTTTTTGTGTAACCTCGGTCACCAGCTGTTTGTAGGCTCTGAGATTAGCGCCAAATGACATAAGTATGATGCCGCATAACTCTAATAATAAAGAGCGTATCAATAGAAAATAGAATTCGGTTGAATTTGCCGGTAAACCAGTGACATCTTCTATGCGGGTAAAAAAGTCTGATGAAGTTTGTCTTCTCGCTTCATTGAGTTTAAATAGTTCTTCAGAAAGCGCCTGTTTTTTCTCCTCCTGTGTAATGGCACGATTTAGCGAATCCTGACCCAATGCACGGCTGTCTTTATAGATCGACTTACTCTGTTTTTCCGCATTGAATCGGTAGCTGGCGATGGCTCGATCTAGGCTGTCGATTTGTTTACGAGTATAGTCACGTTTTTCATCAATCGCCTGGGCTTGGGCTTCACCGGTTTGCAGCGCGGTTTTTTGCGCCAAGGTCATTACCCCTATTGAAAATGAAAACAGTACCAAACCCAGCCCAAAAAGGGTGTAGCGCCAAGTGAGTGAGTGGTAAGTCAGTGCGGACGCAGAAATAAAGCAAATGGATTCGGTTATTTGAAATAATATGCCGCCGGCAATAAGCATTCGTTTAGCCGCATTGCTTCCAGAAAATTGCGACAAGCCTTCAATAAGGAAATAACCGGCTACCGACATACAAGCCAGACCAATTATGAAAATAAAAGTGTAAGTGATAGATAACGAAGGGTATTTTTGTGTGTATGAACTCGATTTCAACACAATTTCCTTTATGGGCAGCTCTAAAAATGCGCTTTTTCTATTTTTAGTGGCGTCAAGGCCAAAGTATAACACGGCTGCCAAAAAAATAAGAATTCTGGCATATTACCGTGGGTTTTGCGTGATATTTCCCTACAGTAATACTTTCTGGTGGGTGAACTATTAAACAGGACCGTGGTTTCACACGTTTGTCATAGTGCTTTGATTAAATTATTGACCTAAACAATTTACAGCTTAGTTGGAGTGAGAAATGAAAATTAGATTGCTTGTGAGTCAATGGCCTGGTCAGGCTATTAATTGTATCAGTCGATTTGCTCAGAGTTTTGATAAGACATATGAATTTCCCGTGGGAGAGCATGAGGCAAACCAAGAGGAGTTACACAATGGTAATGTCGATGAGCATGAAGATGTAATGAATTATCGTTAGCTAGGGCTATTGAATTCAATCAGCCTTTCCTAGCGTTCACTGCGGGATTTGTTGGGCAACCATTTTGAAATAGCGTCCTTGCTACCGTCCCACTCCTTGGGCATTTTTAGAAGTCACCATTTTTTTCACTTTATAGTTCTAGGCTCACACCTGGATCCAGGTCCCAATATTCTTCTGGATCCACCTGTCCCATCGATTCGGGATTTTCTATCCAAAGTTCGTATTCTTGCAAGAGTTCATCAATATAATCGTCCATATTTGCTCCTTTTATTATAAAATATTGGCAATAATTATGGATTGGATTTATGACAGGGGATTTAACAAATTGTGACAATTTGATGATCTGGGATTGGAGCGGCTTGAGCTGGTGAGGAGAAGGCCTGGTCTAGACACTCTTAAGCGATGAATGAAGGTTGGGTGCGGTCAAGTGGTCGCGAACGTCTAGACCAGGCCTTCTCCTCACCAGCTCAAGCCTTACTCTTTGTGTGCTGGGAGAACAAGTAGATGCAGAAGCCAATAGGCAGGATGGCCCGCGCGAAGCGGGCGCGCACCAAAATTTGTTAAAACTTTATGCTGTTACGAGCTGTGTTGTTGCTACGCCACGCTTTTTCTTTGCTACTGAAAATAGCCCGATGAATCCTGACAGTAACAACCATACGGCTGCAGGAATTGGCACAGCAGAAACGGTTACTGTTGAGTTAACTGCTGTAAAATCGATGGGTGTAAAGCCACCTCGTCCAATTGTGGATAATGGTAGTGATTCGTAAGTACTGAGTGCAAGTTCTGATGAGCCTATCGCTAACGCAGTAAACGTGAGAGTGGCAAAGACAAAATCACCTGCAGGCCATTGGCTGAATATAGGTGCATGTAACAGGATACCGGCTAGGTTTATTCCGGAATTATCCGAAGGCATTAGTGTAATACCAGACCATGGCGAGGCCAGGGCTATGTCTGAAACGTTGACAACAGTGGGGTCGAAGTTTATTAGAATGCTTCCGCCAAAGGTACTGGGAAAATCTTTAGTAACAATATCAAGCGAGAATTGGCTATCCACGGTAGTATCAACCATGGCCTGGTCAAAGGCTAACACCGATGCCGCATGACTATTGCCCTGCAGACCGATAACAAGCAGTCCCAAGCTTATTAAACTAGCTAATTTTCGTTGTATTTTGTTTGATCTTATCTTCACTTGTATCTCCGTTTAGAGTCGCTTCATCCTTATTATTATTGTTGCCAGCGACAAGTATCTTACTAATGCATTCCCCAACGAATCGGCGCATCAATTATTGTTTACTTTATTAAAAGAAACTTAAGTCTAGCATTAATTTGTTAAATTCCCTATGTGTTTTCTAGTATTTTTATCAGTTGCAGTTGATTTAACTTGTTGATTTATATAAACTAAAAAGAGGAGTATCAAATTTTGGGGGAAAGGCTGTAGCAGTAACGCAAAGAAAAATATAACTATAAGTGAATAAGGAGGCATGGCTAATCAATATTAAATATAAAGAAGGCCTGATGTGTAAATTTCCCCCGCAAAATGGTGCTGTAGTGTCATTGTATAGAGGGATCAAAAAACACCGAGTTACCTGGCCTTATTTTTGAAATAGACCGAAAAACAGCTTGAGGTACAGATAAATGAAAAACCCAGCAATGAGTAACACGGGTAACAAAGCTTTTTTTCGATAGAGATGAAGCAGAAAAAACAGGCTTCGTTTTTTTAAACTCGCATCCGGGTCGTATCCGGTTTCCGCTTGGTATTTTGCTCTAGCAGTGAGAGCAAAATCTTCTATATGTTTTTGCAGAATATCATCGGCTTGGGAATATTGCTCATCGTCCTTTATCCAAATACTTGGCCGCGTATATGTCCATCTGTTCCCTGGTGTTTCGTAATAATCGATATTGTGTTCTATGAGTAGGGATTTAAGGCTTTCGGCTTCTTCTTCGCTGTCTTGTGGATATGAAAAGAGTTTTTTTGACATAGGCTTAGTATAAGTGAATTGGTTCAGTAATATAATGTTTAGAATACAAATATAGAGTATATTGGGTGCAATCCTTGACTACATTTTTGGGAGGAGTGGGGTGAACGAATATAGAATATCTAGAATATCAACGGCAACAGTCGCGACCGCGGGTATTTCATTTGGCTCGGCTTTAGCTATTGCCATTTCCTGGTCAGAAAATCATTCGATTTTATGGGCCATATTTCATGGCTTTATATCCTGGCTTTATGTGATTTATTATGCGCTGTTTTATTAAAATTAAAAAGGGCGCTAATTTATATCCTTGTTTTGCTGTTTAATTAAAGTGTTTATTTTTTTAATGACACCGGGTGCGACATCGTATTCTCTCGCGTATTTTTCCCATTGCATGACAGCT
>Ga0316187_10005048_pt1 | contig 11418 bp, 15 predicted proteins | sample CroRivburrow1_MG_FD_204927 | JGI IMG/M metagenome (GOLD analysis project Ga0316187, IMG submission 204927) | Coastal sediment microbial communities from Maine, United States - Cross River worm burrow 1 | ecosystem: Environmental > Aquatic > Marine > Coastal > Sediment | place: USA: Maine...
GCTCGCTGCTAGGTACCACTCCATATTTCTCTGTCATATCTGACATATCATCTCCAAAGCTGGTTAGTTGATTTCGAGGTGCTACTTAATGCCCTGTTTATTTATTTATCTCTTTTTACCATTCCTGAACTGTGCTTTAGAAACGATCTCTCCTCGAAGAAACACGAAATCATTCCTGGTACTATCATCAAAAAACGCAAGAGTTTGTGCATATATTCAGGGGCGGAAAGGGAATCTGACAAGCCCAAGATCTCTGGTCCACTCAACCTGTTAGGGTTTCGGGTTGTTGATTCAAATTTACTTCGCTCCAGCATTGCAGGAATTTTTCTGGGTTCATGCCGCCCAATGAGCCGTGCGGCCTGACCGTGTTGTATTCCTCCAGCCATTGATTGATCACGACTCGCGCTTCAGTCAACGAACTGAACCACCACCGATTCAAACAGGTGGTGCGGAATATGGAATTGAAACTCTCGCAGTAAGCATTCTGCCAGGGACTACCTGGCTCAATATAGTGCGTTTCCACGTGCTTTTCCTTCAACCATTCCTGAACCGCCTTGCTGACCAGTTCGGGTCCGTTGTCGCTCCTCAGGCAGACCGGGCGTCCGTATTGCTGGAATAGCCCATCCAGAATACGAATAACATCGTGGCCGGTAATACTCCGGCCCACATGGATATCAAAACCCTGCCGGGTAAACTCATCAACGACCGTCATGCACTTGAGCGTACGCTGGTCTTCGGTCTGGTCAAAAACAAAGTCATAGCTCCAGACATGATTCGGGTACAAGGCCCTGTGCACCCACTGGGTGGTCAGCCCCAGAATCTTTTGTTTCTTGCGCCTTGTTACCACCTGCAGCCCCTCCCGGCGCCGTATCAGTCGCACCCGCTCCCGACTGATTATCATCCCTTGCTCCTTCATCAGGTCATAGATCTTGCGGTAGCCCCAGTACGAATAACGCTGAGACAGGCTCACCACTTCCTGGTACGTCTCATCAAACGGTTCCTTGCTGGCAACATAGCGGTAACTTGATCGGTTCATCTGCATTGCCTGACAGGCGTGTCGCTCGCTAATGTCGTACTCGTTCTGCAAGTACGTCACCGCCCGACGACGCTCAGCCAGGCTTACCACTTTCGGCTGTTGACGTCCTTCAACATCCGAATATCAAGTGTCTGCTCTGCAACGATCTTCTTTAGTTCCGTGTTCTCGCGTTGCAGTTCACGAAGCCGTTTTACATCCGAAACATCCATGCCTCCGAACTTCGCCTTCCAGCGATAAAATGACTGTTCCGAGCAGTTATGTTGCCGACATACCTCCGCTACGGTCAGGCCACGTTCTGCTTCGTGAAGTATCCTGATAATCTGTTCTTCTTTAAATCTCTTGCCTTTCATGGGTCTCTCCTTGGTCGAGAAACCCTAACACAGCAAGTGGACCAATTATGAGGGGGCTAGCCATAGGCGTTATTCTGGACGACCATGTTTTCAAAGCCATACATTCGCGTTCTGGGCATTTGCCTCATGCTCTATAGCGGCAGCGCTGCTGCCTTCAATAGCCATTTCCGTCATCTATCAAGACCATGAGACTCTTCACCTGTTTTGTACCTTGTTGACCAGCCTGATCCTGGGCCTGTGAACCGCCCCGGGTATTCCAGAGGCTCTTTGGTGTGTTGCACTCCGTGTTCTCTGAGTAATGTGTCTGGTTTAAGGAAATCCAACTGTAGGCGTACACCACGCTCTTTATCACTTTCGAGAAAAACTACATCCTCTATTGCGGGGACATAGGGCGGACTGTCAAGAATGCCCTGCAGCTTGTGTGGACACTCAGTATCTGCATCAGACACCTTCATTGAACCCGAGGCCGGCTGGGCTAGTGGCCTGCGATGGGCGCTGACAGGAAGTCCCAAAACACATAGAACAATACGCTGGAAACAATCAGCGTGGCCAGCATGGCCGGAGTGCCATAGCGAAACCACAGCCATGGCGTGATTGCGAGCGAGGGATCATTTTCCTTTTTTGCCAGTCGCTCGGAAATGGTCACAATGTAAACATTGGCGGTGGAACCAATATGCGTACCATTACCGCCCATACCGACACCAATAGCCAGCGCCCACCACAATGGTGACACTTCAATGCCCTGGGCTTCCATGCCAAGCAGGATTGGGATCATTGCTGCTGTAAATGGAATATTATCAATAAGGGCGGACAAAATAGCTGCCACCCACATCAGAACCAGCGTTGCAGTCAAAAGATCGTGTTCTACAAAGGGAATTATGAACTGTGCCAGCCATTGCAAGAATTGGCTGTTCTGAACACCTCCGACCACAATGAACAATGATATAAAAAAAATCAACAAAGGAATCTCCACGTCTTCCATGGCGTGATCCATTTCGACTTTGCGTGCAATAAACAGCAGTGTAGTCAAGCCCGCAGCAGACACTTGCCAGGGCGCCCAACCCATTTGATGGTGAGTGATGAACAAAATGATCATCATCCCCAGCACGAAAAGGCACTGATTCCAGAGCTTGCGATCCTTATACGATGCCTTTTCGTGGTATTCAACCTGAGGTTTTTCAGACATCTGCGAATGGAATAACAACCACAGGATGAACAGCACGGTGAGCCACGCAACGAAAACAAAGCCGCCCATGTGGATAAAGAAAGTATTGAAGCTGATGCCTTTGGCCGAACCGATCATCAGATTGGGAGGGTCTCCCACCAGTGTTGCCACGCCCCCAGTGTCCGATAGCAGCGCCGCAGCTAAAAGGTATGGAATGGGCGATACCTTCATGGACCGGGCAATCACGACAATTAGCGGTCCAAAGATAACGACTGTCGTAACGTTGTCCAGCAAAAGGGACAAACCGCTCACTGCACTGCCGATCAGGAACATCAACAGGAACTGCCTTCCCCGGCTGATCCTGGCCATGTGATTAGCCATTACCTCGAAGCCACCGGTCGGTATCATGATCGACACGATAGCCATCATGCAGCCGAGCAGGAACACTACGTTCCAGTCCACAGCCTCCACGGCCAGCCCAGCATTGTAAAACCCGTAGTACTGCCCAACGGCCAGCATGATGCCAGCACCGAGCATGGCAAACTTGGCGCGGTGAAAGCCGTGAAGTTGCTCAGTGAAAATACCGACAAAGGTTAATGCCAAAACAGCGCCCGAAACCAACATGGCATTGTTCATTGCAATCGATTCACCCATTACCAGTGACTCCAAAAAAACAAGGAACATAGCTTGCTAATGGCATTAGGAAATTATGCATAGGATCCGCTTTATTACAACACACTTGCGCATCATATTAATTTGAACCTTCACTTGATAAAGTACCATTACCACGCTTGGGAAGATTTCCCGGCGTCGCTTCGTCAGTGTAGCGGCTCCAAAAAGTGTTTCGATTTCTGGTTTCATTTCAGGAGACCCAGTTTCAAATTAGGCACGCCACAATTTTTGCCGGCCAATGAGGGAAAGATCAATGAAATCATCATTCATGTCCACTGACGACGCCCACAAAGGCCCATAACGCCGCGTTTAGCGGAGACAGTGGCACATGGCTTTCATGGACTGGCTACTGCTGATACTCCCCATTGCACTCCTGGTCGTAATGTTTCGGCCAAGAATACGGAACTCTCGATTTTGGCTGGCAACCGTAACACCACTCGCCTCGATAATTGGAAGTGGCTTTCTGGTCATTGCACCTCTTCTGGGAGTAACCGTAGGCGATCAGGCGCCCTGGGCGATGTTGGCCATCGTTGTCGCTGCCTATGTCATTGGTGCCATCATCCGGTTCAATATCCGTCATGCAGAAGTGTTATTGGAGTCGGCGAGCAGAACCGATATATTGTTCCTAAGTGAACGTGGGTCGAATATAGCTCTGTCAGCAGCCTACGTGATATCAGTCGCCTTTTACTTGAGATTGTTGGCTGCATTTGTGTTGCGTGGTTTTGGTATCCAATCCGAATTTGCCGCCAATGCGACGACAACTGGAGTACTCCTCTTTATTGGTTCTGTCGGTTGGTGGCGAGGTCTGAGGGGGCTTGAGCGTCTTGAAGAATATTCCGTGACGATCAAATTGGCCATTATTGCGGCGTTATTATTGGGTTTGGGGCATTTCGATATCATTCATGGTTTTGGTAATGGTGGATTGAAAGGACAACTTGGTTCACCCTGGCAGACAGCTTGTGTTTTGGGTGGAATGTTGCTGGTTGTGCAAGGATTTGAGACTTCGCGCTACCTGGGCGCCGAATACTCCGCCGACATGCGAATTAAGAGCATGAGGGTCGCACAAATACTGGCAGGTTGTATCTATCTGGCCTTCGCCGTTCTTATCACACCGTTACTGCACTCGATTGATTCCACACTTCCAAATGAAACAGCAATCATTGATTTAGCCGGCCATGCATCGATGTTATTGCCAGCCATGTTGGTCTTTGCAGCAGTGATGAGCCAATTCAGTGCTGCAGTTGCCGATACAGTGGGTGCCGGTGGCCTGCTGGAGGAAGAAACCGGGCATCGGATTACCACCCATGTTGCTTACCCGCTAATCGCTTTTTGCGCAATCATACTCATTTGGAATTCTCATATTTTTCATATGATTGCCTTCGCTTCGCGCACATTTGCAGCCTACTATTTCTTACAGGCCCTAGTGGCCTTTCAAGTCACTCTGCGCTGCCCGGATCTGTACCATAGAAGGGCTTGGCAATTGATGTTCGGAATTGTGATGTTGGGGTTGGCATGGATCGTCGTTTTCGCTAAGTCTGTGGTGTGAGTTTTTCGAGCCCAAGTTCGGGGCGAACCGCGAATTACTCCGCCTGTTCTGCCTGTGGCGTGCAATTTTGTAGATTAACAAGCAATCGGCATGCAGAATAATCCGTTGCAGTGCGGAATCCAGCTGTAATTCTCGATTGAGAGCTTTGATTTCAGAGCATTCCTTGCTTTTTGCTCTGGCGTCTTGCCGTTCAGGGACAAATGGCCACGTGTTTCATTGTAATAAACCATGATTTGGCCTAGCTTCTTCGATAAATCTCTGCCGCTCCAGAAAAGGACTTGATCAAGAAATTCTCGCCGAACAGTCCCGATGACTCGTTCAACAAATGGATGTGAAAGTAGTGTGTATGGGACAGTTTTGTCTTCCTCAATAGCCAGGATTCTCAAGTTTGCTTTCCATCGGTGATGCGTGAACAGTTGATCATGGTCAGTGCTGATCCATCTGGGTGGCGATCGTCCAGCCCGTAGCTGATTGAAGGCACGACAGGCCGTGGGCTCGTCCAAGTCACCTGCATGAGTTGCAAAGCCAATTAATCGCCTGGTATTGATGTCGATGGCTAGCATGACCCAGTACGATTTGAGATGGATCGATTCGCAGCGAAACAAATCAATGTTCCAAAGGCTGTCCTTGGTCTGGTTAAAAAATGTTAGCCAGGATGGCCCGCCCGGATACCTGGGTTTGTAATGCTTGGCCAAAATTCGCCGCACCACGTGCTTACCAACTTCGATGCCGAATGCCTGGTGGACCTGCATCGCAATCCTGTCATAGCCCATGAGTATAAGGAGAACAAATACCCTTTTCCATGAAACCCGCGAGTATTGAACAGCCTTTCAACCCAGTTTTTCAGTCAGGTCACTATCGAATTTCGGCTTATTGGCTGCAGGGGACCGAATTCCACTCTGTGAAACTTCTATTTCAGGCTAATTTCCAGGTTCGGGGCGAAAGATACCGCGCCATCCCTGAGGAGAGCGGCCGGTTGTGTAATGGGCTCTTTCCTTTAGACTAACAATCCCATTGCTGGTGGAGCCCGACTTTCAGGCAAGCAAGTGACCTGCTGCAAGGAAACATTCTGATCCAGATGGGCAAGTATTTTTCTGATCACGACCGGGTCTTCAATACTGGCAATAATCTTCACGTTGCCACCGCATTCACTGCAGGTCTCAATATCAATATTGAAGACACGTTTCAACCTTTGTGCCCAGGTCATTGAAGCCCGCTTCTCGGCAGGGGTTTGGTCTGGTGCCTCATTTTGGGTTTTAACTCTTTTTCCGCTACCACGCTTTGCAGGAACCACCAGTGCCCGATACTTACTATTCGGCGCGAAAACGCCATGAAAGCGTGTAAGGTTAACGCGTGGTTTGGGGACCAGTGCGACGAGCCTGGAAATGAAATCCAGCGGTTCGAACAGGACGTGCGTGGTGCCGTCTGTGTAGGGGGTTTTGAGCTGATATCGCACCTGTCCGTTGCGGGTCAGTGACAGGCGCTGGTTGGAAACTGCTGGCCTTGCGATGTAACGGCACAGACGTTCCAGTTTGTCACGTTCATGTACCTGGGCCGCGACACCGGCGTGAAGCGAGAAGCCCGCACTATGACCCGTATGTGGTCTGCTGAAGTCAGACCTGCAATCGGGCAGCGTCTGCAGCGTGAATACCTTGCGTCCCTGTTGCGGGCCGACCGCAATGCGGTAAGTAATGGAGCTGCCGAGCAGGTGATGGATGGCGGCCTCATCTTCTTCACCGCCGGCAGCCGAGGTAAGCCAGGCGCCTTCGACATCGCGCTCCAACAGGCCCTGACGTTCCAGGTAATGGGCAATACGCCGGGCAATGATGTGGGTGAGTTGTGAGAGTTCATCGCTGGTCGGCGCTCTGACCCGGCGAAACCGGGTACGGGATCCATCGGTGCGGTCAACGTACACGCCATCCAGAAACAGCATATGAAAATGGATGTTCAGATTCAGCGCACCGCCAAAGCGTTGGATCAACGTCACTGCACCGGTCTTTGCCGTAGTTGGAGTAAAACCCGCTTTGTGGGTCAGGTGCGTAGCGATAGCGCGGTAGACGATGCCCAATACCTTGCCCATGACTACAGGTTGGCTGGCAAACAGAAAACGCAGTGGGAACGGTACGCTGAGGACCCATTGCCGCATCGGCTGATGCGGCAGGACTTCGTCCACCAACAGAGCAGCGCTGTCGGCCATGCGGCGCGTCCCGCAACTGGGGCAAAAACCCCGGCGTTTGCAACTGAACGCCACGAGTTTCTCATGGTGACAAGACTCACAGCGAACCCGCAGGAAGCCATGCTCCAATCGGCCGCACTTCAGGTACTCATCAAATTCCCGGCAGATGAAAGCGGGCAAGTGTTTGCCGTGGCTGGCCAGTTCGGCCTGGAACTCAGGCCAGTACTCATGGACGATGTGGTAGAGCAGGGTGGTTTCGGAGCGGTGGCGTAGGTATCTTGCGGAAGATGTTGGAGGTGCCCGCGTAAGTGAGAATCTGGACGATCCTGGAGGCTGCCCTGAAGTGCGAGCTTCGTGTGCGTGCAAACTGGTCTCTCAAACAAATACGGGCAGTATTCGTTTGTGGTCCTGGCATTCACAATGGCTATATTCTCAAATCAGCGTAGGTAAAGTGCGCTTTGCGGGAGTTTTGCGTGAATCAGTTGTGCACATCTGTGCGCAGTTGTGCATAAGTGGCAATGGGCGTCCCGGTAAGTGGTTGAATAGTAAGCCGTTTATTTGCGCCATTTCGGACTTTTAATCCATTGGTCGTTGGTTCAATTCCCTGACAGCCCACGATAGCGGATAAAGCTTCGTGGCTACGCTCTGGTCGGCGAAATTCTGGGCTGAAGCTGATCCCTTTCGTTCCAGGGCCGCACTGACGACCATCGGTTTTGTCATGATTTCAGACATCAAATACGGACCTCAAAGTTAGCCCCAGACGATCCGCAGATCCTGGGACATGTTCGCCAACGTGAGGCTTTGATCGGCAACACACCACGATCACCGCCGGTGTTACAACCGGAACTGACACTCACCTAGAGCGGTTGGGCGGAAGCCCAGGGAATCTTTCGGTTGCTCGCCTGGTTTTCAGGCTGATTGCATGGATTCACTGGCCTGTTGGCCGGGTGGAATGCTTTCAGACACCGGCTCGCCTGCCTACAGCGTGGATCTCTCAACCCTATTCGGCGAAACATACTTGCCCGAAGGACCACAGACGTGGTTTATTCTTCCTATCCGCCGTTGGGTTTATTCGACTGAAAGAGTAAATTCAACAGTGCTACTGACTTGCTGTCATTATGATAATAACGGCATGGCTGATCTTGTCCTGTGTGCAACGATTGGTGAAAAACACCGAAAAACACAGCTGTAAACGGCCAGTATTTAAAGCCAAACGCAGAAAATTGACCAGTTTGTTCTGCATTACAACTGAAAGTCAGATAAGCGTGGCTGTTTTGTACTTTGGGTTTCAGGTGAATATAGCGTTTGTTTTACCTATACTCCGACCCGATGGTCTGGCGTCACTTGGGACTCGGGAGGTCAAATGGACTGGAACACTGCAGCGGCAATCGCCGAGGTCGTCAGCGGGGCGGCCGTGATTATATCGCTCGTCTACCTCGCCACGGAGGTGCGCAACAACACAAAAGCACTGCAAGCCTCGGCCGGGTTCGACGCGTCATTACAGATGTCCGAGCTTAATGAATGCCTGTTCCAGGCGATTCTGGGCGACACGGAGTACCAGCAGGGCAGGGAGTCGCGCTTTGCGAACGTCGTGCGCACGATCTATGAGCCGGAAGCAGATCTGGATGACCTGCAGGCGTCCGACCTGATTATGCTGCTCTTCATCCACCGAGCTGTATTTCAGAAGATCGAGGGAGAGTACTACCTGTACCAGCACGGTTTTCTCGATGCCGCCCGGTGGGAGGCGAGGAAAACCTGGGCCTGTAGTTATATCGAGTTGCCACTGGTCAAGGCCTGGTGGGAGGACGAGATCAAGCAGGGCATTTTTCGGCCCGAATTCATCGACGCCATTTCCGGGGAGATCAAGGCACGGCTTAAAGTGCAGGTCGCCGCGGCGCGGCGCGCGGCCGGCGGAAACTCCGCGGAGTGAACCTAGCGCATTCAATATCGTCACCGATCCCGCGACAGTCAGGCGAATGCGGCTGATCCGACACAGAGGCGCCGGCCTCATGCTCCGTAAGGTCGGAAGGATCCACAATATCCATCAGCAAAGCTCCGCACGCTGAAACCGAGGAGTCTGAGTAAAAACAAAACCGCCCAATCGTCCTGCCGAGGGGAACGAGCCCGAAGAAAAAGGGGCGGACTCGAACCACCGACCAAGTGATTAACAGTCACCCGCTCTACCAACTGAGCTACCGGGGAATTGATTGCTGCCGGCTGCAGACCTTACCCGACTGTGGAAATGACCCGTTTGCAGCTACGTTGGGCAAAGCAGCCGGTTTCTCATTGCATGCAGGTGTCGCTGCCAGGGCCAATGAGCGTGCCAAACTGGAGCGCTTGTGCCGCCATATCACCCGACCGGCAGTATCCACAAAGCGGTTATCAATGACCCGCAACGGCAGGGTGCGCTATGAGTTGAAAACACCTTGGCGCAACGGCACGCGCTGATCGTCACGCTGCGGGGTCTTCTTGCGCTGCGCGCAAACCGCTCCCTTGCTAAGCCGGCGCTACCCATGTGATATTTGAGCCACTGGATTTTATTTCTCGGTTGGTGGCTCTGGTGCCTAAACCACGAGTGAATTTAACCCGCTTTCACGGAGTATTCGCACCCAACAGTAAATACCGCTCAAGGGTAACACCGACCGGACGGGGTAAACGTAAACAGCCCCACTCAGCTAACGGGTTTGACCAAACCCCTGCCGAAAAACGGGCTTCGATGACCTGGGCAAAGCGATTGAAGCGTGTTTTTAATATTGAGATAGAAGCCTGTAGCGAATGTGGTGGTGACGTCAGGATCATCGCCAGCATTGAAGATCCTGCGGTGATCAACCAGATACTCGCTCACCTGGACCGCCGGGTCGCTGCCTGCGAAGTCCCCAAAGCCGGGCTCCGCCGCAGATTGGATTGTTCAAAGAAACCCACTATTCAAATCGTCGGCCGCCATAACCCCTCGGCACGGTATCTTTCGCCCTGGTGGCAGGAATTGGGCTGGAACGGAGATGCCGCGAGGAAACATCCAGTTGCGGACGGTACATCCGGTGGGATTCCACGGCGATCCGGGTAAAGCAGGTAAGTGTGCGGTTGTTCAGTACCCGTCAATTTCTGGAAAAAGGGCTTTTATGCTACTTATACTCCAGTATATGGACTGGCCAGAAAGTTTAGTTGTCAAATCGCGACAACTATTACCGAATGTGTGACAGCTTGACTAGAAGCGGCTTGGCCTGGCCATGGACAGCATGTGAAAGTGAATGTTGAGATTGAGCGAGCCACCAAAACACTGAATCAAAGTGACGGCACCGGTTTGTGCTGTGGTCTTTGTGTAACCGCCTTTTCGGGTCATATGGGTGGCAATAGTGCGGTAGACAATGCCCAGTACCTTACCCATGATGGTGGGTTGACTGGCGAACAGAAAACGCAATGGGAACGGGAAGCTGAGGACCCATTGGCGCATGGGTTGAAGAGGCAGGACTTCGTCTACCAGCAGGGCAGCACTGTCCGCCATTCTTCGCGCCCCACAGCTCGGGCAAAAACCGCGCCTCTTGCAGCTAAAAGCGACCAATTTTTCATCATGGCAAGACTCGCACTTGACCCTGAGAAAGCCATACTCAAGTCTCCCGCATTTCAGATACTCATCGAATTCTTTTGTGACGTAGGCCGGTAGGTGACTGCCATGGCTGGCCAGCTCTGCCTGAAATTCAGGCCAGTACTCCTGTACGACCTGGTACAGCAATGTCGTTTCGGGCCGGTGACGTACGTATACGCCTGCGGAGTTTGGCTTTGGTAGGCGAACATTGTGTGAAGGCAATCCCATGGTTCAAACAAATACTGAAAGTATTCGTTTGTGGTCCTGACATTCACAATGGCTTAATTCTCAAATCAGCGTAAGAAAAGTGCGCTTTGCGGGAGTTTTGCGTGAATCAGTTGTGCACGGTTGTGCGCAGTTGTGCATAAGTCGCAACGGGCGACCCGGTAAGTGGTTGAATAGTAAGCCGTTTATTTACGTCATTTGCGGCTCCCTGTACGTCGTCAGAGCATATGGCACCACTTGAGCCTTTTTCTAAGAGACACTTTTCTGCCCGTACTTTCTCCAGTCTAGCCTGCTAACCGCAGGTTTTGTCTGGCTATTTCAATAACGATTTCAGATAATCTGATTTGTGGTGGGAGTTGTGTTTCAATAATGCGAAGCGATTTGAACCTCATATTTGGTCCTTACCGGCTGAAAGTCGGCACGGGCCTGTGGCGACACGATAATGAGATTCGACTGCCGCCCAAAGAGATGGCCCTGCTGGAATTGCTTGCAGAAAACCGGGGAGATGTGGTCGAACACGAGGTTATTTACAAATACGTTTGGCCACGCCAGGTAGTAAGTTATGCTTCGTTGGCCCGGTGTGTTTACTCGCTCAGAAGTGCCCTCGACCCGGAGGGCAAAGAGTTAATAGTGACGGCACCCAAGCGCGGCTATAAATTAGCGGT